>RRZT011788398.1_pt1 | contig 49370 bp, 40 predicted proteins | sample 2165551 | NCBI WGS metagenome assembly RRZT01 (sample SAMN10456910, study PRJNA506462) | wastewater metagenome | biome: wastewater; feature: sludge; material: wastewater sludge; isolation source: wastewater sludge with Escherichia coli K12::gfp cells carrying plasmid... | place: USA: Moscow, Idaho... | reverse complement strand
TATTCTGTTTTGGCTAGTGCTGTTTTTCCTTGATGATAATAAAACCAAGGCAAAAAGATTTTTGACTTTATTTTTATCTGTTGCCCTTGTTAATTATACTATTCATTGGTGCTATTTCAACCACAACGACAAAATATATTACATACTTGAGAACTTTTGGATTATTACTTCACTCTCTGTTTATCCCCTTTACTTCTACTACATTCGCTACCTAACAAAAGATATAGAAATCAACTACAATTGGATATGGATATTGACTCCCGCCTTTGGTTTGGCTCTTTTTTCTGCAATTATCTACATATTGATGAGTGCACAAGAGATTGATATTTTCATACACGAAATACTCTATCACGATAGACCGCAAAGTCAAGAGTACTCCACTCTTATCAATCTACAGTTGTTGAGAATAGATATCTTTAAGATTATCTTTACAGCTGAAGTTTTGTTAACAACCTTTTATGGACTACGTTATATCAAACAATTCAACAGAAAAGTGATGGCTTTCTACTCTGACGTACAACACAGAGAGGTTTCCAACATACGTTTCACACTGCTTTTTTTACTCATAACTGCCATTGTGTCTTCAGTTTCAAATATTTTTGGCAAAGATTTCTTTGTCGATAATCCATATCTATTAGCAATACCCTCCATAGCACATTCTGTTGCCCTATTTGGTGTAAGCTATGCAGGTTACAGGCAAACATTCTCGGTAAGAGAACTTATCCAAGATCAACTTCCACGTTATGACAATGAACCACATTTAGAAGGGGAAAAAGACGACAGCACTTTCAAAATAGAAAAGCAGAAAGACGATAGTGAACTTTTAGGTAGTCTGTATGATGAACTATACGAGCAGATGGAACATTTATTAAAAAAGGAGCAGATATTCAGGAACTCAGACCTCAAACTCAATGATCTTGCATCGCTTCTCGGCACTAATAGAACTTATGTTTCCAGACTAATCAATAACAAAGAACAGTCTAATTTTTGCGACTATATAAACAATCATCGTGTAACTTATGCAAAAAAACTACTCGCCTCTACTCAAGAGTGTGAACAAATGTCACTCGAAGATATAGCTTTGGAGGCAGGTTTTTCGAGTCAAAGTTCCTTTTATCGTGTTTTTACAAATATAGAAGGAACAACGCCGGCTAAGTATAGAAAAGAAAATGTAGAGTATTAATAACCAATCGAGGCACTTTTCTAATTAATGTTTTTTCTAAAAACATACACTTATTCTAAAAATATGATTATATTTGCTAATAGAACATTTGAACAGAGTTGAGCAAACTGATAAACGAAAGTTAATGCTCAATTAGTCTGTTTCGGAGTGACGTTTTAAGAAGTTTCTGCAATAGTTTGATAAAGCAAAATTATCAATACAAAAACTAACAACATGAAGAGCTATATCTGTTGGTTTAACTTGTAATAAAATGCCATAAACTGGTCTATATAACACCTTTATATTATGAGTCGTCTTATTTCATATACACGCAAGGTTGTCGAAAAATTAATTACATCTATTGTGGTAATCACAATATTAAGTCAGTGCACCATGCCTAGTAATCAAAAGGCAGAAGAAGAGGTGGAGCACAAAAAAGAGTTTTCGAATACCCTTTGGAAAATAAGAGATGTAGATTCCCTATTACTTATATTAGATGGCTTTGTTGAACAAGGCGATGACATGAGCCAAATGCTTATCTATAAACAGATTGGTGTGAGGCAACGCGACAATGCTCGTTTTTCTGATGCTATCAATAGCCATCAAAGTGGGCTAGATTTGGCAATAAAGCTGAACGATACTGTAGAAATTGTGCAGGCTATGAACAACCTTGGCACCAACTTTAGGCGTATTGGGGCACACAACGAAGCCTCGCAATACCACTATCAGGCACTACATATAGCCGAAGTTTGGTCGGGATTGCATACACAAACTGGTATAAAAAACCGTATAATTGCACTAAACGGAATTGGCAATATTAGCCTAATGCTTGGCTATTACGATGATGCCGAAAACAACTTCCGCGAAGCATTGAAGCATGAAATTGCCTTGGAGAGCTCGATAGGACAAGCCATCAACTATGCCAATCTGGGAGCAGTTTTCGAAGTACGCCAGCAATACGACTCGGCTTATGTTTACTATCAAAAATCGCTTAATCAAAACAAAATTGCTAAATCTGATATGGGTATTGGACTATGCCTCATACACCTTGGAGAACTATACGAAAAGGAGCAAAAATATGAGTTAGCAACAGCCGAGTATAAAAAGGCATATCAGCTGATGGAAGAGATTTCTGACAAATGGCATTGGTTGCAGGCATGTCTTTCTATTGCACGCATTCATTTAATAACTGGCAATAATACAGAATTTAAACACTACATTCAATTGGCAGAAACAAGTGCACAGGAGATACAATCGCCGGAGCATCTTGCTGCAATATATCTGCTCAAACACGAGTTCGACATTAAACAAGGCAATTACAAGCACGCACTTGACAACTATAAGCAACACGAAACCATGAAAGATAGTGTGCATGGGCAACAAATGGCTAGTCGTTACATGGAAATACGCCTTGGTCATGAGCAAAACAAAAACATGCTACGGGTTCAGGAGGTGGAAGCTGCAAGCAGAATGGAGCATCAGAAAAAGCAATTTGTTTTATATATATCGTGGATAGTAATTATAGTGTCGTTCATTATTATAGGATTGTTCTATTATGCTTATAAACAGCGTACAAGAAGCAACAAAGTATTAAAAAAACTCGAAACGACCCGTTCTGATTTCTTCACCAATATTACACATGAGTTTCGAACACCCCTTACTGTAATAAAGGGCTTGAACCGTCAGCTGCAAGAAAAGAAAGACATATCAGAAAAAGAAAAAACAGCTTTCAGAGCGGCTATAGAAAGACAAAGCAACAATCTACTAAAACTTGTAAACCAGCTGTTGGATATTGCAAAACTAAAGCAAGGTTCAGATGATCCTCGTTGGAGTAGAGGCGACATAATAGGATATCTGCAGATGAGTGCCGAAACATTTCGTTTATATGCCCATCAAAAAGATATAGAGTTGGTGTTTTACAGCAATGTACCTACTCTTGAAATGGATTTCATTCCATCCTATATCGATAAAATTGTCTCCAATCTTCTTTCCAATGCCATAAATCATACCGATGCAGGTGGTAAAATCGAATTTACTGTAAACAAAGGAAAAAATAGCGACACCATTGCAATTTGCATATCGGATACCGGTGAAGGCATTACTCAAGAGAGTTTAAAGCATATATTCGATCTGTTTTATCAGAGTCCACAAGCCAAAAACACTGTGGGTACAGGAATAGGACTTGCATTTACACAAATGATGGTTCGTAAAATGAAAGGAGAGATAGAGATAGAAAGTGAATTGGGGAAAGGAAGTCAATTTACTGTCAATCTGCCACTTAAAAACAAAAAACTGCCCTATATCCAACCACTTGAAGAGGAGGAGAAGGAACCAATTGCTCTTTCACCAAAAAGCGACTATACAGAAACCGTAGAGGAGGATTTTACCGATATATTGGAAGATGAAAAGGATGTTGCTGATGAAAAACCCCTCATTTTGATTGTAGAAGACAACAGAGATATTACTTTATACCTAAAAATGCTTTTGATAAAAAAATATCAAGTAATTACTGCATGGAATGGTGTGGAGGGACTGAAAGCTGCAGAGGAAAGTATTCCTGATTTGGTGATTACAGATTTGATGATGCCCGAGAAAGATGGTTTTCAACTGGCATGTGAAATGAAAGAGAATAGACTCCTCAACCACATACCCATTATTATGGTAACTGCAAAAACGGCTGAAGAGGATTATATAAAAGGCTTGGAGTGTGGTGTGGAAGGCTATATTAGAAAACCTTTTCAACAAGAAGAGCTACTGCTAAGCATCGAAAACATTTTGGACAATAGACGCATTCTGAAAGAAAAATATATGAGTGCCATAACCCGTAGCGACACGATAATTGATACTGAAAACGATGAAAACTTGAAGTTTCTACAAACTGTAACAGATATCATACATTTAGAAATAATCAATCCTGAACTAAACTCAACTTTCCTTGCCGATAAAATGGCAATGAGTATATCGCAGTTGAATAGAAAAATAAATGGTGTTACAGGTTATTCCATCATGTCGTATGTGTTGCAGTTAAAACTAAACAAAGCCAAAAAAATGCTTGTCGACAACGATTTATCTGTTACAGAAGTATCAGAAACTTGTGGATTTTCTGATGCAAGTTATTTTTCACGTGTATTTAAAAAGGAGTTCAGAGTGTCTCCATCTCATTATAAAAAATTATCAACATTGAAACAATAATGCTTCAATTTGTTTGGCTTGCAAATCTTAGAAAAGAGTACCACCTTTTAATAATAATCGTCTCAAATTAATTTTATTTTAATATAATTTCAACAAAGCAGACTAGCACATGCAAGCACCTCACCGACAGCAACATAGCCTTAAACCACGCGCAAATAATCCTAATTCAACTATTTGTTAATGCGTGAAAAACACCAAAAATTGCGCAAATAGTACATGTTGGGTATCTAAACATCTGATATATTTGTTGATAGTTTATTCAGCTATGTATCAACAAATAAAATCAACCATCCATGAATCTATTAGGTAGAATTAAGAAGAGAGCATTCAGTGAGCTTATAGATACCGTTGAATGGACAGATGACACCAATGATATTATAATTTGGCGATACCCTCGCAACAAGGATGTATTCAAAAATGGTGCACAGCTCAAAGTACGTGAAAACCAAGTAGCTGTATTGATGTGTGAAGGCCTCTTTGCCGATATTTACCAACCCGGACAATATGAGCTAACACCAACCAATATGCCTGTTTTATCATCTCTAAAAGGATGGAAACATGGATGCAAGTCTTCATTGAAGATAGATGTCTATTTTATAAATACCAAACAGCACCTAGATATGCGCTGGGGCACCCTATCTCCTATAATGATGAGCGACCCCGTGGTGGGTCCTGTATGTATACGAGCCTTTGGCACCTATTTTTTTAGCATCAACCCCAATCCTATTAAGTTTATTCGCAATGTAGTTGCCGCAGATGGCAGCTTCACTGCAGAGAGCATATCTAATGAGCTACGCAACTTTTCGGCTACTAAATTTACCGAATATTTGAAGTTATCGAAAATTACACCCCTCGACCTTTTGGCAAATTTGAACGAGTTTTCATGTGAACTAACCATTGCACTTAAAGAGGTGTTTTTTGATTATGGTATCAATCTTTCGAAGTTTTTAATAGAGAGCATCTCTATGCCCAAAACTGTTGAGGAGGCCCTTAACAATGGTGCAACCATAGACTGTAGCGACAGCACACTCGCTTATACACAAATAATAGCTGCTGATGCGATGGTAGATAAAGCCATCAACACTTTAGAAACTACACACCAACAAGATATTGCAGCCTCAACATCACAGCAAACCATCTATTATGTTGCTGTAAGAGGTGTGAGACAAGGACCATTTACTCAAACACAAATGCTGCAAATGGTGCAACAAGGACAACTTACACGCAACACACCAGTGTGGACACAAGGCATGGAGGGATGGAAAGCAGCTAAATCTGTATCGCAACTATTGCCACTATTTAGCACAGTGCCACCTCTGTTATAATACCGATTAATATAAAATGCATAAAATAGTTATCAAAATATACAATCTTATCAAGCAAAAGTTTGTTGATTAACCAATGCTTGCGTATATTCGTGCATTAAATACACTTATAGCAAATTGCTTCGAATTATTTTATATTAATCATTATATTTTCTCACAATGAAAAGATTTAATCACATCTTAAAAATTAGTTTATCACTTATTGTGCTATTCGTTTTCACACAGCATGTTACCTCACAGGTATCTGCCTTGAAAGTTATACCAGAAGTACAGCATTTTGATGGTAAAAGCGGTACCTACACCCTACCCTCTACAGTGAAAATACTAGTAAACACAACCAAAAACGACAGCCTAATGAATATTGCTGAGCAACTAAAAGAGGAGTTGCACACTATGTTCAAAATTGAAGCTTCTGTAGATACTACATCTGCTACGAAAGCTGTAGCAGCAAACGAAATTGTGCTAACCTATAGCAACAATGCACTCACAAATAGCGAGGCATATACCCTTAATATGAACAGCAGCGAAGGTGTTACTATTCAAGGTGTTGCAAGAGATGGAGCATTTTGGGCAACTCGCACACTATTGCAGTTGGCAGAAAATCACAACAACCTTATTCCTTGTGGATTGGTAACAGATTTCCCAGACTATCCAACACGTGGATTTATGATTGATGTGGCAAGAAAATTCTTTACCATCGACTATTTAAGAGATTATGTGAAAATTCTCTCATACTATAAGATGAACGAACTTCATGTACACCTAAACGACAATGGTTTTAAATCATACTACGAAGACGATTGGTCGAAAACTTACGCTGCATTTCGCTTAGAGAGCGATACCTACCCAGGTTTGGCTGCCAAAGATGGACACTACACAAAAGAGGAGTTTCGCAACTTGCAACTACTTGGTATGCAATACGGTGTGAATGTAATTCCTGAAATAGATATTCCTGCTCACTCATTGGCTTTTACACGCTATATGCCTGAGCTTGAAGCATCGGCACCTTATGCTAAAGACCATTTAGATATTCTTGATGATAAGAAACTACCCATTATCTATGATTTTTTCGACAAACTTTTTGATGAATACATAAAAGGCGACAACCCCACCTTCATCGGTACAGATGTGCACGTTGGTACAGATGAGTTTATAAAAGAAGGAGCAGGAAGAAATGTAGACAACCACCAAGCAACACGTTTTCGCGAGTTTACCAATCACTACCTCCAGCATATTGCCAATTTAGGAAAAACTCCACGTTTGTGGGGTGGACTAGAGTGGTTGAAAGATGAGCCACTTACCCATGTACCTCCTGTAGGCAATGCTATTATGAATGCATGGAGCAGAGATTGGGTAAATCCTCACAAAATGTTGGAAGATGGTTTCGAAATTATCTCTACACCCGATGTTTGGCTGTATATTGTGCCTGCTGCCGGTTACTACAGAGACTTCCTCGATATTTCATGGATTTACAACAACTACCGACCCGAAATGGTAAATGGTTCGGTTACCCTGCCTAACTTCCAAGAAGGGCTCATTGGCTCTACCTTTGCTGTGTGGAACGATATTTGCGAAAACGGAATCTCTCAATTGGATGTTCACTATCGCACCATGCCAGCAGTAAAAGTAGTTGGTGCAAAAAACTGGAAAGTAGCTCCAACCAAAACATGGGAAGAGTATCAAGCTGTAGCTAATATCTCAGCTGATGGTCCTGCACTCAATTTAAGCGGTGTATATACTAATGCTGAATTGAATGAGATAGCATCGAAAATAGCTGCAAATCCTATCAATTTTAATGGCAAACAAGAAATTGCATTGGGAGGAACAGAATTGGGTTACAAATACGATGCATCATTCGACCTGAAGCCTGCAAGAGGCAACAAACGCAATGCCATTCTTTTCCAAAGCAGACACGGCGTGGTTACCCTCAACACTGATGGCACAGGAAAGCTCGGTTTCGCTCGTGATGGATATACCTACACGTTTAACTATGCACCTAAAAACAGAACTTGGCAAAACATCCGCATAGTGGGCGATCACAAAAGTGTAGCACTATACATTGATGGCAAGGAGCACGAAACGCTTACTGCATATAAGAAAACAGAAGGCATACCTCGTGGATTTATGTTCCAGCAGACACTTGTTTTTCCATTAGAGAAAGTGGGTGATGCAAACAATGGTTTTAAGGGTGAAATTAAAAACTTAAAGCTTAGCTACATCAATAAAGACAAAGCTGAGTAGCAGCTCATAAGCTTCTATCAATAAAGCAATAAGCTCCATCGTAAATCAGATACGATGGAGCTTATTCTTTTCAAAGCCAATCTACCATGGTAGATTGGACAAACAACTCTTGAAAATTGAATCTACGGTGGTAGATCTGCTTTGAAAAAAATAAATGCTCCTTTTTCTGCAAAATATCGTGTGTTTATGCCTTCTATGAAGGTTTTTTGGCATGAAACAAGAAAAAGGTGGAGTTGAGCATGTTATTCTACATGATGAAATAGAGTTGTTGGATGCAAATGTCGAATAAATTCACCACAGAACAAGGAATAGGCTCTAAACAGTCAATAAATTATGAAAAATGCAAGTTTTATCTCTTTTCACAACACATCTACCATGGTAGATAAAAGTTTCAAGAGCTATTGGCAAATCTACCACGGTAGAAGCACTTAGAAAAAATTACCTGCCATTGCTCATAGAAGATGCTTCTAACGTGCCAAAATTAATATTTATCATCTAAACCCATTAGTAGTTGCTATTTTTTGTATAATTTAGCAGACAATAAAAATCACTATTAAGCGTGTAGTATCCAATAGATTTTCTGCCACATAATAAGATGATAAAAAAGAGATAGATATATGAAGCTAATTTCGAGTGCTTGCCCCAGAAACTGCTATAGTACATGCAGTTTTAAAGTAGGGGTTGAAGATAATATTGTGAAAAGCATAGAGCCACATGAGCAAAACCTTGCTACACCCGATGGTCCGTGCATAAAGGGACTAGCTTATGTGGAGCGAGCAAACTCGAAAGATAGAATTTTGTATCCACAAAAACGTGTTGCAGAGGGCAAATACGAACGTATAAGCTGGCAAGAGGCAATTGATACAATTGCAGAGAAGTTGAGCTACTATAAAAAGGAGTATGGACCGCACTCTGTTTTGTTTTTTGCAGCAAGCGGCATGTCGGGGCTGCTAAATGGGGTGAGTACCAACTTTTGGAGAATGTATGGTGGAGCCACTACCACTTATGGCAACCTCTGTTGGCCCGCCGGATTGGAGGCTACACGATTAACATTGGGAGAAAGCAAACACAATGCACCATGGGATTTGGAACATGCAAAACTGATTGTTGTGTGGGGAAAAAACCCTGTAGAGAGCAATATTCAGCAGATGATTCCAATAGAGAAGGCGCAGCAGAGGGGTGCTCACTATGTTGTAATCGATCCACGAAGAACACTCTCGGCGGATAGAGCAAACAGTTTGTATCAGATAAAATCGGGTACAGATGGAGCGCTAGCACTGGGTTTGGCAAGAGAGATAATTAAAAACGATTGGATTGACCACAACTTCATAGAGAAGAATGTAATTGGGTTTGAACAGTTTAAAGAGCGTGTAGAGCCCTATACCCCTGAAAAAGTGTCCAGTATTTGTCGCATCTCACCAACTTCTATCAAAGAGTTGGCAAAACTGATTGGCACAACCAAGCCAATGACCATAGTACCTGGCTATGGAATGCAACGCTACGAAAATGGAGGACAAACCACACGTTGCCTACTTGCGCTTTCGATAATTACCGGAAACATTGGTAAACAAGGTGCTTGCTGGCACTATGCCAACCTGCAAAGCTTTATTTTTGATGATGTAAAAGAGCCTGAATCGTATTATCCTGGCACAGAGCATCCTTGCTTTAGAAGAAAAATATCTGTGGCAAAACTGGGCGAAGATATGCTAAAGATGGTAGACCCTGAAATAAAGATGATTTGGGTGGAGAGGGGCAACCCTTTGACACAAAACCCCAACAACAACAAGATTAGAAAGGCTTTTCGCAGAGCAGACTTTTGTGTTGTGGTAGAGCAGTTTATGAACGATACAGCTTATGAAGCAGATATTATATTGCCTGCCAAGAACATGTTTGAGCAGTCGGATATTATTGGTTCGTATTGGAATCCTTACATTCAGTTGAAACAAAAAGTGGTTGAACCAGCAGGTGAGGTAAAACCTGAAACTGAAATATACTATCTGCTTGCCCATAAATTGGGTATGGATAAAAAAGATATTGATGAAAATATTCCAGCACCAACAGACCAAGCCATTGAAGATTATTTAGAAGGATTTCTAAAGCCATTCCCCGAGATAACCTTGAAGGACTTGAAAGAGGGTCCCATGTTGGCTCATTCGTTTGAGGAGATTGCTTTTGCTGACAATATCTATAAAACACCATCAGGAAAAATAGAACTCTATAGCCAGCAAGCAAAGGAGCGATGGGGCGTTGACCCCCTACCCGATTATGTGCCATTGGTGCAGGATAAACCTTTCCCACTGCAAATGCTATCACCCAACTCAAAATACAGAATACACTCTCAGTTTGGCAACCTCAACATTATCAAGCAGTTTGAACAAGAGGCATTTCTTTTTGTACACCCCAATGATGCAGAAGCAAGAGGCATTGAAAACAACGAGATGGTGCAACTATTTAATAATGAGGGCAAATCGCATGTGAGGGTGCAATATGATATGGGTCTCAGATTGGGAGATGTGGTGCTCACCAATGGTCATTGGGGTATAGATGGGGCTACTCCCAATATGTTTACAGAGGGAATAGAGACTGATATGGGACACGGAACGGCATTTCACAACACATGGGTAGAAATAAAGAAGATATAGATATGGCAAAGAATGCATTTATTTTTGATACTAACAAATGTGTGGGCTGCATGGCTTGCGTGGTGGCTTGTACCATAGAAAACGGAACAACACCACCACTTAATTGGCGCACAGTAAATAGCCACAACTATATAAAACACCCAACACTGCCCGTTTTTCACTACTCGCTGGCATGCAACCACTGCGACGATGCTCCTTGCATGACAAACTGCCCAGCTTTGGCTTATAGTAGAGACAAAGATACGGGTGCTATTATCCACAATGCCGAGGCTTGCATTGGTTGCACCTATTGCACCTGGGCTTGTCCTTACGATGCTCCAAAATTTAATGAGCAAACAAAAATTGTGGAGAAGTGCAATTTCTGTATCGATAGAATTTCTGATAACCGAAAACCGGCTTGTGTAGCGGCTTGTCCTGTTGGTGCATTGGAGTATAGCACAAACGAAGAGGTAGATTTAAAGAAACACCTCACTCCAGGCTTTGTTGATGCAGGCATTGGGCCCTCAATACAACTTGTACCGCTTCGCAAAGAGCATGAGATGCCAACCATCGAAAATATTGATGCTCCTGTTATTGATAATGAAAAAGCAGCAAGCTATCTGCCCAAATTGAAAACAAAGGTTGAATTGAGTAAAGAGTGGACATTGGTGCTTTTCTCACTTGCAGCAGCGGGCTTGATAGCTTGGCAAGCAGCAGCGATTACTAGCCAAGTTGCTATATCGCCAATTCTCTTTGTTTTGTTGGCACTCATTGCTATTGTTCTAACAACTATTCATGTTGGCAAAAAGTTTCGTATATGGCGCTTTATACTCAATGTAAAGGGTTCGTGGTTGAGCCGAGAAACCTTCTCTTTCTCTGCCTTTTTCGGATTGGGTGCACTATCGCTCTTTATGAAAGACAACCTATTGGGAATGGGCAACTTACTCTCATTTGTGGATAGCAAAACAGTTGGCATTGCTGCTATTGTTTTTGGTGCATTCACTTTAGTATCGATAGATATGGTGTATAAATTCTTTATTCGTGCCGACAACCTCAAATTGCATAGTGCAATGGCATGGATTACAGCACCTTTGCTTTTTGCATGGCTTGCCAATATACCCCTGTTAATAGGACTATTGACACTTCTAAAAGGGGGTTTGTATATCTATAGAAAAACAACGTTCCGCAACAATAAAGTGAAGCACCACCCTACTCTATCTGCTGTTAGACTTCTAACGCTGACGCTTCCGTTTATACTTTTTATTGTGATGCCTCAAACATCATTATGGATATTACTTCCCACCCTATTTGTGGGTGAGGTAATCGATAGAAGTGAGTTTTACCACGAATCGGAAGTGAGAACGCCACAAGGAGAACTGAGAGAACTATTTTACCACAATTAATCTTTCGCCTCTCTTCACCATCTTTCCAAAAGATTCTACTTGCAATCCCTCTTGAGCTAATAGAGATTTCACTTCTGCAATTGTTGAAGGCTCTACTGCAATCATCAAACCACCACTTGTTTGTGGGTCACACAAAATAAGTTTATCATCATCAGAACGAAGTTCCACTTTATCACCATAACTACTCCAATTGCGATACGTTCCGCCAGGAATGCACGCTTGTTTTAAATATTCTTGCACTTTTGGTAACAATGGAATCTTATCCAACACTATTTCAGCAGAAAGGTTACTCCCCTCGCACATTTCCACCAAATGACCCAACAATCCAAAGCCAGTAACATCTGTCATTGCTTTTATTCCTGATATTTTGGACAATTTAGCACCTATTTTATTGAGTTGCATCATTGAGTTGGGGGCATAATCAGCATCCTCCTCTTTCAGTTTTCCTTGCTTTTGTGCAGTAGTCAAAATGCCTACTCCCAAAGGCTTTGTTATAAACAACTGGCAATCCTCTTCAGCAGTATCATTGCGCTTCAGGTTTTTGATATCGACTCTGCCAGTTACTGCCAATCCAAAAATAGGTTCAGGGCTATCGATGCTATGCCCTCCAGCCAATGCAATACCTGCTTCGGCACAAATGCTTCGTCCACCTTCCAAAACCTGCTGCGCCACTTCTGGAGCTAGTTTGTCTATGGGCCAACCCAAAATGGCAATTGCCAAAAGAGGCTCTCCACCCATTGCATACACATCGCTAATAGCATTGGCAGCAGCAATTCGTCCAAACGAAAAAGCATCGTCGACAATAGGCATAAAAAAATCGGTAGTGCTGATAATACCTGTGCCATCTCCTAAATCATATACTGCAGCATCGTCTCTGCTATCATTGCCCACCAATAAGTTAGGATGATTTCCTTTTGACAATTCTGTATGCAGAATAGTGCTTAATGTTTGTGGCGATATTTTACATCCACAACCTGCACCATGACTATATTGAGTAAGTTTTATATCATCCATTTATTTCACTATTTCTAATAATTGTTTTGCATTTTCAATGTGATTAACTGTGCTTAAGGGAATACGCTCCACCATTTCAGGGTCTCTCTTCCCCACTCCTTTAAAATAGGCTTTATCATAATATTGCAGCGTAATCATTGCTACCTGAAAGTAATCTTTGCTCTTTAAAGCTTCCAAAGCCGTTTTCACACTTTGCCCTCCCAAACGTTTTGCTATATCATTGATAGATTTGGCTAAATGGTCAGAGTCGAAGCCTGCATATTCTGTCACTAAAAGCTTTGCACGTTCCTCCTTTGGGATATCGATAAAGTACAACTTGTTGGATCGCATTTGTGCATAAAGAGTTTTCGGTATCTGCACACAGCCAATTCTAGCACTCTCATCTTCCAGCCACACGGGGCGTTGTATGTCTAAGTGGCGCCAATATTCAAACAATTCATTTTCGAAATGCTGTGAAGAGGGTTGGGCTGTCTCTCCTAGTGACCCAAAAGCCGAACCTTTGTGATGTGCAAAATATTCCAAATCTATTACCTGCTCTCCCATCAGTTTCAACTCATCCAGTATAAACGTCTTCCCGCTGCCAGTGTAGCCGCCTAAAATGTGCAGCTTAAACTTTTGGTCGAAAAAATCTAATACATAATTACGAAAAGCTTTGTATCCTCCCTCAATTACATACACCTCCTGAAAACCATTTTCGTGCAGATGCTGTGCAAACGAACGACTACGCATGCCGCCTCTCCAACAATGCACAGCAATGGCTCCTTGTTTTGAAACCTTTGCACTTTCGTTTAAAAACGATTGCAACTTTGGTGTTACATATTGGTAACCCAACTCTATAGCCTTTTCTTTTGTCTTCTTTTTGTAAATAGTGCCTACAGCTGCTCTCTCCTCATCAGAAAATAAAGGGATATTTACAGCTCCTACAATGTGTCCCTGTTGAAACTCACCTGGTGAGCGCACATCTACCAGAGGGATAAGTGGAGCTTTATTATAATATTCTTCTATTGATATTTCATATAACATAATTTGCAAAGATACGGAAAATGAGGGCAGCATTAATTAAACGATGAATTTAATTTGTATTTTTCATATTGCCACAAAAAAATAAAACCTCGCAGATATTAAATATCTACGAGGTTTTTTGCGGAGAGAGAGGGATTCGAACCCCCGGAGGTGTGACCCTCAACGGTTTTCAAGACCGCCGCATTCGACCGCTCTGCCATCTCTCCATGGTCTCTTTGTCAAAAGCGATGCAAAGATAAAACTTATTTTTTAATTAAAAAATAAAAACACCCATAAATCGAATTTATTTTGAGAACAACTGCCCAACAACAAATAAAAACAAAAAAATAGTGTTATCTTTGCTGAAAACAGAGGTCTATTTTATATAACTATATATGCTATTTACAGAACTACCCTTATGTGACGAAGTATTGGATGGCTTAGATGCCATGAACTTTAAAGAAGCAACACCAGTACAAGAGCAAACAATACCACTGATTCTACAGAAAAAAGATTTAATTGCTTGTGCTCAAACCGGGACAGGTAAAACTGCTGCATTTCTGTTGCCCCTTATACACAACCTGCAAACGGAAGAGCACGACCCCAACAAGGTAAATGCAATAATAATGTCTCCTACACGCGAGCTTGCACAACAGATAGACCGTGAGATGGAAGGTTTTTCCTATTTCTCATCTTTCTCTTCAGTTGCTGTATATGGTGGAAGCGATGGTAAGGCATGGTCTACACAGAAGCAGGGGCTACTAAAAGGTGCAGATGTGGTAATTGCTACACCAGGAAGACTACTATCGCACATTAACCTTTACGACATAGATTTTTCTGGCGTTAAGTATTTGATTCTCGACGAGGCTGACAGAATGTTGGATATGGGTTTCCACGACGACATTATGAATATAGTAAAGCTATTGCCCAAGAAGAGACAAACATTGCTATTTTCGGCAACAATGCCTCCCAAAATTCAAACATTAGCAAAAACAATATTAAACGACCCAGAGATAATCGAAATCTCTGTATCACGTCCACCCGATAGCATTATGCAATCGGCTTATATATGCTACGATAATCAAAAGACACCCATTATTACATCGCTTTTCGAAAAGAAAGAACCTAAAAAGGTAATTCTTTTTGCTGGAACAAAAATAAAGGTGAAAGAGATTACCAAAACTCTTAAACGAATGGGCATATCAGCAGATGAAATGCACTCGGATTTGAGCCAAGACCAACGCGAGGCAGTGATGCACGAGTTTAAGAATGATAGAGTAGGCATACTTGTAGCTACAGACATTGTGTCGAGGGGAATAGATATCGATGATATATCGCTAATTATTAACTACGACGTGCCTAACGACTCTGAAGACTATGTACACAGAGTGGGGCGAACAGCTCGTGCAGGTGAAAAAGGAATGGCTATAACGATGGTTTCTCCGGAAGAACAACAAAAATTTAAAGAGATTGAAGATTTTCTTGAAAAAACAATCTTCAAGATACCTGTTCCAAAAGAGTTGGGTGAAGCTCCTGAATATAAACCAGAAGAGAATAGACAAAGAGGTGGCTCTTTTAGAGGCAGGGGTAGAGGAGGTCAAAGCAGAACACGCAGTTCGAGACCCGGTGGCAATCCTCGAAAAGGTGGTTTTAAGCGTGGACCAAGAAAAAATCGACCAAAACAATAAAGTTAAGGTCGATTTATACTATTTTTATTCATAAGCCCTCCATTGGGCTTATTTTTTTTACTTCTCCCTAAAAAACACATTGATAGGCGTGCCAGTAAAATTCCATTTTTCACGCATCTTGTTTTCAACAAAACGTTTGTAAGGCTCTTTTATATATTGTGGCAAGTTGCAGAAAAACACAAACGATGGCACCTGTGTATCACGCAATTGCGTTATATATTTCACCTTTATATATTTTCCTTTGTTAGAAGGTGGTGGCGTTGCAGCTATTATAGGTAGCATCTCCTCGTTAAGTACACTTGTCGAAATTCTGTTTTTCCTGTTTAAATAAACCTCTTTTGCAACATCCATCAATTTAAGAATGCGTTGCTTGGTAGTTGCCGACCCAAAAAGAATGGGAAAGTCTCTAAATGGAGCCAATCGATAACGAATTACATCTTCGAAATACTTCAGCGCCTCCTTACTTTTATCCTCTACGGTATCCCACTTGTTTACAAACACAACAAGCCCCTTACTATTCTTTTGAATAAGAGAGAATATATTAAGGTCTTGACTCTCTATGCCACGCGTTGCATCAATCATTAGTATACAAACATCAGCCTCCTCAATTACACGTATTGAGCGAATAACCGAATAGTACTCTAAATCCTCGTCAACCTTTCCCTTTTTACGTATTCCTGCAGTATCGATAAGATAGAAATCCATACCAAACTTAGTGTAATGAGTATGAATAGAGTCGCGTGTAGTTCCTGCAACATCTGTCACAATGTTTCTCTCTTCACCCAAAAGTGCGTTCACCAAAGATGATTTACCAGCATTGGGCCTACCAACCACTGCAAACTTTGGTGTATCCTTGTCCAACTCTTCTACCCCTTTGTCACGATTTAGCTTCGACACCAAATGATCTAACAAATCGCCAGTTCCCAAACCGTTTATAGACGAAACTGCAAATGGATCACCCAATCCTAAAGCGTAAAACTCTGCAGATTGGTAACCAATTTGATGATTATCAGCCTTATTGGCAACAACTATAACAGGCTTGCCAGAGCGTCTAAGCATTTGTGCCGCCGTTGTGTCCAAATCGGTTAAACCACTCATTACATCTGCAACAAAGAGAATAATATCAGCCTCCTCTATTGCCACCTTTACCTGTTTATTTATTTCATCTTCCAAAACATCATCAGAATTCACAACCCAGCCTCCGGTATCAACCAAAGAAAACTCCAAGCCATTCCAAGTAACTTTACCATAAAGTCTGTCGCGTGTTGTACCCGATATATCGGTTACAATAGCTTTGCGGCTCTGTGTAAGCCTATTAAATAATGTAGATTTTCCCACATTGGGACGACCCACTATTGCTACTAAATTATTCATAATTTATAATTGCTTTAAGCCTAAATGCTTAGTGCTTTAAATATCTTTTTCCTTGTTCTATTAATAGAAAGGCAAATGGATTATCTATACAAAAAAGAGACAACTCTCTCTTTAATCGATACGATATCCATACGACCTTAATATACTATCGCGGTCGCGCCAATCTTTTTCTACTTTAACGTACATCTGTAGGAAGACCTTTTTATCAAAAAACTTTTCGATATCTTTTCTTGCCATTGTACCCACTTTCTTCAATGCTTTGCCTTGATGCCCTATAATAATGCCTTTTTGAGAGTCACGCTCCACCATTATAAGTGCTCTGATGCGTATTAAACTACCCTCATCAATAAACTCCTCCACAGCCACTTCTATCGAGTATGGAATCTCTTTTTGATAGTAGAGCAAAGCCTTTTCACGAATAATCTCTGTTACAAAAAATCGAGCAGGCTTATCCGTAAGTGCATCTTTTTCGAAATAAGGTGGCGAAACCGGCAACAGTTCTACAATACGCTTTTTAATAACATCGACATTAAAATTGCTAAGCGCAGCAATAGGATATATTTCTGCCTTTGGCAGTTTTCGTCGCCACGCTGCCACTAGCTCCTCTAGCTCAGCTTGTGTAGTAAGGTCGATCTTGTTTATCAACAACAGTACTGGTATATCAAGATTTTCCACCTTGGCTATATAGTCATCGTTCTTATCAAATGTTTCCACCACATCTGTCATATACAGCAACACATCGGCATCTTGAAGCGCCGACAAAGAGAAGTTGAGCATTTTCTCTTGCAACTTATAGTTGGGACGCAACACACCAGGAGTGTCTGAATATACAATTTGATACTCAGGCGTATTTACTATACCCATTATACGATGACGAGTGGTTTGAGCTTTTGAGGTGATAATAGATATCTTCTCGCCAACCAATAAATTCATAAGCGTGGACTTGCCCACATTGGGGTTTCCAACAATATTTACAAAACCCGAACGATGTTTGTTTTCTTCCATGTACTTTTCTTTCTGTTATTTAGTTACAAATATAACTAAAATAAAACGTGATAATTATATACTACACAAAGTCTTTGCAAAAATGCGCATATTTTATCCAAATTGACGAGCCAAGCTTACCACATTCTCCTCGCTTATAGCTAATTAGTTTTTTTGACTTCACAAACAGGATCTATCAAATGAGCGTAAAAAACTTCAAAGTAGATTAAGATAGATAATAGCGTAATTGGATTTTAGATAAAGCCAACACATTGCAATTACAAAAAATGCAATTTACCTATTCTCCGTCATATCCCCACTTCAGATAAACTGCTCCCCAACTAAATCCAGCACCAAAAGCAGCTAGAATAATGTTGTCTCCTTTTTTCAGTTTATCCTCCCAGTCCCACAAGCACAAAGGAATGGTTCCTGCACTAGTATTGCCATATTTATCGATATTAAGCATCACCTTATCATCAGGGATGCCCAATCTACTTTGTGCAGCATCAATAATACGCTTATTTGCTTGATGGGGAATAAACCATTTAACATCCTCAACTGCAAGATTGTTTTTTTGCAAAATCTCTTCCGAAATATCAGCCATCGACGACACTGCATATTTAAATACCACTTTCCCTTCCTGATACACAAAATGCTCTCTGTTTTCTACAGTTGTGCTTGTTGCAGGATACTTCGAGCCACCTGCCTTCATCTGCAAGTGTTGATAACCCACTCCATCTGTACGCAATATTGCATCCATTATCCCCAAATTCTCTTCGGTAGCCTCTATCATCACAGCACCTACACCATCACCAAACAATGGAGCAGTATTTCTATCCGAATAGTCGGTTATAGACGACATTTTATCACCAGCAACCAATATTATTTTCTCATATTTTTTGCTTTTTATAAAGCTAGTTGCCATTTCCAATCCAAAAATAAAACCAGAACATGCAGCTTGCATATCAAAGCAAAAAGCATTTTTTATATTATTAGATTCGGCTACCATTGAAGCAGCCGATGGAAATAAGTGGTCGGGTGTGGTAGTAGCAAAAATAACTACATCAACCTGCTCTGGTTTTGTTTTGGTTTTCACCAAAAGATCTGCAACAGCCTTAGAGCCCATATAAGACACCCCTTTTCCCTCGCCTTTTAAAATACGACGTTCCTTAATTCCCACACGAGTAGTTATCCATTCGTCGCTGGTATCAACAAGCTTAGCGATATCATTATTTGTAAGAATATCATTAGGAACATAAGCAGATACACCAGTAATTACAGCGTTTAACTCTTTCATTTTAAAGATTATATTAATAATAAAAAACCCCTGAAAAATAAAATAATTCATCTTTCAGGGTTATTTTTTGGTTAAGTAAGCTTCGTGGCTAGTAATCTACTATATAATATCTTTTTCGATTGCTAATTTACCTCTGTAGTAACCACACTCATCACATACATGATGAAAACGATGCCATGCACCGCAGTTGCCACAAATAGCTAATGTTGGCATTTCTGCTTTGTCATGCGTTCTTCTCTTACGAGTTCTTGTTTTCGATTGTCTTCTTTTTGGAGTTGCCATTTTATGTTATAATTTTATCGTTTTATATTATACTTTTCTATTTATTCTTCAATTTTTTCAATGCATCCCATCTAGGGTCTGTCTCCTTCTCAGATGCATCATCCAAGTCATCTTCAGCTTCATCGTCATTATCCGAAATTGGCACAGCTTGATACTTGCGATATTCAATCATCATTGCTTTATTACACATATCAGGTCTGTGAACATGTTTTATAGGAATATTAAGCACAATGAACTCGTACAAATACCACGCAATGTTAATAGCTCCATCATCTTCGGGAATGATCACTATTTCATCGCTCTCTTCAAAGTACTCCTCACCAAGTTTCACAACCAAACGATTGGTAGTATCAATCTCTTGATCCATTTCGTCTAAACATCTATCGCACGGAATATTAACTACTCCAAACAGATTTATGTCAAACTCATATGCTCCTCTTGATTTAGTTACAGTGAGTTCTGCTTTAACATTGCCTTTTCTAACATCTTCGTGGTCAATTGCATCAAAGAACTTTTGATTCAATTCAAAAGAATATGAAGTTGTTTGATCAGGTAGTTTTTTTAAGTCTATATTATATTGACTGAATTTTCCCACGTCTATATTTTATAATAAAGCGCCGCAAAGATACTATTTTTTTCTTTACTTGCTTTCATTTTTAATTAATAATTTATGTGTGTTGACTTTAAAGCATCGATTATTTGAAACAATTTAATTTTTTGCAGCAGCTTCTGAAACAATCTGTTGCATTTTATCAAAATTATCTTCCATGCTTGTCAACAATTTAAACTGAGCCAAAGTACGCTCCAAGTTGTGCTCTTTGTGCTTAGTTTTATAATAAGTGTCTCCGTTTAAATAGTCTGTCAAGAAGCGCACAGTTTGCATATAAGTAAGCAACTTTGCACCAAATGCCAAATTATCAACCTCCACATCTGTTAAAAACGAAGCTGCATTTTCTAAGTAGCCCTTTGTATATCCTTCAAAGATATCCAAATCGATAGATACATTGTCTAGGTTTGTATCATCCTCTTCGCCAGTGTTAGCACCAGTTCTCATAAAGTCGCCAAAATCCGACAACACATAACCCGGCATCACAGTATCTAAATCTACAACACACAACACTTGATCGTTTGAGTCGAACAGTATATTGTTTACTTTAGTATCACAATGATTGGTTCTCTTTGGTAGCAAACCCTCACGGTGCAATCGCTCTGGCTTGGTCATCTCTTCTGCACGCGCTTCAATCTCTTTAATTAAATCGCTCACCTTTGCCACTCTTCCAGCAGCATCTTTCTCTACAGCCTCTTTAAACTCCTCCAAACGAAACTCCATGTTGTGGAAGTTGGGTATGGTTTCAAATAGAGGTCCATTGGGCAAATCGGCTAGCTCTTTTTGGAAATCACCAAAAGCTAAACCCGCTCTATAAGCCAATTCTGGATTAATTGCCTCGTAGCTCTTACTATCGCTAATAAAGTCCATCACCCTCCAATAGTTGCCCTCTGTATCTTTGTAATAAAGCTTACCATCGTGAGCAGGCAAAAAATTTAGCACCCTGCGGTCTATATTCGATACATTTTTCTCCTCCAGTTTTTTGCGCAAATGGTCTGTTACACGCATTATATTATTTTGCAACTGAGCAACATCTTTAAATATTTGGTGGTTTATTCTCTGTAGCACATACTCGTTGTTACCACTTTTCGCTCTATAAGAGTCGTTTATATGACCTGCTCCTAAAGGCTTTATTTCAGTATTGTCGTTTTTTTCTACAAACTGAAAAAGTATTTCAGCCAATTTATCGTTGTTTTGCATTGTTACTTTAGTTAATGTTATTGTTAGAAATTATTTAGTTATGCGTAGTTTCATATCAGCAAGGCTTGTTGCCAACTATCCCCTTGTTGTAAAATCAAAAGTATCATTTACTCAAAGATAAGCTCTCCAAAAAACTGCGGCACATGAAAGTTGGGTTTAGGCATATCGATAGCATTCCAACTAATAAAATGTGGCTCATTTGTTTCATCGCCACATTTATAAAAGTTTGCTCCAATAATCTGTTCAGAAAGATTCTCATCAGCCAAAAATCCAAGCGCCTCTTTTGGTATTGCTGCATATAGTGCCCAATTGCTTAACTGTGCCCCATCTTTATACACGTGCTCGATGATAGCAAACCTCTGTATAGAAGCCATCAACCCTTCAGCAAGCTCCTCAGCATTTTCTTTGCTCTCACGTTTTGATGCAAGCAATACACCATGAGCATTAAACTCGAAATTGCGATAAGTTTTTTCGCCTTTTCGTTGCATAAAAAACTCCACACAGCTATCTTCCCAAACCGGCATAAAGTCTTTTGTATTCACCGTTCTCAACTCTTCACCCTCCACTTGATAATAGAGATAAAGCTTCTGATTGTCGTGAGCAATATGTACAGTTACTGGCAGCAATTTAGGAAAATCGCTGTGCCAATTAATCTGATTGATATTTAGCAACAACCCTTCCTCGCTCAGCTGTTTTATTTTATCAAACAGAGTCTCACATCGAGCCATGTTTTTTATTGGGATTATAAGTGCACTCATGCTTTTGCTTTTACAGTTTAATTTAATCATTCAAAGATATTGCTTTTTATCTGAAAGACAAAAAAAGAGACCGTTTCCGATCTCTTTTAATGCAATACTAGCTAATAGTTAGCTGAAATTATACTGAAATGACTACTCCATTAACGTTTCATCATTTTTATTCGTTTGTTAAATGCCTTCTCTTTCATAAGATCCTCTAGCGATATATGCATGCGATATCTCCAATAGTGTTTTGGGTTGGCAGGCACATTTATACGCTCATCGTCAGGGTTTTTGCGTCGCAACCCTTCATCTATCGACATCCAATCTTGCCATGGCAAAATAGACCACATAGAGTTGGAAGATAGATGTTGATTGATAATTTGCTCACAAATTTCTGTTGTACACTGTTCTGGAGCTGCTCCCTCTCTACCAAGCACATTGTTGTAGAAGTTTTGAGTAGTCTCTCTGTTTTCCAACCACCATCCCCTTATAGTCGACATATCATGCGTAGAGGTTGTATTTACCGACAGGTATGGCAACCTATTTAAATCTGCAAACAACACATTTCTCTCCTTTGGCATTCGTTGTATCTCTAAAGACAATATACGCAGCTCATTCATCACCCAGTTTACACAATCAGGCACCATTCCCAAATCTTCGCCACACACCAGCATTGGTGTTGCTGCAATCAGCTCTGACAGTTTTCGCATTGCTTGTTCATACCAAAAGTAGTTGTGGCGCTTGTAAAAGAAATCATCATAAATACGATTAAACACCTCTTTCTCATAGTCGTTCAAGTGGTTGTACGAATAGGTGTGTTGAGCCGAAATACGTGGATGAAAATTATGCATAATGTAGGGGTCTGGCACAAACAACACCTCGTTGCACAAACCATACAGCCCATCGCGCAGTCTATTGCTTTTATCGTCATCTTTACCTTCAAATAGGCTCTCTATTTTACGTTGAGTATCGCAAATAGGTTTCAATTTAAAACGTTCCCACGACAATATATCAAGATAACTAGCCTTCACCTCCTCCACATGCTCTCCAAAGAAGTCGTGGAGCATACTCTCATGTATATAAGGCTGAGCCATTCGTTGCTCATCAAATGGAAATCCCCATTGATGCAACTCCTCGCTTGATAGTGGCATGGCTCTACTAAAATGACCCAACAAACCCTGCACATGATGCGACGAAATTTCCCAAATACGGAAAAAACCCAATATATGGTCGATACGATAGGCATCGAAGTTGTCTGCCATCTTCTGAAAGCGTCTTTTCCACCATGCAAAGTTGTCTCTCTCCATCTCCTCCCAATTGTAGGTTGGAAAACCCCAGTTTTGTCCTGCCACAGAAAAATCATCGGGTGGAGCACCAGCTTGCATATTCATATTAAATAGATGTGGCTCTGTCCAAGCCTCAACACTATTTCTATCTATACCAATGGGTATATCACCTTTTAGGGCTACACCATTCTTTTGTGCATACTCTTTCGACTCTCCAAGCTGCGAGTAAGCTATAAATTGAAGGTATCTGTAAAAATCGGTTTCATGCTTCGATTCTTTGTCTTCTTTAAGCAGTTTTTCAAGCTTCTTTTTGCTATAGTCAGCATAACTGCCCCACTCTCTAAAATCGGCAGTTTTATATTTGTCGCGCAAGTGGCAAAAACACACATATGGAAAGAGCCAATCTTCGTTCTTTTCACAAAAATCGATATACTGGGCAGATTGTATCACCTTATCACCCTCATCTGCAAAGAGCTCTCTCAGAAAGTTGTACTTCAAGGCAAACACCTTTTCATAATCAATTTCATCAAGTTTGTTCAGCTCCTCTGCCTCCTCTTTCAGCCTTTTCAGCTTTGCTTTATTCTTTAATGTAAACCCATTTATTGAAATATAGATAGGATTGAATGCAAATATAGAGATAGAGCTATACGGGTACGAATCGGTCCATGTAGCTGTCGAAGTAGTATCGTTGATAGGCAATATCTGTATCATATCTTGATCTGTATCAACAGCCCAATCAACCATTTTCTTTAAATCGATAAAATCGCCTATACCAGCACTCTCTTCAGATCTAAGTGAGAAAAGAGGAATCGACACCCCCTTGCCTTTCCACTGAAAGAAAGGATATCTGTAAGGCAAAGCCATCTCTGCGCTTACATTTTTTCTTTTCGACACCAACTCTTCGGCATAAAGTTTCCTATTCTCGCCAACTTCCCAATGAACTTTCGACAAGTCGCAACTATCAACAATTGCAAATTTATAAGCAGCACCATCTGCAATATTTGCCATATTTAGCTCCACTTGCCACTCTCCATATCTAACAGGCGATAGAGGCAATGCCCTTTTCAAGTCCCAGTTTCCTAGTTCATCGCCTTCTCCACTAATAACTACATGCTCTGTTTTCTTCACATAAGGGCAAATCACATTCAAAAGCTTACTCCTTTTAAATCTGGGGGCTACAAATGATTTAAGGGGCTGTTTAAAAATACACTCTGTAAACACAGATGTAAACAAATAAGAGTGATATGTATCCTCTTTCCAAAAGTCTTGAATAGTAAAATCTGTGTTGGCAGAAAGTTTTATATTTCTATGTGGAGTGGTCTCTCTACGAAGAATATTACCGTTTTTTCTAACAAAATAGTAATACTCTAATGGCTCTTTGCCAATTGATTGAAGCTTCACATCTGTAGTCCAGTCAACTCCATTGATGGTAGATAGCACAAGCGCTTTTTCCTCATCCAAACTACCCATTTGTGGCACAGAGCCTGCAATGCAGAGCTCTTCTCCCCATTGAGTTTTATACTCTATATTAAATTCTAAAATAGTCATAGACATATATAATTAAATCGATTCGTTATTTAAGTGTTTGCTGCAAGTAGTTGTGTACAGTATTGCATAAAGGTTAATTTTATAAACGTTCAAATCTACATTTATTTTTCTATATTTGAGGCTTACCTCATGCAATAACCTGACTGCTAGACCATGCAAACGATTGCAAAATCGACTAATTACAAGTATTCATACAACAGTTGCTATAAGTAAGTATGAGAGATACTCCCACTTCACTGTTTTTTTATCTATATAAGAAGAATCAAAATTTGTGCAGTTACTACACGCAAAAACATAGTTAAAGGATATACAGTAGCATAGCTCACAGCCGGAGCATCGCTACCTGCTGTTGCATTAGCAAAAGAGAGTGCAGGAGGATTTGTCATACTTCCAGACACTACCCCCATCAATGTAAAATAGTTTAATTTAAAAACCAAACGCCCTATTGCACCCACTATAAGCAGTGGAAGCACAGTGATAATGACACCATAACCAACCCAAATATATCCACCGTTTACAATAGTTTCTACAAACCCTTTGCCCGCCTCCAAACCAACACAGGCTAAGAAAAGCGAAATGCCAATTTCTCGCAGCATCAAGTTGGCACTCATTGTAGTATAAGTCACCATTTTGTATCGCGGTCCAAACTTACTTATCAAGATTGCCACAATCAATGGTCCACCAGCCAAGCCCAACTTCACAGGTTGCGGTATTCCGGGTAGCATAAACGGAATACTACCAAACAAAACCCCCAAAGCTATACCAATAAATATCGAAACCAAGTTGGGTTGATGCAAACGCTTCAGTGAGTTGCCCAAGAAAGACTCAACCTTAGCAACCGAGCTTTTCGAACCCACAACAGTCAGTCTATCACCCAATTGCAACTCCAATTTTGGATCTCCAATTAAATCCAGTCCTGCACGGTTTACACGCGTCACATTTATACCATAAAGGCTTCTAAGTTTTAGGTTTCTTATTGTTTTACCATTTATTTCAGGCTTTGTAATAATTATGCGCCTCGACACCAGCTCATCATCCAATTCAGACCAATCGCTTTGATCCATATCAACCCTACTTCCCAGTAAAGCCGATATCGAATCAATATTTTGAAGATTTGACACCACCAATACAATATCATCTTCGTACAAAACAGTCTTTGGGTGAGCCACTTCTAAGCTTTCTCCTCCAGCATGCTTTACACGAGACACTACGAACTCCTTATCAGTAAATCGTTTTACCTCAGATAGCGACTTGCCAAAAATAGCAGGATTGCTTATTTTTAATGAAAACATCTGCGCTTCAGTATATTTCGACTCATCCAAACTATCCAACTCTTTTGTTTCGTCAGACAATTTAACTTTAAAAATATAACGAATCAGTATCAATGAAGTGATAACACCAACCACCCCCAATGGATATGCAACAGCATAACCCATTGATATCTCAGCATAATCCTTCGCCAGCGAAGGGTCGGCACTCACCTTCATATCGTAAAATGTTTGCTGTGCTGCTCCAAGTCCCGGTGTATTGGTAACCGCCCCCGACAAGATACCCACCATAGTAGATAGCGGCAAATTGGTTATTAAATGAAGGGTGTAGGTAGTAACGACACCCAAAAACACGATAGAAACAGCCAGCATATTCAGCGTGAGCCCCCCTTTCTTAAAAGAAGAGAAAAAACTTGGACCCACCTGCATCCCAATAGAGTAAACAAACAGAATAAGCCCAAACTCCTTCATAAAGTGAAGAATGGTTGGGTCGATATTGAGTCCAAAATGCCCAAAGATAATCCCCACAAAAAGTATCCAAGTGATACCAAGAGAGACCCCAAAAATTTTAATCCTACCAAGAATAATCCCAATAGAAATTACTAACGCAAAAACGAGCATAGAATGTGCAATTCCAGTGCCGAAAATCAATTCATTTAACCAATCCATGTTTTTTTGCCCTTGTTACAAGGGGCTTTTATATGTTTATGAAAAAACCAAAAATGTGTTTTAAAACGTTGTGCAAAAATAAGCGAAATAAAGATGAAAGAAAAATATTTAATTACAACGCACTAATTCTTAACACATAAAACAGCACACCAATCATCCTTTTGCTCTGTCTTTTTATAGGTTAAGTTATTCTTTTCACACTCCAATTTTATATCTGGCACATCAAACAGATAGAAACCACTCATAATGAGCGTTGCCCCATCATTCATAGTTTTTGCATAGTGCTCTATATCTTGCAACAAAATTGATCGATTGATATTTGCAAAGATAAAATCAAACTTCTCATTCGTCACCAAATCAACCTCTCCCAATCTAACATCCACATTGTGGGTGTTATTTAGCACCGCATTCTCTTTTGCATTCTCATAAGCCCACTCATCAAAATCGATAGCAATTACACCCTTAGCGCCCATTTTTGATGCCAAAATAGCCAAAACAGCGGTTCCACAACCAATATCCAACACCTTAGCACCCTCCAAATCTTGCTTCAATATCTCTTGCAGCATCAAGTAGGTGGTTTGATGATGGCCCGTTCCAAACGCCATTTTTGGGTCTATCACTATCTCATATTCACTCTCTTTGTCAACCTCATGAAACGAACTTCTGACAATACACTTATCGCCCATAATTAATGGCTCAAAATAATTCTCCTCCCATCTCTTGTTCCAATTCTCATCCTCAATAAGATTAAACTCATAAGAGATGTCGACATCTTTAAAAAGATCAGCCAAATCTACTGGCAAGCCTTCCAATATCTCATTCAAACTCTCTTCGGAGAAGCTCTTTTCTGGAATATATGCCTCCAAACCGTTTTCGGTAGCTACAAAACTATCATACCCAATGCCTCCCAAATGGAAGGACAATATATCTGTTATAGTTTCGTTTGAAGGCGTTGTTTTGATTGATAATTCAATATATCTCATAATTGTTATAATTTTACTACAAAAGTAATACATAATAGTTGCATACAGAAAAACCTACATATATTTTAGTGGTTTTTTGTTTACAATTGCTACTTCTCATTATTTTATCCAAAATAGTAAACAAAATAGGATATATTTTGCTACTTTTATTTTTTAAAAATACAACCCAATGAAAAAATACCTCATAATCCTCCTGTTGGCTACAACCACTCTACACCTATTTGCACAAGAAGCAGATGAGAATCAAAGTGTTGACGAATTGATAAAGATAGGCATCGAACAATACGATGCCAAGGAGTACAAACAATCGATTGAAACTTTTCAGAAAGCACTAGAAGTAGAACCTAGCTCAATGATTGCAACCTATGAGTTGGCACTATCCTATTTAGCCATAAAAGATTATGAAAACGCCTCAAAATTTAGCACCATTGTTATCGACTCCGATGAAGAGAAGCTGCTAAAAGGGGCTTATGGAGTGAAGAGTGAAGCACTTGCCGAAACTGGCAAAGTGGATGATGCAATTATGCTTTTGATAAATGCTTTAAGATTGATAGGCGACGATTATTACCTACACTTCAATTTGGCTTTAAACTACTACAACAAAGGAGATTTAGACAACACCTTGCTCCATGCCGAAAAAGCCCTCAACCTTGATAAATTTCAAAGTGGTCCATTCCTTCTATCGGCTTATGCCCTAAGCGACAAAGAGATGTGGGTGCAAAGCATACTATCATTCCAGTTTTTCTTGCTCAACGAGCCAAGCACACATCGCACAAAGGTTGCCTTCGAAGAGATGCTACAAGCAATGCATGTAAAAGAGACTACCGAAGAACCCCTAGAGCGCTCCTTCATTCAGAAACAGCTACAACGACACTCCAATAAAAAAGATACAGTAGTAAACAGAAAAAATACTCCACGATTAGACCATCTAGATGGTGTGGATAGAAATCTGGTATATAGTGCAATCGAAAGCACACTCGACTCTCTAGAGGTAACAATAGACAAAGCAGCAATAGAAGCCGACTCTACCAACACAGTGCTATATCACTCCTTTAAAGAGGTTACCCGTGCAATCTTCACCGTTTTGAGCGAAGAGAACGATGGCTCGCAGCGTGGACTCTTTTGGTGCTATCAAGTGCCAGTAATTACAAGAATTTTAGAATCAGCCCACTTCGACACCTACTGCAGATATATAAGTGTGGCTTATTTTCCAGAATCGCTAAAATGGTGGGAAGATAACCAAGAAACAGCAGAAAAATTTGCCCGTTGGCTTGAAATAGGTGACGAAGATGAGTAGAATAAAATTAAAAACGATATCTTTGCGGTAATCGCAAACTTATGAAAACAATTTTCAACGAAGAAGACATACTAGAAATGTTGCGAAATCCTGATACACAAAAGAAGGGTTTCGCTTATGTTGTTGAGGAATATAGCGAACGACTATATTGGCAAATACGCAAAATGGTCTATTCGCATGATGATGCAAACGATATTCTCCAAGATGTATTTATTAAAGCATGGCTCAACATCGACAAATTTAGAGGCGATGCCAAACTATCGACATGGTTGTATAAAATAGCTATCAACGAAAGCATCACCTTTATTAATAGATCAAAAGCCAAACTAAACCTGTCTATCGACGACGACGACTCGTTTTTGGTTAACAAACTTGAAGGAGACAAATATTTCGATGGCGATCAAGCACAATTGTTATTGCAACAAGCAGTAGTGACACTGCCCGAGAAACAGCGCCTTGTTTTTCAAATGAAATACTTTAATGAATTGAAGTATGATGAGATGTCAGACATACTTGGCACATCAGTTGGAGCACTTAAAGCATCATATCATCACGCAGTAAAGAAAGTTGAGAAATTTTTAAAAGAAAGTAATTAAACCTTTCAATTTTAGCATAGTCTTAATTACACGTATAATAGCATACAACACTCAATATATAAAACCAGAAGCAACTCTTCTAAAAAAGTATGGAAACAAAAAAACAAACATTAGCAGATATCGGTAACAAGGTTCCATTTACAGTTCCTGAAAACTACTTTTCGCAGCTCAATGATACAATCATGGCTAACCTGCCCGAAAAGCAAGCTCCCGTTATTGAACCTATATCTATGTGGGACAAGGCAAAACCTTGGGCATACATGGCTGCAATGTTTCTTGGTTTGTTTTTTACTGTAAGAGTACTTGTAACAAACACAAATACACAGCAGGAGGACTATTGGAGTGGTGTTGAAATTTCTGAAGAGGAGTTTTTCGACTATATAGAAACGCAGTTTGTAGATGAAGACTATTACGATTTAATCCAAAATCAAGATTACTTGAACAGCTTATAATTTTATGAAAAAAACATTATTTCTTATATCCATCACACTCTTTATAAATGTATTATTCATAAATGCGCAAGATTCTAGCAAATCGCTTATGGATTTGCAAGCATTTGAGAAAAGCAAACAAGAGTTTATTATAAAAGAGTCGGGATTGACAGAGGAGGAAGCTCAAAAGTTTTTCCCTCTTAATAGCGAACTTCAAAGAAAAAAACTAGAGCTTCACCGAAGGTTAAAAGACCTGATGAGTAAAACAGAAAAATCTGACACCTTATCGGATGATGAGTACGAACAGTTGAACCAAGAAATTATAAATATAAGAATAGAAGAGGCAGAACTGGACAAAGAATATGCCGACAAATTCAATAAAATGATGTCGCCCCAAAAGCTATTCAAAGCACATCAAGCCGAACGAACCTTTATGCAAGAAGAGCTACGAAAGTATAGAGAGGCAAACAAAAATGGCAGGATAACTACAGGCAAACGACACTAACCCCCTACTATTGCACCCAGTATGCCCTACAAGAACTATCATGCAATCTTGTAGAACAAACACAATAATGAGCCACAACGACCCTCAAAAACAAACCTGTTTTTACACTTTTATCCAACATAGTTGCATAAACAACTTTATTTAACACCCCTATAGTTGCATGAACAACTTTATTTATATACTTTTGCTCAATCAAAAATAATAATTTCACCCTAAAAGTTTATTACGGGTGATTTTTTTGTTATATTAGAAGCTTGATTCAAAAAAAATGCACAACGCTAAATAAACTCACTCAATCATATTATGAAACAATTAAATGGACATATTTCACAAATAATTGGTCCGGTTGTAGATGTCTCTTTCGACATATCAGAAGACGACACCACCACCCTGCCCGCTATAAACGAAGCCCTTTCCATAACAAGATCAGATGGAAGTGTCCTCATTGTTGAAGTTCAACAGCATATTGGAGAAAACGTGGTAAGAACAGTTGCTATGGACTCTACCGATGGACTGCGACGACACATGAAAGTGGAAGCAACCGGTGGACCCATCAATATGCCTTTTGGAATACAAACAAGAGGCAGACTGATGAATGTAACAGGCGACCCAATCGACGGTTTGCGCTCTTTAGACAAAAAAGGAACCAACCCTATTCACCGCGAGCCACCAAAGTTTGAAGACCTTTCAACAACCACAGAAATACTTTTTACCGGAATAAAGGTAATCGACCTTATCGAACCCTATTCAAAAGGAGGTAAAATTGGACTCTTTGGAGGGGCCGGTGTTGGTAAAACCGTTCTCATACAAGAGTTGATAAACAATATTGCAAAAGGGCAAGGAGGTTTTTCCGTTTTTGCTGGTGTTGGAGAGCGTACACGTGAGGGTAACGACCTTCTGCGTGAAATGATTGAGTCGGGTATTATAGACTACGGTGCCGAGTTTAAGAAAAGTATGGAAGAGGGCCATTGGGACTTATCGAAAGTAGATTACGATGCAGTAGAAAAATCGAGAGCCACCCTTATATTTGGGCAGATGAACGAGCCACCCGGAGCACGCTCATCGGTAGCTCTGTCAGGTTTAACAGTTGCCGAATCATTTCGAGACAACAACCCCGAAGGCAAAGCCGACATCCTGTTTTTTATCGACAATATATTCCGTTTCACACAAGCTGGTTCAGAAGTATCGGCACTACTGGGCAGAATGCCCTCGGCAGTTGGATATCAACCAACCCTAGCTACAGAAATGGGCGCTATGCAAGAGCGCATTACCTCTACAAAAACAGGATCTATTACATCGGTTCAAGCAGTGTATGTGCCTGCCGACGACCTCACCGACCCTGCACCAGCAACCACTTTCTCGCATCTCGATGCCACAACAGTGTTGAGCCGTAAAGTGGCAGGATTGGGTATCTACCCCGCAGTAGACCCATTAGAGTCGTCATCACGCATTCTCACCCCAGAAATTGTGGGAGAAGAGCACTACAACACAGCTCAAGATGTAATTCAGATACTGCAACGAAACAATGAGTTGCAAGATATTATCTCTATATTAGGCATGGAAGAATTGTCAGACGAAGACAGACTAACCGTTAATAGAGCCCGTAAAGTGCAACGATTCTTATCGCAGCCTTTCCATGTGGCAGAACAATTTACAGGTCTGCCCGGCGTGATGGTGCCAATAGAAGAGACAATACGAGGCTTTAGAATGATTCTCGATGGAGAGTTGGACAATTACCCCGAAATGGCTTTCCTCAATGTAGGAGGTATAGACCAAGCCATCGACAAGGGCAAGAAATTAATGGAACAAGCAAACAGATAAAACCAATAGAATAGTGAACATTCTCAAATTAGAAATATATACCCCCAATGGCGTGCTTTTCGATGGAAAAGTAACCTCGGTGACCCTACCTGGCACCAAAGGGATATTTACAGTTCTAAAAAATCATGGTGCCATTATCTCTTCACTAACAGAGGGGAAGATAAAGTACACAATTGACGAAGAGATAACCACTATCGATGTATTGGGTGGATTTGCCGAAGTAAAAAACAATGTAGTAACAGTGTGCTTAGAAACAGTGATAAAATGAAAAAACTAAGACAAAAATTTATACTTTTGCTCACACTCTTTGTTGTGGTTGTTGGGTTTGGCTCATGGCTTATATTAATCCATTTTTTTCCACAACTAGCGTTTTACGACTATCCATTAATACCACTATTCTTTTACATTATAGGGATTGTTACAATTTACATCCTTACTACATTGAAAACAGAAAACCGCAACAAATTATTCAATACATTTATGCTTATTCGTGGTATAAAAATGTTTTTAGCACTTGCACTCACCACTATATACTGGTTGGTAGATAGAGCCGAAATTAAAAGTTTTGCTATTATGATGGTTGTATTTTATCTCTGTTACCTGTTTTTGGAGACCTTTTTTTATATCAATCTCGAAACATGGTACAGAAACAACCTACCACCAACAAATAAAACAGACAATCAATGATAAAAAAGTTTAACTTCATATTACTTCTTATTTTGTCTGCCTCTTTCCTCGTTACCAACGTATCGGCGCAAGAAGCACTTGGCAATGCTGTGCCCAGCAATGAGCAGCAGCACGAGGAGATAGATGTGAGAGAGTTAATCTTAGAACACCTTGCCGACACCTATGAGTGGCATCTTTTCACCATAAACGAAAAAGCTATATCCATACCCTTGCCCATCATCCTTATTAGCAAAGAGCATGGATTTAATATCTACTCATCATCAGTCTTAGAAGAAGTTAGCTCCCTAAATATGCCTTTTTATATAGCTCCCGATGGACCCTACAAAGGTAAAATTGTAGAGAGAAACAGAGCAGGCGACGAGGTGAGACCACTCGATTTATCGATAACAAAAAACGCAGCATCAATACTACTAAGTTCACTGCTGCTTATATTGATTATTATGAGCGTTGCTCGCCACTACAAAGAGGAGTCCCTTAATGGTAAAAAAGGATTTAGTGGAGGCATGGAGTTTCTTATAGAGAGCTTAATGAACGACGTAATTAGACCATCGATAGGAAAAGAGTATAGAAAATATGCACCCTTTGTGCTCACACTTTTCTTTTTCATCTTTTTCAACAACCTATTGGGGCTAGTACCCTTTTTCCCTGGTGGAGCAAACGTTACAGGCAACATATCTGTAACACTAGTACTTGCCCTTTTCACGTTTTTGACAGTAAATCTCACAGGCTCAAAATCATATTACAAAGATTTGTTTTGGCCCGATGTGCCCACATTTCTTAAAGCACCGTTTCCATTAATGCAAATAATAGAGTTGGTAGGAACTATCACCAAGCCATTTGCCTTGATGATACGTTTGTTTGCAAACATGACAGCTGGCCACTCCATTATGTTGGGGCTCACTAGTTTGGTGTTTGTAACAGTAAGTTTGGGAGCAGGCATCAATAGCGGCATGACAGCCGTGTCGGTGTTTTTCAACATATTCATCTTCTTTTTGGAGATGCTTGTAGCCTTTATTCAAGCCTATATATTTACCATACTCACATCCGTGTTTATTGGTTTGGCTAGAACCCCAGAACCAAGAAAGAAACAAACAAAATAGAACTTAAAATATTAAATCAAATAATTAATCATTAAAATTAAAAACTATGTTATTATCAGTATTACTTCAAACCGCCGGTGCGGTAGACTTTGTAGCAATTTCTGCAGGCTTAGTAATTGCAGTTACAGTTATTTTTGCAGCAATAGGCATTTCAAAAATTGCTGTAGCTACTATGGACAATATGGCACGCCAACCCGAAGTTGCACCAGACCTTAGAATGAGTATGATTATCTCGGCTGCACTTGTCGAGGGTGTTGCACTTTTTGCTATTGTTGTTGCTGGTTTTATTCTATAAAAAGTAAAAGTATATGTCATCATCTTTGTTAACTCCAGATCCAGGATTGGTATTCTGGATGACTATTGCATTTGGAATAGTTATATTTATTCTAGGTAAGTTTGGTTTTCCTGTCATTTTAGACAAGATAGAGAGTCGAAAGAAATTTATAGACGATTCTCTTGACGCAGCCAAGCAATCCTTCGAAAAATTGGAGCACACTCGCGAGCAAAATCAAGCACTCATTGATGCTGCAAACAAAGAGAAAGAAAAAATCTTGAGAGAAGCAGCAAAACAGAGAGAATTGATTCTTGAAAAAGCCAAACAAAAGGCTATTCAAGAAACCAAACACCTCATAGAGAGTGCTCGTATACAAATTACACAAGAGAGAGAAGAAGCTATAAGCGCAATTAGACGAGAAGTGGCTCAGATATCTGTAGATATAGCCGAAAAAGTTTTAAGAGAAAACTTAAAAGACAAAGAGAGTCAAATGAGCATGATAGAGCGTCTTGTCGACGAAATCAATCTATCGTAAACAGAAAGGAAATAGATGAACATAGGATTAATATCAGTGAGGTATGCAAAGGCTTTGTTAATGTTTGCAAAAAACAATAACAAGGTAAATGAAGTGTATGCACAAGCAGAGTTTCTTCAAAATGTGTTTGTAAACACCAAAGCACTGCATACCGCACTCGAAAACCCCCTACTTTCGAAGCAAAAGAAGCGTGAGCTTATTATCACTGCTAGCGGAGGCGAGGTTTCGGATGTGTTTATGAGATTTATCAATCTATTGCTCGAAAACGGTAGAGAGGCCTGTTTACAAAGCATCATGCTACAATATCAAGAGGTGTATAATGAGAGCAAGAATATTATTCGAGGCACACTCATTACTGCCGTTGAAATTGACGATGCCACTATGTCGATGCTCAAAAAATCGGTTGAACAGAAAGTAGAAGGAACATTAGAGTTAGAGAAAACAGTAAATCCTGAAATATTAGGAGGATTTATTTTAGATTTAGATTTTATTCGCTGGGATGCTAGTTTAAGCCGACAGTTGAATTCAATTAGAAACCAATATATCGAAAGAAATAGACGAATTATATAAATAGTCAACTTTTCTCAAAGTCAAAAATAGAAAAAATGTCGATCAATAAAATAAAAGTAAGTGAAGTATCAGATATTCTTCGTGCACAGCTCGAAGGTATAGACTCTGGAATTCAGTTGGATGAAGTGGGCACCGTTTTGCAAATAAGCGATGGCGTTGCCCGTATATATGGATTACGCAATGCAGAGTCGAACGAGTTGCTTGAGTTTGAAAATGGAATGAAAGCCATTGTGATGAACCTCGAAGCCGACAATGTGGGAGCAGTATTGCTTGGACCTACCGATGAGATAAAGGAAAACGACATTGTGAGACGAACAGGCAGAGTTGCATCTATTTTTGCAGGCGAAGAGATGCTGGGGCGTGTTATCAATCCACTAGGCGCACCATTAGATGGTAGAGGCGAAATAGCAGGAGAGAAGTTTGAGATGCCTTTCGAAAGAAAAGCACCAGGTGTGATATACCGACAGCCAGTGAACGAACCCCTTCAAACAGGACTAAAATCAATAGACTCCATGATTCCCATTGGACGTGGACAGCGAGAGCTTATCATTGGCGACCGTCAAACAGGTAAAACAACCATTGCTGTAGATACTATCATCAATCAGAGAGAAAATTTCGATGCCGGCGACCCCGTCTATTGTATTTATGTAGCTATTGGTCAGAAAGGTAGCACAGTGGCATCTATTGTAGAAACACTGCGCCACCATCGTGCCATGGACTATACAGTAGTTGTGGCAGCCAACGCATCCGACCCCGCAGCACTACAATACTACGCTCCATTTGCAGGAGCAGCCATTGGCGAGTATTTTAGAGATACTGGGCGCAACGCATTGGTTGTCTACGACGACCTATCGAAACAGGCAGTTGCCTATAGAGAGGTGTCACTAATTTTGCGTCGTCCATCGGGCCGCGAAGCCTATCCAGGCGATGTGTTTTACCTACACTCGCGCCTATTAGAACGTGCTGCACGCATTATCAATCAGCAAGAGGTGGCAGAGCAGATGAACGATATACCCGAAAGCTTGAAAGGAAAGATAAAAGGAGGAGGCTCGCTTACAGCTCTACCCATTATCGAAACACAAGCAGGAGACGTATCGGCATATATTCCCACCAATGTTATTTCTATTACCGATGGGCAAATATTTCTCGACACACAACTATTTAATCAAGGCAACCGACCCGCCATTGATGTGGGTATATCAGTGTCACGCGTGGGGGGTAATGCACAAATTGAACCCATGAAAAAGATTGCTGGAACACTTAAAATGGACCAAGCACAATTTACCGAACTATCTGCCTTTACAAAATTTGGTGGCGACCTTGACAAAGTAACGGCAATGACCATCGACAAGGGACAGAAAAACGTAGCCCTGCTTGTTCAACCCATCAATAAACCCATGAGTGTGGAAAAACAAGTTGCCCTACTCTACTGCGGCACCAATGCCTTGCTGGCAAAAATACCTTTGAGCAAAGTAAAAGAGTTTGAAAAAGAGTTTTTAAGCCTACTCGAAACATTGCACCAAGAAGATGTGCTAGATGTGATAAAAAGTGGCACAATAAACGACGATGTAACCAATATAATAGAGAAGATAGCACAACAAGTAATCGATAGAATTCTATCTACAAGCAAATAAAAAATGGCCTCTTTAAGAGAAATAAAATCTAAAATAAGCTCTGTAAAGTCTACACAGCAAATTACCTCTGCCATGCGGATGGTATCGACTGTGAAGCTTGCCAGGGCTCAACGTATTACCGAAAACTTTCGCCCCTATCAGCAAAAGGTGAGCCAAATACTAACCAATTTCCTTAGCACACAAGGCTCGGTTACATCGCTCTATGAAGAGCAGCGAGAGGTAAACAAAGTAGCCATTGTAGTATTTTCTGGAAATATGAATCTCTGTGGTGCATTCAACTCAAATGTTGTGAAAGAGTTTGTAAAAACTACCGACCAACTTGCACACCTACCCAAAGAGAATATAGAGATATATGCTATAGGAAAGAAGATAGCACAAGCTATCAAAAAGATGGAGTTTGAGCCCAAAATGGAGTTTGACGAGTTGGCAAACAACCCCAATTACGACGAAACTGTGGAGATAGCCGATAGTTTGATGAAACAGTTCCAGGAGAAAGAGATAGACAAGGTAATAGTGATATACCACCACTTCATTAGCAAAGGCAGCCAAACCTTGACAAGCGAAACCCTATTGCCCATCTCACTAGATGATTTGAAAGAGCAGAAAGATGAAGGCTATATCGATTATATTGTAGAGCCTGACAAAGAGACAATCTTTCAGGAATTGATTCCACAAGTAATAAAACTAAAACTCTACTCCTACCTTATCGAGTCGCATGCATCGGAACATGCCGCACGGTCTATTGCTATGCAGGCTGCTACTGACAATGCCGACGACTTGCTAGAAGAACTATCACTGGTTTACAACAAATCGAGGCAGCAGAGCATTACTAATGAGTTGTTGGATATTATTGGGGCAACTTTTAAGTAATTATTAATGGTTAATTGTTAATTATTAACCCCATGGAATAAAATCTTTGATTTTAATGCTTTGCATTATTCCACGGGATGAATGTCTGCTGTGGTTGGGTGGTAGCGGGTTTTGTGGTGCATGGTGCGGGGTGCGGGTTACGAGGTCGGTTCATATAATTTACTAGTTACTTGTCACAATTTACTGTTTACAGCTTACTGTTCACCGTTTACAATTACGCATAGAAGATACAAAGAAAGGATATCTAACTGACTAGATATCCTTTCATTCTATTTACGCAAACATTTATTGAAGATACATTACTCCATCAAAGAGTCTGGATTTAAGTTATCGTGCTCAATGTCTAAGAAGTACTTATAAGTACCTACTGTTAAATCAGAACAAGCATCATAATCGCACACAATAATACCTTTGCGGTGCAATTGAATAGTGCTCACTGTCCACATTTGATTTACAGGACCCTCTACAGCATGATACAGCGATCTTGCCTTGTGAGCACCACTCACCAATAGTAGAATCTCTTTCGACTCCATAATAGTGCCTACACCCACAGTAATTGCAGTTTTTGGAACTAAATTTACATCATCGTCAAAGAAACGCGAGTTGGCTACAATTGTTTTAGTAGTAAGCGTTTTAACACGTGTACGAGATGCTAACGACGATCCCGGCTCATTAAATGCAATGTGTCCATCCGAACCCACTCCACCAATAAACAAATCGATACCACCAGCAGCCTTTATTTTATCTTCATAGGCTTGACACTCAGCATCAACATCTTCGGCAACACCACAAGGAATATTCACATTCTCCTTCTTAATGTCGATATGCTCGAAAAAAGTTTTCCACATAAAAAAATGGTAGCTCTGCGGATGCTTGGCATCCAAGCCAATATACTCGTCGAGATTAAATGTAACTACATTCTCAAACGACACAAGCCCCTCTTTATGCATTTTAATCAACTTCTTGTACATCCCTAGCGGAGACGATCCGGTAGGCAATCCAAGTACAAAAGGTTTGTCGGCTGTTGGCTTAGCTTTATTAATTTTAGAAACTACATAGTTTGCAGCCCACTGAGCCAATTGATCGGCATTGGGTTGAATAATTAATCTCATATTTTTAATATTAAATTGTTTATCTCTATTATTTAATTTGTTATAGTTTGCAAGTCAACCACATATTGGGTTGTTTACTCACAATCAGTAGTTTGATTGGGCACAATAGCATCGTCAGAAAGAACCTTTTCAGCCATATTTTTGCCCAATGTTTTTGCCATTTCATACACATCCTCGTTCATCGATTGTTTCATCTCTACCGGATTGCACACAATCTCAAACGGCATCGAATCGGCAAATTTGCCCAGCGCCCTTACAGCAGTTCCTGCCCAAGTAAATCCACCAAAATATCCGAAGTATCTGTTCTTCAAGTTCTTGTTCGACAGCTCATCTATCAAGTTTTGAACCTTTGGAAAAAGCTTAGCATTGTATGTAGGCGAACCAATAATCAACCCTTTGTATTTAAACACATCTTGAATTACATAAGACAAGTTGCTCTTCGACAAATTGTGCATTACAATATTTTTCACACCAGCTGCAGCCGCCTCAGCAGCTATTGCCTCTGCCACCTGCTCGGTGTTGCCATACATGCTTCCATAGGCAATTACAAGCCCTTTCTCGCCTTCATAACGGCTCAATCTATCATACAAGCCAATCACCTTCACTATATTCTCTTTCACCGTCCATACAGGTCCGTGAGTAGAGCAGATAGTGCTTATCTCCTTATCGGCAAATTTATCTAGCGCCTTTTGCACCGGACTACCATATTTACCAACAATATTTGAGTAGTAACGAATCATCTCGTCCCAATATTTATCAAGGTTTAGCTGCGAGTCGAGCACTCCCCCATCTAGCGTGCCAAACGTACCAAAAGCATCGCCAGCAAAAAGTGTTTTGCACTCTTTCATATAAGTCATCATAGTTTCGGGCCAATGCACCATGGGCGTCATGCTAAATTGCAATGTGTGTTTACCCAAACTAAGCTCCTCGCCTTCTTTCACTATCACCACATTTTCGGCAACACCATAAAAACCCTCCAACATATCGGCTATTCTTGCACTTCCCACCAATTTTATGTTTGGATATTTGTTCAACAAAAATAGTAGCGCACCAGTGTGGTCGGGCTCCATGTGGTTTATAATTAGATAGTCTATTGGCTTGTCGCCTAGCAGAACCTCTATCTTTTTCAAAAAAACATCTGTGAAACCAATTTCAACAGTATCAATCAGTGCAACTTTCTCGTCGCGAATGAGGTACGAGTTGTATGAAACCCCTTGTGGAAGTGGCCATAAATTCTCGAACAACTCTGTAGTTCTGTCGTTTACACCAACGTAAAACAGATCTTTCTTAATTTCAACTGGATTGTACATATATATATATTGTTTTGTTTTTATAAAGACCAAGTGTGCATGCACTTTGCCTTTTAAAGTTAATAATTTCTATTTCGTAATAAAATTGTCAACAGGGTCGTCTCTCTTCACATCCACAGGCTGCTCCTTCATAGGTTTTGCACCCCTGTATGCATTCCACACAAGCCACAAACCCCACAGTATAAACGGAATGCTGAGCCACTGACCAAGAATGAGTCCGGTACTTTCTCGCATTGCTATTTCAGAATCAACCTGTACATGTTTTACAAATTCAATAAAAAACCGCGACACAAAAATTATAATCATACCAATACCTATCAGCAATCCCTGCTTGTTTTTAGCATCAGTTTTCCAATAAAGATACATGGTGATGGCAAAAACAAGAAGATAGATAAGCGCTTCGTATATCTGCGTGGGATGCGAGGGTTCGGAGAATATGGGCTCTGCCACACCAGCTTTCCAATGTCCAATGTTTGTAATGAAACGAAAACCCCATGGCTGACTGGTGGGTCCGCCATATATCTCGTGGTTCATCAAATTGCCCAAACGAATAGCAGCAGCCGTAAAACCTGTGGGCACTATCACCCTATCAAAAGTCCACAGCATACTCTTCTTGGTTACCCTTTTAGAGTAGAGCCACACAGCAATAATAATGCCTATTACACCACCGTGACTTGCCAAGCCACCCTCCCAAATTGCAAATACCTCTAATGGATTTGCAAGATAGTAGGCAGGTTCGTAAAACAAACAATGCCCCAATCGTGCCCCTACAACAATACCTAGCATCATGTGCACAAAAAGCGAGTCGAACCACTTCTCGGGCAGTCTCTCTTTTTCGAATATCTTTTGAACGATAATGATGGCTACAATAAGCCCTATCACCCATAGCAAACCATACCACCTTATTTCTCTACCCAATAGTGTGAATAGCTCCGGGTCGACCTTCCATGTAATGTACATTTGCATAATGCCGCGATTTTAAAATGTTTGACTAGCAAAGATAGTTAATTATTTAGGAATTATCTTGCAATATGGGGGGGAATTTTGTTTTCTGTGATGATCAATGGCGGTTGGGTGTTAGCTGTTGGCTGAAAGTTATAGAGGGTATTGCGGCTCTAGTACGCATAGACCATTGGTTGTATGGATTAGTGATGCGTAATCAATAATGCGTGAACAGTGAGCAGTGAATAGTAACAAGTGACTAGAAACAAGTGACTAGAAAATTCTATGAACCGAACCCCGTAACCCGCACCCCGTAACCCGTAACAATTATCTCTCCACAATCCTGCGTCCAAAGGGCATCAACGCTAGCTTTGCCAACTTCATATGCTGATTGCCAAACGGTATACCAATAATGGTGATGTAGAAGAGCAGTCCAAAACCCAAATGGGTGAGCGCTATTGTAATGCCTCCAATAAAGAACCATATCACATTCATAAAAGCCGATAAACAACCAGTATTTGCTTCCACCACCTCTATTTTTTTACCAAAGGGCCACAATGCTACAGTTGCCATTTTAAGAGATTGAATGCCAAACGGAATGCCAATAATTGATATAAAAAAGGGGATGCTTGCTACTGCATATTCGATGGCTACAAAAAGTCCGCCAAACACAACCCAAATAATATTGCCTAAAAGCCTCATAAAAAGTTAATAGTTTATAGTTAAAAATTAAAAGAGGGGAAATGAAGAGTTAAGAATGAAGAATTAAGAATGAAGAATTTGGAAGTTATTTGGAGTTTGGAGGCCTGAAAAATGAAGGGGGTAAGTTTTGTGAGCACACTCGCACCCCGCACCTCGTACCCCGAACCTCGCACCCCGTAACCCGCACCCCGTAACCCGCACCCCGTAACCCGCACCCCGAAACCCGCACCCCGAAACCCGAAACCCCGCTACCAGCCCACCATTGCAGACATTAATAATTAATCAAACCAGTTTCCCAATCCACTCCTCCCTACTCCCCGGCAACAAATCCACCACCGGAATCTCAATCAAGGTATAAGCCCCTGGTTGCTGACGAAATGATGCACGAGCAGCATTGACCAACATCTGCGCCGTGAGTGCAGGATTGTTTATCCGCATTCCAAACGAGAAGAGCTGATTTTGTGTACTCCCCGATGCACCCTTGCGCTCCATTGCCACACCATGTCCCATATCTTTTAGCTCATTCACATCGTCTACCTTAAAAACATGCGTCTCGTCGTTCACAAAATAGCCATCGCTTTTGATAGCATTGGCTACAGCTGCAAAATCGTATCCCTCCATCAACTCTATATACACCATTCGGCGATGAATACCCCTACCCGTGGGGATGGTGATAGACAAAGCATCCCTCACCCCCTCTATTGCCTTTACAGCCACGGAGTGACCCATGCTCATGCCAGGACCAAAATTGGTATAAGTAACTCCACTAGGCGCCATTGCCTGCATCAGTGTCCTCACCACAGAGTTGCTTCCAGGGTCCCACCCCGAAGAGACCACAGCTACAGCACCGTGCTTGCGAGCCACCTCATCAAGCGATGCCCTTAGCGACACAATATCTTGGTGAATATCAAAACTATCGACCGTGTTGATGCCCTTTGCCAATATCTCCTTTGCAGCACCCTCCGTCAGTCGGCTTGGCAAACAGAGTATAGCCACATCCACATCCACCAAGTTGTTTATCGAGTTTGTCACCTTGTATACCTCTAGCTCGGCTGGTATTTTATCAACACTGCGACGAACCACTCCAGCTATCTCCATATCCGTTGTGTGCACTATCGTGTCTATTACATATTTGCCTATATTGCCGTAGCCTACTATGGCTGCTCTTATTTTTTTATTCATAGCTATTGACTTTTTGATAGATACAAAAATAAACAAAAATATTGGACTTTATTTAATTCACAGATGAAAAGGTAATGAATGAAGAATTAAGAACTAAGAGTGAAGAATTTGGATGTTATTTCAAAGATGAAAATTAACAGTGGTTGAAGCATAGCAAGGGCATTGCGGCTTCAAGTCCGCATTGACCATTGGTTATAGAAATTAGCGACAAGAGACAGGTAACGCCTGGCGAGTAGAAGCAAATGTGTTGAATAATGCACAATACGGGTTCTAGCCGCAATGTGCTGCAGCAAATGGCAAGCGTTGTGAGCACTCTCGCACCTCGCACCCCGAATCCCAAGTTCCGAACCCCAACCCCCGCACCACGCAACCCGCACCACAAACACCGCATCTCCCATCAATAATTAATAATTAACCATTTATCATTAATTTCACCCAACCTATTTGCATTTTGCCACATATATACCTACATTTATAGTCAATTGTTGTAAACTTAATCTAAAAAAGAGACATTATGAAACTAAAAGGTAAAGTAGCAATCGTTACAGGAGCAAGTTCAGGAATTGGCAGGTCTATTGCACGTCTCTTCGCGTCGCATGGAGCAATAGTGTATGCAGTGGCTCGCAGAAAAGAGCGACTAAAAGCTTTGCAAGAGGAGACCAAAGATTGTGTAGGAAAAATTATTCCACACACAGCCGACCTCAGAAACAAAGACCAAGCAGAGCACATCATTACACTGGCTTGTGAGGAACAAGGCAAGCTGGATATCTTGGTAAACAATGCAGGTATTATGGACGATTTTAGCCCCATTGGCGAGGTATCTGACGAGATGATGCAAAGCCTCACCGACATTAACGTAATGGCACCCTTCTACAGCACGCGCAAGGCTGTAAACTGTTTCTTAAAACAGGGTGGAGGCAACATTATCAATGTAAGTTCTATTGGCGGATTGCACGGTGCAAGGGCTGGTGCAGCATACACTATGAGCAAGCATGCCATTATTGGGTTGACCAAAAACACGGGTTTTATGTATGCTCGAAAAAACATTCGATGCAACGCCATCTGCCCCGGTGGTGTGGAAACAGAGGTGGGCGAAGGTGAATACATGAAACAGATGAATCAAACGGGAATAGACACCATTATGCCTAGCACGTGTGGCAATCCTAGAAATGGCAAAAGTGGCGAAATTGCTACTATTGCGCTGTTTTTGGCTACACCAGAGTCTAGCTTTATTAATGGGCAAAGCATTGTGGCGGATAGTGGGTGGACGGCTTTTTAGGAGTTAAAAATTAAAAGGGAAAAGGGAAAAGTTGTTGGTGATGCGTGATCAGTGACGCGTAATCTGAAATGCGTGAACAGTAAACAGTTAGCAGTAAACAGAGGTCTGTCATTCCGATACGGGGTGAGGAATCTGTTTGGAGCTTGCTGTTGCTGTTTATAAATGCACAATGCCAAACCTCTAGCTGCAATGTGCTGCACAGTATTGCTATGCCTTTAAAACCCATCCAGCTGCATAAAAACGGTGGGGAGGAGCAAAATGAACGCCAACACAAATAGTACAAGCAGCGTCTTCCAAAACCACTTAATCCATACCTCGTAAGGCACCCTAGCAATGCCCAGTGCGCCAATTAGCACAGCGGAGGTGGGTGTTATCATATTGGTAATACCATCTCCAAACTGATATGCCATCACGGTGGCTTGACGCGACAGCCCAATTACATCCGAGAAGGGTGCCATTATAGGCATTGTAAGTGCCGCTTTTGCCGAGCCGGAGGGGATAAAAATATTGATAATAGATTGCATTACAAACATGGCGCCAACGGTGGTGGTTTTTCCGGCACTCTCCATCACCTGTGCCAATGAATGTAGTATGGGGTCCATAATTTTTCCGTCCGACAAAATCTGAATAATTCCACCCGCAAGAGCAATTACCAATGCCGCTGTGAGCATATCTTTCACCCCAATTATAAACTCGCTGGTAATTTTATTTGGCGTGGTGCTGTTGCTAATTCCCGCAAAAACACCCATAAACAAAAATAACGCCGAAATCTCTGACAGATACCATTGATAGCCCATTACGCCAATTACCAAAAACACGATGGTAAAGCCAAGCAGGTTGAGAATAAACATTTGCGCCGATTTTCTGATGGCAAAGAAGCTGGATACGATGAATAGAGCTGCAACAATGGGAATGCACACAAAACTATAAGCATGTACACCGATTAAAAAATCGGTTTTTGGATATAAAAATGATGCTACAACAAGAATTGAAGATGTAATAAAATACGCAATCCAAGTACTGCGTGTTGCAGTTTCTGCAAGCGATTCAGGCTCGATACTAGCCTCTAGTTTGCGCCAATAACCATCAGCATGGTACATGGGCGATATTTTAGGGTTTTTCTTCACCCGTTTGGCATAAATCAGTGTTATTACTATCAGTACGGCTGTAAAAACAATCCAGCAAAATATCCTGTAACCTATTCCCGAGAAGAGCGGTAGCCCCGATAGTCCTTGTGCTATACCAATCGTAAACGGATTAAGCGTTGCCCCTGTGAAACCCACATGAGCAGCCACATATACCATCATAAGTCCAGTTAGCGAGTCATATCCCATCGATATTGCCAAGGGAATAATGATAATTACAAAAGCCAGTGTCTCTTCACTCATCCCAAAAATGGACCCAAACAAGCTAAAAAGTATAACTATAAGCACAATTATAAGATTATTTACACCAATACGCCGCATAAAATTGACTTTCTCGAACCGACTGGTAAAACCAAGAAAAGAGTAAATACCAGCATCTACAGCTCGGCTACTGTTTAGTATCTGAAACGCCCCGCCAATAATGAGCACAAATGCAATAATGCCGGCTTGACGCTCAAATCCACCAAGAAATGCAGAGAAAATCTGCCATGTTTGAGGCGATTCTTCGACGCTGTGAAACGAGTTATCTACCACCACACTGCGTGATACTCCATTTACCACAACCGTTTCGTAATTGTATTCTCCCGCAGGAACGAGCCAAGTGAGTATGGCACAAAACACAATGAGCGAAAAAATAATAACAAGTGTATGTGGAATTTTCTTTAGCATGTTTATTTTTAATTTACACCCTTCATTTATCTCATTCAAAACTTGCTCTTTGGTAGATCTGCTGCACAACTACACCCTTTTGCTTGCATTAAAACCATACCCTGAAAAGCAATTTGGTTGGCAAAAATAGTAAAAAACTTCTGATTTTTTAGCTGTTCGCTAATGTTTTGCAAATCTTGTTCGTTAAAGCCACTCTGTTATTTTTATAATTTTGTTGTTTTGTGATTTTGTTTTTTCGCGGTTTTGCTGTTTTGTGATTTTATGATTTGGAGAGGATTGCGGCTTCAAGTTTGCATTGACCATTAGTTTTAGAAGTGTTGACAAATGACAAGGAGTAGTGACAAAAAAAAGAAAAGAACCCCTCCTCGCTAACGCTACGCTCTGTTAAAACATAGCAGGACTGTTCTTTTCTTCTATTGTAGTATGTAGGAGTAGTAGCTCCTATACGCGCGTTAAATCAACTTTATAAAAACTATTGACTTAACCATTTAAAACTATTCATTCAATACATCCTGATTAGCTCCGTTTGCAACAAAGTGCGCTGTTGAATCACCATTTGCTAGCAACGCCTCTTCGACATAGTCGGCAGACTTGCCATTGCTCATAGTTTCACCATTTGCATCGGCTGTAGCATTCAAGTTTTCACCCGTTTCAGCTACATCCTCTCCTAGCACCATCAGCGCATAGGGGTTATTGTACGTGGTTGTCGCAGTCGATTTTGGTGTATTAACAGCTGGCTCGTTGCTACCTTCGGTAGCATCGCCCATATTGCTATCCACCTCATCTTCTTTAGACACTGCGGCTTTTTCGGCAGCAGTTTTCAAACGAGTAGAACGGCTCATTACAAGCGCTCTGTAGTAATCCAAAATCTCATTCACCTCTTTAGCATAACGCATATACACATCAGTATTTCCATCATTCAAATTGAGAACCATCTCAATTGAATTTAAAAACACCATCATTTTTGCATAAGCAGCTCGCCTCACCTTTCTAGCCTCTCTTCTTTCAGCAGCTCGCTCTTTGGTACGCAATGTCATGCTAGCCCTTATCTCTGTAGTAACAGCATTAATTGTTTGCCAAAGCTCCAACATAGATAATGTAGTAATAGCTTCGCTCAATCGAGATAGGTTCTCTATCTCGTCGGTCATCAACTTTACTATTGATGTTTGCTTAGCAAGAAGAGGTGTATGAAGCGACCTTTTATACGGTTCCAACCATTTGTTGAGAACCTCGGCAGCCTCACGATTCGCTTCAAAAGGAGATTTAAGTGCTGTTCGCACAGAAGAGGTAAATACTGAAAAGTAATCAAAACGGAGAAGTTTCTTCGCTTCGATTGATTCGGTAAGATGGTGTTTTCTGTTCATGTCTCGCAACACTACCAATTTATTGGTTTCAGAACTAACACCCTCTAGTGCCTTTGTTACATACTCAACAGTAATTTCCTCGCCCTTGAATACTTCTAGAATTTCGTCGTAAATTACGAGGAATTCCTGATTGTTTAAACGCATCAAATGTGATGCTTTAAAATGCTTTAAATTTAATGTTTGCATTTTTATTGTTTTTAATTATTAAAAAAAATAGCTGTCATCCATCTTCCACTGCGAGGTGCAGAAGATTTCCGAACAGCCCTGAATTGATAGAGGTGCCCACCCATTGTTGCACCAAAGCAATAAATTGCCGATACAACTATTTGGTAAACACTCCCTATTTTATCTTTCTGTGCACCTATATAATAGGAGCACTGCTCTATTACTAATCTATTTTTCGTCATTTCTCAATGGTATTAAATATTATTATGAATATTGCATTTGCTATATATCATCTATTTTATATATGACTCCATTAATATAGCTACTCATTCTATTCGTCAAGTTTTCTGGAGTACTATTTTCTCGTTTATACAGAGGGTTTTCATGGATTCTAAATATTTATGCATACTCTTATATTTTATTGTGTTAATCTACTTGCCTATTCGATAACCTTTTTATATTTTATAGGCTCAATAACACTATTGCAACTTGCGTGCCAAACTCTATAAATGTGCACTTTCTGTCACACATTAGCTCTTTAATTAACATAGTTTTGATAATATCCGCCATATTTGCACACTTCTGCCCTATTTCAATGTCTGACAAATTGTCGTGTGTCACACATTGTGTGTTTTTGTCACACTCACCTTATCTCTAAAAAATGGCTTATTGCAAAATCAGTGCACTACCAAAGTTTATATTTCATGTGAATATCCCACTAGTAAATTAATAAGCTTTCTACTCCGTTCATCAAAATTTAGCATTTACAAACTGTCAGAAAGGAGGATAAAAACACCCTGTTTGCAAATTATTGTTAAGCATTTTTGATTGTTCGGCTATCTATCTCCATCATCATTAAGTGCCAATCTAGCAACGTTTTTCTCTAACTCTATTTACATAGCATCGCTAGCAGAAAACAGAGAGTTGAAATTTATCATTTGCAGTAGTTTTTTATTTTCTGACTATCAACACATTATAGATTAATATTTTCAATGTCAACTGACATTAAGAAAAAAGGAGTTTTTAAAAATTAAAATGTTAACTGACATTGAAAAAATTTGAAAATCTAAAAACTAAAATGTCAACTAACAAACAAATAAAATGAAACTCATTTTGACTCGTTGTCAAAACACACATTAACAAGTGGAAAGTAATTTGTTAAAAAATCAGGCAACAAAGCTTCAAATTGAGTTCAATTACACTCAATGTTACCTTATTCAACCATAACAGGAACTTATTTTGAGTTGTTGTCAGTTGGCACAACCTCAACAGAAACTCATTTTGTGCCTCTGAC
>RRZT010190062.1_pt1 | contig 49646 bp, 42 predicted proteins | sample 2165551 | NCBI WGS metagenome assembly RRZT01 (sample SAMN10456910, study PRJNA506462) | wastewater metagenome | biome: wastewater; feature: sludge; material: wastewater sludge; isolation source: wastewater sludge with Escherichia coli K12::gfp cells carrying plasmid... | place: USA: Moscow, Idaho... | reverse complement strand
TTGATCTGGGATCGCGAGATCGACCCGGGCGTCGTGTTCGACCTGACGCTCCCCCTGGAGCGGGCCGCCGAGGGGTATCAGGCGATGGATGAGCGCCGCGCCACCAAGGTGCTCTTGCGTCCCTGACCACCGCGGGAGGTGTCGGAGTGCGGCGTTAGACTCGCCGTCGTGCCCCGCTCCGACGCCTCCGCCCCTCGGCTACCCCGTGGCGTGTCGCACGCGGACGCCGCCTGGTTCGATCCGCAGGCGGAGCCCCCCGAGGATCCCTGGGACGAACCGCCTGACGATCCCTACGAGGACACCGCGCCCGTGTCCCCCCAGTCGGTTCAGGCGGGCGGCGGGGCGCGCGCGGCCCGCGCCCCCCAGTTCCGCACCGCCATCGACGCGTTGCGGTCGGTCTACGGGTTTGATGCTTTCCGGGGCGATCAGGCCGCCGTGGTGGATCAGGTCATCGCTGGCGGTGACGCCATCGTCTTGATGCCGACCGGCGGCGGCAAGAGCGTCTGCTACCAGGTACCGGCTCTGGTCCGCGAAGGCACCGGGCTGGTGGTTTCCCCGCTGATCGCCCTCATGCACGACCAGGTGGACGCGTTACGCGCCAACGGCGTCCAGGCTGCCTACCTGAACTCGACCCAGGATGCTTCCGAGCGGGCGGCGGTCGAACGGGCCTACCTGGGCGGCGAACTTGATCTGCTGTATGTGGCCCCCGAGCGCCTCTCAGGGCAAGGCACCCGCTCCCTGCTGGCCCGGGGAACGCTGTCGGTCATCGCCATCGACGAGGCGCACTGCGTCTCGCAATGGGGCCACGATTTCCGGCCCGACTATCTCGCGTTGGGCGATCTCGCCGAGGCCTTCCCGGGCGTCCCGCGGGTGGCGTTGACCGCCACCGCCACCGAGGAGACCCACCGGGAGATCACCCAGCGGCTCCACCTCTCCGACGCGCGCCACTTCGTAGCAAGCTTCGACCGCCCCAACATCACCTATCGCATCGTCGCCAAGGCCGATCCGCGCCGCCAACTCGTCGACTTCATCACCGCCCAACCTGAGGGCGCGGCGGGCATCGTGTATGCCCTCAGCCGCAAGCAGGTCGAGCAGACCGCCACGTTCCTGCGGAGCAAGGGCATCGACGCGCTCCCTTATCACGCGGGGCTGCCCGCCTCGATGCGCGCCGAGCATCAATCCCGGTTCCTGCGCGAGGATGGGGTGGTCATGGTCGCCACGATCGCCTTCGGGATGGGCATCGACAAACCTGACGTGCGCTTCGTCGCCCACATCGATCTACCCAAGTCCGTTGAGGGGTACTACCAGGAGACCGGTCGCGCCGGGCGCGACGGGGAACCGGCCGTCGCATGGATGACGTACGGCCTCAGCGACGTGGTGCAGCAGCGCCGCCTCATCGATGCAGGCGACGGCGACCGGGCGCACAAGCAGCGCCAGCAGCAGCACCTGGACGCCATGCTGGCCCTGTGCGAGACGGTCACGTGCCGCCGCCAGAACCTACTCGCCTACTTCGGTCAGGCCTCCGAGCCGTGCGGCAACTGCGACACGTGTCTGGAGCCGCCCCCGACGTGGGATGGGCTGATCCCAGCTCAGAAGCTGCTTTCGACGATCGTGCGCTTGCAGCGTGAACGCAATCAGGCGTTCGGGGCCGGGCACCTCATCGACATTCTGCGCGGGGCGGGCACCGAGCGGATCCGCTCGCAGCGCCACGATCAGCTCAGCACCTACGGCATCGGTGCTGACCTGTCGGACCAGGAGTGGCGCTCGGTGGTGCGCCAATTGCTGGCCCGCGGCCTGTTGCAGGCCGTGGGCGAGTACGGCACCCTCGCCGAGACCGAGGCGAGCGCGGGCGTCCTGCGCGGGGAGACGCCCGTCCCGCTGCGTCGTGACGTGGCCACCGGCACGGGCGCGCGCACGCGGAAGGCGTCCGCACCGGTGGATCTACCCGAAGGCGACGCGGCGCTCTTCGAGGCGCTGCGGGCGTGGCGGACGCGAGTAGCCCGCGAGCAGGGCGTCCCGGCCTATGTCGTGTTTGCGGATGCCACCTTGCGGGCGTTGGCTGCCGCGCGTCCGGCCAGCCTGGCTGACCTGGACGCGATCAGCGGGATCGGCGCCAAGAAGAAGGAATCCTACGGTCGCGCCGTACTGGAGGTCACCGCCCAGGGGTGACCACCCCGTCAGGAGCGAGTGGGGACAGGTTCCCCGGCCAACTGCCGCGCGACGTGGCTGCGCGCATGCGCGACGGCGGCGGGCAGGTCGGAGAACACGTGCTCGGGGTCCCGCAGGGCGTCCAGCAATCCTGCCCGTTCGGCCACGCGACCGTGACGCCCGCGCAGCCCCTTGATGATGACGGTCGCGCCGCGGGCTTCCAGCATGTCGATGAGTTCGGTGAGGCGATGCGCGCCGGTGGGATCGAGCATTTCCAGCTTGGAGAACCGCAGGACAACCACCCAGGCCTCGGAGCCCGCGATGTCCTCCATCACCTTGTCGGCGGCACCAAAGAACAGGGAGCCTTCCAGCCGCAGCACTGCGATGTGATCGTCGCCCACCTGAGCAGGCTCCGGCAACGCCTCGCGCGTGACCGAGGTGGTGGCAGCGAGCGCCCGCAACGCGAAGAAGGCGGCGAGCACGACCCCGACCTCGACGGCGGTGATGAGGTCGAGTGCGACGGTGCACACGATCGTGACAGCGAACGTGATCGCCGTCCCGCGCGAGATGCGCAGCAGTTCCCGCACCTGGCCCACGTCCACCATGTGCAGCGTCGTCGCCAGCAGGACCCCGGCCAGAGCGGCCATCGGGATGCGTCCGGCCAGCCCGGACCCGAACGCGACAACCCCGGCCAGGAGCAGCGCATGGACCACCGCCGCCAGCCGCGTCCGGGCACCCGCCCGTACCGCAACAGCCGTGCGCGCGATGGCCCCCGTGGCGGGCATGCCGCCGAAGATGCCCGAGGCGATGGACGCCAGCCCCTGACCGAACACTTCGCGGTCGGGGAGGACGCGTCCGGTGGGGGCCATCCCGGCGGCCACCCGGGCCGAGAGGAGTGATTCGATCGCGGCAAGGACGGCCACTGCCAGCGCCGGGCTGACCAGGGTGGGGAGCACGGACCAGGAGACGAGCGGGATGGAGGGGGCGGGCAGGGAGTCGGGCAGCACGCCGATGCGGGCGATACTCAGGCCGCTCGTCTCGGCCACGATGGTGGCTGCCACCACGGCGATCAGGGCACCGGGGAGGGTGGCTTTCCAGGCGCGGAGCGCTTCGATCGCAACAATGACCGCGACGGTCATTCCGAGGGCGATCGCCGCCTCCGGGAACCGTGCCGCGGCGATGGCTTCACCGGCGGCGATGAGCGGGGAATGCCCGGCCGGCGTGCGCACGTCGAGGGCGAACGGGATTTGCTGCAGCGCGATGATCACCGCGATGCCCGCGGTGAAACCCTCGATGACCGGCCAGGGAATGTAGACCGCCACACGCCCCAACCGCAGGACGCCTGCCGCCACCAGGATCAGCCCGGCCAGCATGGAGATGACGACGACCGCGTGCGGGCCGTGCACGGCGACGATGGGCGCCAAGATGACGGCCATGGCGCCGGTGGGCCCCGACACCTGCACGTGGGAGCCGCCGAAGATGGCGGCCACGATGCCCGCGACGATCGCCGTCACGAGCCCGGCCGCCGCCCCCATGCCCGAAGAGACGCCGAATGCGAGCGCCAGCGGCAACGCGACGACCCCGACGGTGAGCCCAGCTAGCACGTCGCGGCGCCAGGTGCGCGGCAGCGCTTGGACGTCCTCGCGCCCCGGCAGGAGCGTGACCAGGTGCCTCCGGATGTGGTCCGGGATCCTCACGCCTGCTCCTTGCCTCGTCGTGCGCGGCCTCGCGGGCGCGAACCGGCGCGCCGAGGCTAGCGCGCTTGGCCAGGGGTTTTTCTCCCTGTCATCGTTGCTGGACCGGGAGAAATCTGACTGCGAGTGTGTTAGTCGGCCTCAGGTTCAGCGTCGTGTGGGGCCCGAGAACGGCGATAGTCGGCGGGAGCGCCCTCGATGGGGAAGTCACCCAGGATTGTCCGCAGGAAACGGACGCTCTCGGGCAGCCACGACGCCACCGCCTCGTCGACCATGTCGGCGCGACCCGCCGCGGTGAGTGGCTTAGCCAGGCTCATCCCGTGCGGGCCCTTCAGGTGCACGTGCGTCTCATAGGGGATGCCGTGTCGCGCCAAGGCGAGGCAATACTCCAGTGTTTCGGTGCTGGGCACCAGTTCGTCGCCCTGGGTGGTGAACACGAAACTCGGCGGGGTCTCGGCGTCGACGGCCTCCACGACGTCGAGCAGGTCCTTGCCCAGGAGCGGACCCAGCGTGGGGCGGGTCACGGGGTAGCCCAGCACGACCGCGCTGGGACGCGGTGAGGCGGTGACGCCGAGGCTGGCCGCCAGATGCCCGCCTGCAGAGAACCCGACCACCGCGATCTTGGCGGGATCGGTGTGGAACTCCCCGGCGTGCTGCCGCACCCACGTCAGGGCAGCGACGCCGTCGAGGCGCGCGGTCTCGGCGGGGTGCTCCCCCACGGCGTAATCCACCACGAACGCGTTGAACCCCTCGGCCAGGTAGCCCAGAGCCACCGGCTCGGCCTCCCGCGGGGAGCAGAAGAAGTAGCCCCCGCCCGGAAAGATGACGACGGCCGCCCGCTGGCATGACCCGATGTTGTCGGGGTGGCTGTCTTGGACGTAGCCCGTGATGGTCGCGGTGGACGTGATCTGCTCGGTAACGATGCGCATCGGTGCGCCCCTTCCTGAATCCGCTGCCACGCTACCGGTCGCTGAGCCCGCACGTGAGCGCGTTTCCTCGATGGGCCAAGGCCGCGAAGAAGCAGATAGTGGACGCGTCCTCTAATACCGGGGAGAGTCACGTAGCCTGACGCGCATGCTGGAGTCGCAGACCACCGCACCGCTGGTCCAACTGCGCGGTGTCACGAAGTACTTCGGGGACTTCAGGGCGCTCGACCACGTCGATCTCGACATCGCCAAAGGCGAGAAGGTGGCGCTGCTGGGCGCCTCCGGGTCGGGCAAATCCACGCTGTGCCGCTGCATCAACCGCATCGAGAAGGCCACCGAGGGCACGATCATGATCGAGGGACGGCCTCTGCCCCAGGAGGGCAAGGCGCTGGCGGCGATGCGCGCCGAGGTCGGCATGGTGTTCCAGTCGTTCAACCTGTTTCCGCACTACACGGCCCTGGAGAACATCGCCTTGAGCCCGATCCACGTGCGGAAGGTGCCGAAGGCGGAGGCGACCGCGCAGGCGCGGGACCTCCTGGCGCGCGTGGGCCTGGCCGACAAAGCCGATAGTTACCCGGCCGAACTCTCCGGTGGCCAGCAGCAGCGGGTCGCCATCGCGCGCGCCCTCGCCATGCAACCCCACGTTCTCTTGTTCGACGAACCCACCTCGGCTCTCGATCCCGAGATGATCAAGGAAGTTCTCGACGTGATGACCGAACTCGCCGAGTCGGGGATGACGATGCTCGTCGTCACCCACGAGATGGGGTTCGCGCGTCACGCCTGCGACCGCGTCTGTTTCATGGACGCCGGTCGCATCGTCGAGCAGGGGACCCCGGAGGAGTTCTTCACCCGCCCGCAAACCGACCGTGCCAAAGACTTCTTGTCCAAGATCCTCGACCACTGACCGCTAGGAGAGCCATGCCCAACCAGTTCACCCGTAGGACGCTGCTGACCACGACGCTCGGCGTCGGCGCCTTCGCCGCACTGAGCGCCTGCTCCAGCAACACGAGCCTGCCCAGCGTCTCCACCTCGGCGGCCCCCGGTCAGCCGACCGCCGCCGCGCCGTTGACCCCGCAGGCCTACGACGCCCTCATCCTCGCCGGGCCCGTGGCCTCGGACGCCGTCATCGCGGCCAGCCCGTGGGCTCAGGCGATCAAGGCGCAGGGGTTCTTGCGTCGCGGTGGCGCCGAGACGAGCGCCATCTTCTCCCTCAAGGATCCGACGACGGGCCGGGTCACCGGCTTCGACGCGGGCCTTGGCGACCTGCTGTCGCGCTACATCACGGGCGGTCAGGATGTCGCGAAGCTGTCGCAGTTGACCCAGGTCACCTCCGACACCCGTGAGACGGTGCTGCAGAACAAGACGGTCGACACCGTCATTGCGACCTACTCGATCACGCCGCAGCGCGCCGAGAAGATCACGTTCGCCGGGCCCTACTACTCCTCGGGCGCCTCCATCCAGGTGAAGTCCGACAACACGACCATCCATTCGGTGGCCGACCTGGAGGGCAAGACGGTCGTGACGCAGACCAACTCGACCGGCATCACCGCGGTCGACGCGAACGTCAAGAACGCCCAGAAGCTGCTCCTGGCCGACAACGATTCCTGCATTGCCGCCCTGATTCAGGGCCGCGCCGACGCCTACGTGCTGGATCAGTCGATCCTGCTCAGCAACGCCGTGCGCAACTCGCAGGTGAAGGTCGTCGGCAACCCGTTCACCACCGACCCGTACGGGATCGGCCTCAACAAGGACGCGACGGACGCCAAGGCGTTCGTCAACGCGTTCCTGCAGACCATCTACGACTCGGGCGTGTGGCTGAACCTGTGGAAGGGCACCGTGGGGCGCTTCCTGGAGACCGCCCCCACCCCGCCGGCCATCGGTTCGGTCGAGGGCAGCTAGTCGAAACGGCGTCCCCTTCCTGCCCTGCGGGAGGGGGACGCCCCCGAGCGGGGAGGTGAGATGGTCGAGATCCTGACCGACAACTGGGCGTTCCTGCTCAGCGGGGTGGCCACGACCGTGGGCCTGACGATCGTCGGGTTCTTGGGGTCGCTGATCGTGGGCACGATCGCCGCGATCTTCCGGGTCAGCCCCGTGGTTCCGTTGCGCCTGGTCGGCTCCGCCTACGTCGAGTTCTTCCGCAACATTCCCCTGCTCAGCCTGCTGGTGCTCGTCACCTTCGGCCTACCCGACATCGGCGTCTTGCTGCCGCTGTTTTGGTGCGGGGCCGTGTCGCTGATCTTGTCGGGATCGGCCTTCGTGTGTGAGACGGTCCGCTCCGGCATCAACACCATCTCGATCGGCCAATCGGAGGCCTCCCGGGCTTTGGGGATGTCGTTTACGCAGCAACTCGCCTTGGTGATCCTGCCCCAGGCGTTCCGCACCATGGTCCAGCCGCTAGCCAACGTGTTCATCGGCGTCCTCATCGGCTCTTCCTTGGTCGCCGCCGTGGGGGTCTCCGACATCACGAACGTCACCCAGCAACTCAACATTCGCTACGCCGAAGCAGTGTTCCTCTTCCTGCTCTCCGGCGCGGTCTACCTGATCTTGGGCTTGGGTGCAGGCGGGGCTGGTAGCGCCCTGGAGCGACGCCTGGGTCGCTCGCGTATCGCCGGTGGCAAGGCGGTGTCCCGATGAGCGACAACGCCACCCGCGTCCTGTTCGACGAGCCGGGCCCCCGCGGCAAGGTCATGATCGTGATCTGGTCGGTCGTCGTCGCTATCGTCGTCGCCGCGCTGGTGTGGGCGGCGGTGATCCAGTTCGACTCGCACGGCCAGCTTGCCCCCGAGCGGTGGGGCTTCCTGCTCAATCCCGGCATCGTCGCCTTCCTCGGCGAGGGCGTCCGCAACACGTTCGTGGCCACCGGCGTCGCCGCGCTGGCCGCCTATCCGCTCGGGCTGCTGCTGGCATTGGGGCGTATGGCGCAGCGCCGCTGGCTTTCGGCAGTGTGCGCCGGATGGATCGAGTTCTTCCGAGCCATCCCCATGCTGCTGGTGGTGTACGCGTTCCTGCTTGCGCTGCCCCGCCTGACCCCGGCGCTGGCGCTGCCGGTGTTTTGGATGCTGGTCATCCCGATGATCCTGGTGAGCAGCGCGACGACCGCCGAGGTGTTCCGCGCGGGCATCAAGGCGATCGATCGCGGGCAGTGGGAGGCCGCCGAATCGTTGGGCATGACCCGCCGGACGCTCATGCGCCTGGTGATCTTGCCTCAGGCGTTCCGCATCGTCTTGCCCGCCCTGCTGACCGGGCTGGTGTCGCTGCTGAAGGACTCCACCCTCGGCTACGTGGTCAGCTACCCAGAACTCATGCAGCAGGGCCGCACCGTGACCGCCTACTACGGGTATCTGATCCAGACCTTCTTGGCGATCTCGGTCCTTTATGTCGTCTTGAACTACCTGCTGACCAAGGTGGCCTCGTGGCTGCAGGCGCGCAGCACCCGCAAGGCGACGGCCAACCCTGCAGCCCTGGTCGCGGAGCCTGCCGCCGCTCAGTGAGGTGCCGATTCCTCCGATCGGGAACCGGCACCCTGGGGGTTGGCGTCAGTCGCGCTCATCCGACGGCTGAGCGTCCGCAGGCGTGCGGAGCACGGCCACTGCGCCCGCGGGAAGCGTCAGCGATCCGTCCGCGTCGTGGCCGCTGAGCAGGTCGGTCCCCGTCACCTCGAGCGTCACCGAGTCTGCGGTGTGGTTGAGCAAGAACACAAAGTCCGCGCCCTCCCCGTGACGCACCACGGCCTCTATCCCCTCAGGGGCCACCACCACCGGCGCGATGCCCGCTTGGTCCGCCCACGCCCGGACGAGCGCGCGCTTGGCGTCCACGGGAAGGTCGGCGGCGACGTACCAGGCGTGCCCGCCGGATTCCAGCGTGTGCTCGGTGACGACCGGCGTCCCGGTCAGGACGCCGTCCTCCAGCACCCCGTGGGCCTGTGCGCCGCGCAGTTCGAGGCGTTCGGTCCAGGTGGACGCCGTGGTGGGTTCGTCCCACAGCCTCACCGCATGACTCTCGCCTGCCTGGAGCGGGTGGAACTCTTCCACCCGGATCCCCAAAACATCACGGAAGGCTCCCGGGTAACCCCCCAGAATGATGTGGTCGTCGGCATCCACGATCCCGGAGAACCAGGTGGTCGCCAGGACTCCGCCGCGCTCAGCGACCCCCGCCAGATGGGCTGCAGCGTTCGGGGCGGTGATGTACAGGTTCGGCGCGACCACCAGGGAGTAGCCGCTCAGATCGGCGTCGGGCGCGACGATGTCGACGGCAATACCCTCGTACCACAAGGCCTTGTACCAATCGAGGACGAGGTCGGGGTAGGACAACGTGTTGTTGGGGTGGCTGTCGAGTTCCAGACCCCACCAGGCGGAGTAGTCGAACACGAGAGCCGCCCGGGAGACCACCCGCGATCCCTTGACCGGCGCCAGGGCCCGCAGGCATCGGCCGAGTTCGACCGTGGAGCGCCACACCAGCGAGTCCGTCCCCGCGTGCGGCACCAAAGCCGAGTGGAACTTCTCGGCCCCGGCCCGGCTGGCGCGCCACTGGAAGAACAGCGCCCCGTCGGCCCCGCGTGCGACGTGCGCGAGGGAGTTGCGGACCATTTCGCCGGGGTCCTTGGCCCGGTTGACGTGCTGCCAGTTGACCGCCGAACTGGAGTGCTCCATGAGCAGCCAGGGCTCCCCCTGGGCGGTTCCTCGCGTGAGATCCGCCGAGAACGCCAACTCGATGTGCCGCTCCGGATCGTGCGCGCGCGTGTAGTGGTCATTGGAGACGACGGACATGCGCGGCCCCCACGCGAAGTAGTCCACGCCCTTGCTTCCGGCCGAACACATGAAGTTGGTGGTCGCCGGGATGCTCGCATCGACCGCGTGGACGGCTGCGGCCAGGGCCGAGTAGTAGCTCAGCCCGGCGTCGGAGTTGAACCGCATGAAGTCCAGTTGCTGAGTCGGGTTGGCGTAGGTGGGTGCCGACCGGGGTGGCAGGACGTCGTCGAAGCGTCCGTAACGCTGCGACCAGAAGGCGGTTCCCCAGGCCTCGTTGAGAGCCTCGATGGTGCCGTAGCGCTGCGTCAGCCAGGCGCGGAACGCGGGGATGGCGTTGTCGGAGTAATCCTGCGGGACGTGGCAGCCGATCTCGTTGTCGATGTGCCACAGCCGCACGGCTGGGTGGCTGGCGTAACGCTGGGCCATCCGCGAGGCCATCACGGTCGCGTAGCGGCGATACACCGGCGAACTGATCGCATACGACTGCCGGGCTCCCTGGTTCAAGACGGTGCCGTCTTCGCGCTGAGGCAGAATCTCGGGATGCTTGCGCGTGAGCCACGGCGGCGGGGACGCGGTCGCCGTGGCCAGGCAGATCCCGATGCCGCCCGCATGCAGCTTGTCGACGATCTCATCGAGCCACTCCCAGTGGAATTCCCCCTCGCGCGGTTCGATGCTCGCCCACGAGAAGATCCCCAGGCTCACCAGGTTGACCCCGGCCTCCTGCATCAGCGTGATGTCTTCGTCCCACACTTCGCGGGGCCACTGCTCGGGGTTGTAGTCGCCGCCGTAGGCGAGGCCGTCCACCTCGTCGTTCCATGCGCGCATCGGGTCGCTCTCTCTCATTGCGTCAATCATCGCCAGCTTCACCCGAGCCGGAACTCCCCTGGTCCGGATGCTCCCCCCAGTCAACCGGAGCCGGCGACGCCAGGCCAGCAGATGCGTGACATTCCACGAGGATGCCGCGCATTGCCTAGTTCTGACGCGGAAAGGCCTCGTGGAGACGCCATTGGAGGTCCTCGATCCGGGCCTCATCGAGGGGACCTGTTTTGGTCAAGATCGTGATGAGCCGTTTGGGCCACACGATCCCCACGTCCGCCACCGTGAAGGGGTCAGGAAACAGGGGCCAGTCGGCGTCGAGGAAGCAGAGGTACCCGTGCAAGGGAACGTCCTCGCCAGCCAGCGCCTCACCTACCAGCCCGAGTTGCTTGTGCATGCCCTCGATCAGCGGCGTCCTGTCTCGCCCGCCCACGGTGAGCACGCGGCGCCGCTTCTCGAACAATCCGCCCTCGACCTTGAAGCTGGGTCGTGCGTTGCGGTAGCGCTTCGCGTCCACGACAAACACCCCGGTGGGGCACACGATGAGATGGTCGATGTTCGCGCGCGTCTTCGGGATGCGCCGGTCGTTGAGGACGCGCAGGCGTGGCCCCGCGACCTTGCTGAGCGCTTGCCCGAGGCGCTGCTCCCCCACCGCCCCCGTCGACCATGCCGTCGTGGACTGGGGGTCGTCGAACACCGCCAACAGGAACCGTCCCACCTTGGGGTGAGCGCCGATGACGCGCTCACGTCGCGCGTCATGGCGCCGCTCGAACTCCCGCACCGCCGAGGCGCCCGCCTCACCGTCGACATGCTCCAAGGTGAGCACCGGTTCAGCGGCCCGGCGTGGCGCTGCCATCGCCACCCCGGCTTCCTCCTGGGATGCGCGTTGAGGTGGACATTCGACGCAGGTGACGCTGCGGGTCGCACGGACATAGTCGGCTGTCACCCCCGCCTCGATCGTGGTGCCGCAGCGCGCACACGCACCCGCGTACCGCAGCTTCATGCGCCGCGAGACGGGCGTGTCGGGAGTTGGCGCGAGAGGAGCATCCGGTTGGTCCACGCTGCCAACCTAGAGGACGCGCGGAACGTCCGCGGCTTGTGGCGGGCACTTCGCTGTCGCCGCGATGCGCGCTCAGGCCTAGGATCGAGGTGCTCCCACTGAGGACGAACAGCGAAAGAGGAACCATGGCCCGCAGCCCACACCAGCCGTCTTCTCCGACCGGGATGATGGTGCTGCGCACCCTGGCCATGCCGCGCGACACCAACCCGTGGGGCGACGTGTTCGGCGGCTGGGTGATGTCCCAGATGGACATCGCAGCAGGGCTGATGGCCGGGGAAGTATCCGAAGGGCGCGCCGCCACGGTCGCCGTGAACACGGTGGTGTTCCACCGGCCCGTAGCCGTGGGTCAGACCATCTGCATTTACGCGCACCTGGTGAAGATCGGGCGCACCTCGATGGAGATCGCCCTCCAGGTCTGGGCCCGGGACCTCGTCCACAACTATGAGGCTGACCGCGCCTTCGCCGCCGAGGCCGTGTTCCACTACGTCGCCATCGACGAGACCGGGCGTCCGCGTCCGGTACCAGAATCGGCGCGCGCGTTCCTCGACTGACCTGTCAGGGGTGGGCCCACTGGGAATCGAACCCAGAACCCGCGGATTAAAAGACCACCTCTAACCCCCCTCCGACTAGGTTTCTTACTGTCACGTAACCGATTTGCGTGCGATGGAATTGACGAGGACTTTGACTCCGAAAGTCCGCTGGTCGCCGATCCTTCGGCGACGCCTACATGTGGCTTCCCGCCACCGATCGTGTGAGCCGTGACCGACAGGCACCGCGCGATCTGGAGGGGCCCGACCAGGGGTGGGCAGTGGCGCGACTCAGGCAAGGCGAATCGTGAGTATCGATCCGACGGCCGCCGCGAGAGATCCGACGCAGACCATCGACCAAGCCCAGCCGGCGCGGTCGCTCAGCACGAGAAGCGCCTTCTCTTCCGCAGTCATTGCTCCCAACGTCTCATCCCTCGCCAATTTGGAGATCTGTCGCCGCTTCCGAACGTTCCAAGGACGCACGTCCTGAGCGTTCAAGACCGCGGCTCGCTGCTCTCGCGTGAGGTCGTCGAGCGCCCTGAGCAGCGGGCCAAGCCGCGCGTTCAGCTCCCTGGCCGCGATCCACATCTGCCAAATCGCGCCAGCCGCGATCAGGAGCGAGCCGAGAGCGAGCCAGACGCTGCTGATCTCCAAGGCCGTGGCCCTCTCAAGAGGCGTACGCCGAGCCTAGCAATGCAACAGTCAGGCGAGGCGTCCCCGCACCGCAGCATCTCGGGCGCGGCGTTGGGCCTCGGCGAGGCGTCGTTCATACACTTCGATACCGCGCGTGCCCAGACGCGCCAAGTTGGCGTTCGAAGAGGCCGCGAGCGTACGGCATTGATCCAGGTTCACTGCGTGGCGTTGGTGGTCCTCGCCCCAATGAGTACCGGTCTCGAGCAGCCACAAGAGCTCATCGGGTTCGACGCCGAGCGGCATGAAGAGGCGTGCGATGTCCTCGAATGAGATGCCGGGCCCGTTCTGGCACCGCCAGGCGTGCAGGAGCCGATCCGTGCTCACTCGAGGGGCGCCAGCCTCCAGGATTGAAGTGATCCAATCGACGCTTCCAGCCGCCAGCGCCCAGAAGAGCTCGTTCGCGTTGCGCGTGTCCGCGATGCGCGACCACAAGTGCTGTCGTTGATCAGGGTCGAGTTCGTGAAGGCTGTCACTCCACTCGTCGAAGTCATCGTGAGTAGCGGCTGCCTGAGCGTGTCTCGTGAGTAGGTCGGCGTAGATGTCGGGGGCTTCCCGCGCGATCGCCTTCAGTGCTTCCCGCTGGTAGAAGTCATCCAGGACGGACGGCACGGTGAAGTCCTTCACCGCGTCGGTCCAGTGCGGGGGCATTTCCCGTGCGATCTGCTCTGGGGTTGTGTCGATGGCGGCTCCAGCAGCCCAGATGGCGGCGGCGGTTCCTCGGAAGTTGGGGTCCGGGTGGGTGAAGAGGAGCGTTAGGTTCCGCTCGGATGCGTGTCGGAGGTCGATGGCCAGGTCGCGACCGGCGAGGTCCGTGACGGTAGTGAGGCTGATGACGTGCTCAGCGAGCTCCTCGTCGACGTCGTGACGAAGCACCGCGTCCAGGAGTGCGGGCCGAGTGTCTGGATCGCTCAGCAGCCTTGTGACGGTGGTCGAGTCGATACCTCCTTGGGAGACCGCAGCGTCTATGAGGATTCCGCATTGGCCGCCGAGGCCGGCTTCGAGGGCCGCCGTGAGCCATCTTCTCGCGTCGGGTTCGGCCGCGATTCTTCGCATGATTCGCCCGATGGCTCCGGTGTGTTCTCGTGCTAGTTCGAAGTCCTCTTGGTTGGCCGTCAGCCACCGCATGATCACATGTGGCGGTTGCTGCAGATACGGCGCGAGAGCGATGTTGATGGACTGCTCGGACCTGCGGCCAGCCTCGCGCCAGTCCTCGCTGAAGTCGAGCTCGGCCGTGACCGACGCAAAGAGGGCGTCAGGTTCGTCGAGATGAATTCCGAGAGCTCGCGTGATCGAGTTGAACTGCGCCCGAAGACCCGGTCTCCGAATCGCGGGCTCAACGATGCCAGCAAACTGGGCGGCGATACGTGAGGCCGCCTCAGCCTGCGCATCGGTGGGCTGGCCGCCAAAGGGCAGCGCGTACGCTTCCGCCAGCGAGACCCACTTACGCAGTTGGGTGAGGACCACCTTTTGGTCCTCGACGAGGATGTCCGGCAGGATCCGTTCGAGTTCAGGGCGAACCGCCTCGAACAGAGCAATGAGGTCACGCTCTGGCCACGTGAAAGACCGAAGGATGAACTGGTTCACCACTTCGGGACTCATGTAGTTGTCCTCGAACGTAGGTTGGAGAATCTCCAGCACCAGCGCCAACCTCGCGGACAAGGAGTGGTGACTGGATGGCGGCTCGGGCCAGGTGGTCAGGACTTCTGCCACCGAGAGAAGGTAGGTGACGTCAGGGAGGTCCCCCGTCCGGGCGCCACGCAACTCCTCGACAAACGCTTCAACTATCTTGCGGTCGAAGAAGCCGTTCTCGGCAAGTTCGGAGAACAGGCCCAGGAGCAGAAGAACGGGCTCCGCGTGCTCACCATCCTTGACGCGATACGCGACTCGCTCGGCAAGCATCTTCGTTGCCCGCCGAGTCCTCGCAGGGTCGCCAGCTGCGATACAAGTCCGGGCCCGTTCCAAGAGCAGCTCAGTGACGAAGCGCGCTTGGTCTCGGCCGAGCGAGGCGTAACTCCTCAACAGCTCGGCATCTTCATCGTCATTCTCGGCCACCGCGAGCGCATCCGCGAGTTCCTGCCTGGTGGGAAGAGTTGGCTCGTTCGCACCCACCAACGCGCAGTGAATCTGTGCTTGAACTAGATGCGCCGCCTTCTCAACAAACTCGTTGCGGAGTTCGTGCAAGCTAACGGTCGGAGCGCGGCCAGCGAAGAAGCTGTCGGCGGCGATACTTGCGGCGACGATCTCGGGCTCCACCTTGTACAGATCCTCGAAGAGGGCTGCGCCGGGCGAGCCCTGGGGTCGCCAGGTTCGTACGCGTTCTACGTCAAGGAGGCCGGCGACGGCGACGGACTCGATTGCGTGGCGAAGGTCAACCCGGGGGATCTCAAGTAGCCTCCCTAGGCGGCGCACTTGGTCCTCACCGACTTGGCCCAGCATGGCAATCGCGGCTAGCAGGTCGATTGCCGCTGGGGATGCTCCCGAGCGCCTCAGGTACCCGAGTACCTGTGACCTAACTGCTGCCCCTGTCCAGACCGATCGCCAGTCGCCGTCGCGAATGAGAAGGTCAGCGAGGTTCAAGGCCCATGCGGGTCGCCCCCGCGCCATCTCGAGGATTCGGGCTAGGACGGCCAGCCGGGTGATCCCGCGAGATCGCAGGAGATTGCCCATCTCCTCCCGCGTCAGTAGGTCCACTTCGAAAGGGTGGGCGTTGGGAACGTGATCGAGGATGTCGGCTACTTGGTGGGGCCAGCATGTGGCGACGACTCGATAACTCAGGTTCTCGGCGCGACGTGCGTAGACCAAGCGATCCAGTTCCTCGAAGCGTCCTCCCGCGTCGTCCACGATGACGATCGCCGGGTGAGCCGATATGAGGTCATCGAGGAGTCGCTCGGAGGAGGGTCGGTCGTCAAGGAACAGTGCATCAGGAAGCAGAGCAGCGACATGGCTTTTGCCTGAACCCGGAACTCCATGGAGTACGAGGTCTTCCTGGGAGTTGAGCAGTTCCACAACAAGTCGGTCCCGGCCAATGGTGGGTAGGTGACGATCGACAGGCCAGCTACCTCGCGGCTCTCGCGACAGGCTAAACGCGCCTCCTGCGATGCCAAGGACTCTCCGGCGCCAATCGGGATGGAGACGGAACTGGTTCGCGAAGAAGGCGCGATCGAACACCTGCACCAGCTCGCAGCCGAACTCGTGTGCAACGGCGCTGAGCCCATCGCGGCGGCGGCGATTCATTTCGGCGAGGCTTGCCGCCATGACCCTTTCAACCTGCAGGCCATGACGCCTCATCGAAGCGAGACTGGCCCGCAGGCTCGCGCGTGCACCATCAAGGGTGCGAGATGAGGTGATGGTCAACCCGACCAAACGAAGATCGGAGGACGTGATTTCAGCGTCGAGCCCATAATCAGTGCCGCCCACGATGGGGACTAGCCCCGGGTATAGCGGAGTCAGGAGCGAGGTAACGCAGTCTTCAAACTCGTTCGGGTCGATGCGGGCACGCATGTTCGCGAGCCGCTGGTCAATGCGCTCCAGCAGGTTCACTCTCGCCCTCCATCCTTGTTCGCAGTCCTCATTGTGTCGGAGCCTCAGGTCAGAATCAGACCATGAACGCCGGACTGCAAGACACTGAGCGCGAGGCCGATTCGCATGATGAGGCCGCGCTGCTCCAAGTGGCACGCTCTTGCATCGAGACCTGGCACCAGCTCACGTTCCCTTACCGCGTCGACGCCAAGCGCCACAACACCTTCCGAGCGGGCTTCGCCCTGGCGGCCCACGCCCTGAACAACGTCGAGGTCGCCCTGGACATCTGGGACCAGCATCCATGGGTTGCCGCCGCCAACGGACGAGTCGCGTTCGAGCATGCCTTCGTTGCCCAGTGGTTGTTTGTGGCTCCCGAAGGGCGGGAGCGGTTCGCTCTACATGTGACGCACAGCAACTGGGTGCAGGCACAGGCACTTGATGCACTCATCGCGAAGGAGCCCGAACTTGCCGCCTTGGTGAGCACCGAAGACCTAGCCGCGTTCCGCGACTTCGCTGGCAGGGCGCCCGCTTCGGGCAGCGAGCGATCTTGGAATCTCCCAGACCTATTCTCACGCTTCGACGAGTCAGGTCTCCTTTACGGCTCGTACAGGAACCTAAGCGCCGCGGTACATCCTTCGTCGAACACGCTAAGGGCGTACTTCTGCGATGTCGGTGAAGACCAGTTGCGAATACAACGCGACGGTGCGGGCATCGCCGACCGCCACGAGCCAGCTATGGGCATCGCGCTCGCGGGCCTCTGGTCGCTCAACTTCATAGAGAAGTGTGCAGAGGGTTACGAAGCACCAGGGAAGGCAGGGGAGATCGGCGCGTCCAAACAGATTCCCTGGGACTTGGCAGATAGTGACAGGCGGCGAGATAGGCCGGGAGCCGCGGAGACGCCAACGCCGTAGATGGAAATCGGAGCCGCGCTCGCGCTGTGTGCTACCTAGGGCGGAGCACGATTGGCAAGCAGTGCCGCTCCTTCACCCTAGGGGGTGCGTCCCTGCGTTCTCGCGCGATCACCGGCAGTACCGCGAATACCTGCACAGATCCAGGTGACGCCCATGTCACGCAGCCTCGAGGTCTTCGCCTGCGCGGTCCAGAGGTGTCGTGGTATGACAGGCGCGTGCCCACAGCTGAGCCTCTGCGCGACTCGATCATCTCCTCGGTGATGAGTCGGGCGGGCAGGAACGGTGGCTTTGTCACTCGCGCTGACCTGACATGGGTTGCGCTGCCCTCGGGTGAGGGCCGCCGCGTGATCGATGCGGCACGGGGCATCTGGAACCCCCGGGACATGGAGGCAACCCTCAGTGTGGTGAGCTCCCCCACCGGCCCGTATGCGGACCGAGAAGTCGACGGGGGATTGTTTCACTACTCGTATCGCGAAGGCTCCATCAACAGCGATAACGCCAAGCTTCGCCGAGCCTTCGAGCTTGGGTTGCCGATCATCCTGCTTCGCAAGGTCCGCGACGGCGTTTACGTGCCCTACGCACCGGTGTACGTCGTCGCGGACAGGGTCGAGCAGCGTGAGTTCCTGCTCGCACTCGACGAGTCTGTTCGCTTCCTCGGCCTGGGTCGTTCGGATGCTCCCGAGCGTCGCTACGCGGAGCGCGTGGTCAAGCAGCGCCTCCACCAAGCCGACTTCCGAGGCCGCGTGATCGCCGCATACGAGACCCGTTGCGCCATCTGCCTCCTGCGGCACGGCGAACTGCTCGACGCCGCCCACATCATCCCCGATCATGCCGAGGCAGGGCTGCCCGCGGTGTCCAACGGACTGGCGCTCTGCAAGATCCATCACGCCGCCTTCGACATGAACATGCTTGGAATCTCGCCCGACTATGTTGTCAAGGTCGATTCGAAGCTCCTCGAGGAAGTCGATGGGCCGATGCTGCTCCACGGGCTCCAGGAAATGCACGGCACCTCGCTGACGGTCCCGGTCCGACGCCAGGACCGGCCTGACAAGGACAGGCTCGAACGGAGATTCGCCGAGTTTATGGGGCGCGCCTCCTGAGCCGTACGGAGCTAGCCCGGCACCACGATCTCGCCGGGATTTCGTCGTTCTTCAGCCCGCTTTCGTCCCGGCCGATACCGTGACAAGCTGGCACGAACAGGAGCAGAGGCATGGCTTGGGAACGGATCCTGTGGGCGTTCGTCGCCGGGATTGGCCCGGTACTCCCGCAGCTGAGCTTGATCTTCGCGGCTGTCCTCGTGCTCACCTGTCCGATCCCTGGCAGGGGTCCGCGATTACGGCAACGGCTCGACCCCTGGCGCCTGTTCAAGGGGGAGCCTCGACGGACCGTCATGGACCGCGCCGGCGGCCGATGCGAGGGCCCCGTCTTCTTTGGCTGGGGCCGATGCCCGGACGCGGCCACTGAGGTCGACCACGTGTATCCGTGGTCGCGAGGCGGGCCGACGATGCCCGGAAACGGCCAGGCCCTCTGCCGGGGCCACAACCGCCGCAAGGCGGCGATGAGGCCACCGTGGTGGTACGTGCTTTCACTCGAGCATCGCCGCCGCAGCTACTTCCCGTCAGACGCCGACGTCCGGGTGAGTTGCAAGGCCAGTGCCGGAGAACTCGCGCAACACACCGTCGCTCCAAAGCGCGAAGTCAGGCGCTGACAACGGCTCAACGCAGAAGGTCCACGACGGCGTGCGAGAGCCCAGCCCAGAGCAGCCGTTTCACACCGCCCCAGGATGCATGAGGTCTGTGGCACTTGAGGGGTCTGTATCCGCTGGGGTTGGTTACATCAGGGGGACATCGGTGGTACGACGATGGCGGCATCGGAGCCGGGGTCTGGGCGGCTGCGGTCGTCTGAGTGGCGGCGAGCGATGAATGTCTCTATGTCCGATTCATTGCGACAGGTATCGTCAACGCCGTATGCTGGCCGATGTCCGAATGATTGAAACATAGGGACACTCATGAGCCTGCTCTTCGAAGCGCCCAAGCTCGCCACAGACGATCTCGTCGTGATCGACGAGATCCACTCGATCCGCGACCAGCTCGCCGCCGTCCTGCGTCCACCGAAGCGATGGACCGGCGGCCTTCGTCGAACGAGCCAGGCTCGCGCGATCCAGGGTTCGAACAGCATCGAGGGCTACACCATCACCGAGCAGGATGCTGCCGCGGCGGTCGAGGACGAACCTCCACTGTCCGCAGACGAGCTCACCTGGGCCGAGATCGTGGCCTACCGCCGCGTGCTCACCTACGTGGTGAACTTCGGCGCGGAACCCGGCTTCGAGATCGATGAGAGCTCGATTCGCTCGATGCACTTCATGCTCCTCGAGCATGAACTGTCCAAGTCGCCCGGTCGCTACCGCACGGGCCCGATCTACGTTCAGGACGAAGCCAGCCGCCGCACCGTGTACGAAGGGCCCGAGCCGGCCGCCGTCCCTGGCCTGATGCGAGCGCTGGCCGCGTCGCTGTCGAGCCGGGATGGGGAGGCGATGGTGCGCGCCGCGATGGCTCACCTGAACCTGGTCATGATTCACCCGTTCCGCGACGGGAATGGCCGAATGGCGAGGGCCCTGCAAACCATGGTGCTGGCTCAGGATCAGGTTCTCGAGCCCACCTTCAGCAGCATCGAGGAGTGGCTGGGACACAACACCCAGCACTACTACAACGTCCTCGCCGCAACCGGCGGCGGCGCCTGGCACCCCGACCGCAGCACTCGACTGTGGGTGAAGTTCAACCTGCGGGCCCACCACATGCAGGCTCAGACGCTCCGCCGGCGCGTCGCCGAGGCCGAGAGCCAGTGGGCGCTCATCGACTCACTGATCTCACAACACGGGCTGCCTGACAGGTCCGGAGACGCCATCTTCGACGGTCTGCTCGGACTGCGCGTCACTCGGCCGTCTTACGTCAAACGCTCAGAGGTCGAGGATCGAACCGCTACGCGTGATCTCGCTCGCCTGGTCGAGCTCGGCCTTCTCGAGCCGCACGGACAGACCCGCGCCCGCTACTACACCGCCGGCGCGCTCCTTCGCGAACAGATGCAGAAGCTCCGCGACCAGCGCGTCGCCCTCAAAGACCCCTACCCCGGGATGATTTCCGAGATCACAGCAGAGGCCGCGCAACCCGGGTTCTGGTAGGCAGCGCCAGCGAGCGGTCACTCAGTGGCACCAACGTCACGACTGTGCCGGTCGGCCCGGTGGTCGTAGCCCTCGTCCCAATCGAGCGTACCGAAGGACTCGACGATAGTGGCGCGCTGGCGTAGCCCGATGACCTCCCGAAGTGCGAGCGCCACCGCCTCCTCCTGCGTTCGCGCTCCGCTCAGCGCATGTGCGCGATCGAGCAGCTCGCGTTCGATCTCCAGGTTCGGCTCCATGCTCGCCTCCTCGCCACGAGTCTCAGTCGCCAGCGCTCCTCCCGCAACCCCCAGGGCGGGCGTGGCTGCTGCAGCCCGGTCGACAGATTCTCGCTGAACCTGTCCGGAACGGCCCCTCTCCGAGGCTTATGGGAGTGAACGGGTCTGCGACTCGCACCGCGTCGAGACCACTCAAGCAGGCGGGAGGCTGAGAGATGTCCAAGATGTCGGCGCTCGAGCGTCCCGATCGCCTTGGTCGTGGGCTTAGGGAAGTTGTCAGGTGTCAGATCCGGCTTCGTGCGAAGGAACTCGCTGCTCGCTGTCCGAATCGGAGCTCTTCTCGGCTTAGTGGGATGACGGGACGTGGGAGCTGGCCACCGAGGCCGCGTTCAACTGCCTGTTATCGAAGAGGGAGGTGGTTCTGGTGATGAGCCTGCACAAGCTGACGTCCGGCACCGGCTACGACTACCTTACCCGGCAGACAGCGGCGATGGACCCCACCGGCAAGGGCCACACCAGCCTGGCCGACTACTACGACCTAAAGGGCGAGAGCCCCGGCCACTGGATCGGCTCCGGCCTGGCCGGCATCGACGGCCTGGAGGCAGGCGACGTCGTGACCGCCGACCAGATGCTGTTGCTCTTCGGGCTAGGCGACCACCCGCTTGCCACCCAGCGACTCGCCGCGCTCACTCTCGGCGCCACCGATCGCGACATCAGAGATGCGATGCAGCTCGGCCAGCGGTACGGCGTCTACCCGGGCATGACCGACTTCAGCATCGAACTCACCAAGCGCATCGGCGACTGGAACCTCGCCCACGGACGCGCCCCGTCCGAGCCGGTACCGACCGAGGTCCGGGCAGAGCTGCGCACCGAGGTGGGACGCGAATCCTTCCGCAAGCGCTTCGGACGCGAACCGCTCGACGCCCGTGAACTGTCCGGGTTCATCGTTCGAGCCTCGCGGCCCGTGCGGAGCGGCGTGGCGGGCTACGACGCGACCTTCTCGCCGGTGAAGTCCGTGTCCGCGCTGTGGGCGCTGGCCGATCCCGAAGTCTCCGCGGTCGTCGAGCGCTGCCACGACCGGGCCGTCGCAGAAAGCCTGCGGTACCTCGAGGAGAGGGCCATCTACACCCGCCGCGGACGCGACGGCGTCCGGCAGGTCAAAACCTTCGGAATCGTCGCCGCGTCCTTCACCCACCGAGAATCCAGGGCCGGCGACCCCGACCTGCACACCCACGTCGCGATCGCGAACAAGGTGCAGGCCGTCGATGACGGCGCCTGGCTGGCGATCGACGGCCGGATCATGTTCAAGGCCAACGTCAGATCTCCGAGTTCTACAACACCGCCCTGGAGAAGCACCTCACCCACGAGCTCGGGGTGCGTTTCGTGGACCGGCCGGGCAGTGATCCCGAACGCCCGGTGCGCGAGATCCTCGGCGTCGACCCGGCCCTGCTGAAGCGGTGGTCGCAGCGCGACAAGAAGATCACGCGGGCTCAGGGCGATCTCGTCGCCGACTTCCAGCAGCGGCACGGACGTACTCCGACCCCGACGGAGGTCTACGACCTCGCGCAGCGGGCCACCCTCGAGACCCGGGAGGCCAAGCACGAGGCCCGCTCCCTGGCCGAACAGCGCCAGGTGTGGGCAGCTCAGGCGGACGAGGTGCTGGGGCGCGGCGGGGTGGCTCGCATGCTGTCCCGCGCACGCGCCCGGAGGCCGCTTCCCGCCCTGGTGATCAACGAGGTCTGGCTGCAGGCCTTGGCCACCAACGTGGTGTCGGTCGTCCAGCGGCACCGGTCGTGGTGGCAGCCCTGGCACATCCGGGCCGAGGCGTTGCGCCAGGTTCGCAGGGCCGAGGTCCCCGAGCTCGCGTCGGTCTTGGAGCGGGTCGTCGACCTGTCGCTGGAGCGGTTCTCGGTGCGGCTCACTCCGGCCGGGGACGGGATCAGCGAGCCGGCCGAGCTACGGCGTCCCGACGGCACCTCGGTCTACACGGTGGCCGACTCGGCGATATACACCTCGCAGCAGATCCTCGACGCCGAGAGCCGGCTGCTGGCCTTCGCCGGACGACGGGACGGCATGGTGGTCGGTGAGCGGTCGATCAGCCTCGCGCTCCTGGCCACGCTGGCCAACGGCGTCGAGCTCAACGCCGGCCAGGTGAACCTGGTGCGATCGATGGCGACGTCGGGCGACCGCCTGGAGTTGGCGCTCGCACCGGCGGGCGCCGGCAAGACGACGGCGATGAGCACGCTTGCAGCGGCGTGGCGCGAGGCGGGAGGCGAGGTCCTGGGGATGGCGCCGTCTGCGGCCGCGGCTGCCTCGCTCAGCGAGCAGCTTGGAGGGCATGCCGACACCCTGCACATCCTCACCCACGGACTGGCGACCGGCCGGCTCCCGGCGTGGGCCGAACAGATCGGACCGCGGACGCTCGTGGTGATCGATGAGGCCGGGATGGCCGACACGCTCACCCTCGAGGCAGCGGTCTCGTTCGTGGTCGGTCGGGGCGGCAGCGTCCGGTTGGTCGGGGACGACCACCAGCTCGCCGCGGTCGAGGCCGGCGGGGTGCTGAAGGACCTCGCCGCCGGGTACGGCGCAGTGCGGCTCACCGAGGTGGTGCGGTTCTCCGATCCCGCCGAAGCGGCGGCCTCGCTCGCACTGCGGGAGGGACGTCCGGACGCGCTCGGCTTCTACCTGGACCAGAGGCGGGTCCACGTCGGCGACGCCGGCTCAACGCTCGACGAAGCCTTCACCGCCTGGGCGGCCGACCGGGCCTCCGGACTGGACAGCGTGATGCTGGCGCCGACTCGGGAACTGGTGTCCGAGCTGAACCGACGGGCACGGCACCACCGACTCGGCGGTACGACACCGGCCGCCGAGGTGTTCCTGTCCGACGGCAACCGGGCTTCCGTGGGCGACACCGTGGTGACGCGGCGCAACGAACGACGCCTGCAGTACTCACGGACTGGCTGGGTTCGCAACGGCGAGCGCTGGACGGTGACCGGGGTCGGCCGCGACCAGAGCCTCATCGTGGCGAATGACCGCGGCTTCCGGATCACTCTGCCGGCCGATTATGTCCGCACCGAGGTCGAGTTGGGATACGCGACCACGATCCACGGCGCACAGGGAGCGACCGTCGACACCATGCACGGGGTGGTAAGTGGAGCGGAGAGCCGTCAGCAGCTGTACACGATGATGACCCGCGGACGGCTCGCCAACCACGCCTACGTCCAGGTGGTCGGCGATGGCGATGCGGATAGCCTCACGCGGTGGCAATCAACGATGCCGCCCACCCCGACCGAAGTGCTGGAGTCGGTGTTGGCGCGGGACGAGTCGGCGCTGTCGGCGACCGGCTTGCGTCGTGCCGAAGCCGACGCGGCGACTCAGCTGAAGCCGGCCGTCGACCGCTACGTCGACGCGCTCGGCTTCGCCGCCGAGCAGGTGATCGGGAGCGAGCATGCCGCGCAGATCGAGGCCAGTGTGGACCAGGTCGTCCCCGAGCTGACGGACGCTCCCGCGTGGCCGGTTCTGAAGTCGCAGCTGATGCTCCTCGCTGCGTCCGGAGCGAACCCAGTCAGCGTTCTGTCGACCGCCGCCCAGGAGGGCGGACTGGCCGACGCGCGCGATCCGGCAGCAGTGCTGTCCTGGCGACTCGACCGGGTGGACCGCAACGGCCCGCTCCCCTGGCTCAGCAGGGTTCCCGAACGCCTGGCCGAGCACCCGCAATGGGGTCCCTACCTGAACTCACGCTCGCAGCTCGTCCGCGAGCTGGCCGCCGAGGTGCGCGAGGCATCTGCGGCCACGGAGCATCGCTGGCAGGACGCGCTCTCGGCGGACCTTATGCCGGAGCTCGTCGCGCAGGTCTCGGTGTGGCGGGCGGCAATGGGAGTGCCCAATGACGACCCGAGCCCAACCGGCTCGACACAGCCGCCCGGTGCTGCCGCTCGCTGGCAGCACGTCCTGGACGATCATCTCCAGCTCTCGAGCCCATCGCTGCGACACTGGACGGCGGTGGTGCGTCAGCTCGCCCCGCAGCTGAGAGATGACCCGCAGACCCCGGTGCTGGCCGCGAAGCTGGCCTCGCTGTCGCATCAGGGCGAAGACGTACCCGCGCTTCTTGAGCACGCCCTAGGACGCCGTCCATTGCCTGACGATCACGCCGCAGCGGCAATCCTGTACCGCCTTGAGCGTCGTCCGCGGAACAAGCCGATCAACGACGTCTGGGAGACGATCCAGACCACCGAGACCATGGGCCAGCGCAACGAGCGTCTGCGCCCGCCCGGCTTCGGCCCATCGCACGGACCGGGAATCGGCATATGACCACACAACCGAGGAGGACGACCATGACCGCCCAGCCAAGGCCCACGGACCAGCCGCAGGAGTTCCTGTCCATCGCTGAGGCCGCCGCTCGCTACCACGTCTCCCGCGATTACATCCGCCATCGCATCATCGACGGCTCACTCCCCGCGGTCCGCTCGGGCAGGAGAATCATCCGCATCAGTTCCTTCCATCTGGCCAGGTTGTTCTCGCCCGTGCAGTCGCTGCGAACGGCCGAGTGACGACGACGGAGGCCCGGCACGTAAGCGGTAGAACATAACTCGAGGAGTCTGGCAATTGGCAGCCCAAACATGAAGGGCCAGTGCGGTCTACGGAAGGCTTGACACAAGTTCTGCCTCGACCGCACGTACAAACGCAACACAAGCAGTCGTCAGCTTGGACACGGTTTCCGGCCCGAGTCTCATCATGCTACCCGCCACCACAACATCAATGCTCTTCATTCGCGCCACAATACGCTCATCCCGCGCGAGCTGCGGAGTCAGTTGGCCAAGGCCGTGGGCAAGGCAGTTTCGAAGATCAACACCAGCCTCCACCTGCTTCCACGCGGGCAATGCGGACAAGTCAATATTGTGTTCACGTCTATAATGCTTCACCCGGGCGGGCCATGTAAACGGCGCCGACGGCGGAGGCATGCGGACTTGCTCGAACCAGTAATCTGATGCAGCATTCGTGAATGCCTCCACCGCCGATACTAGGCGGAGTATAGCGGCGTCCTTTCGCCATAACGACTCACTCATGGATCCTCCAAGCTTGCCAGGAGCCAAGCCCGTGATCTCGTCCTTGCTAGGACGAGTGCTTGCGATGTCCCGACCAGCATGGAGGATCAATGTTAGCGCGTCATCAGTAAGGGCCCAAGCGGGGTCCGCCAAAGGTCCCGTCATTTCTTGGAACGGGCGCTCGTCGCCTTGGCATTTGCCACGAGCAGGTCGATTAGCGGGTCACTCTCTCGAATTGCCTTCAGACGCGACTGGTTTACGTTCGGAATCAATCGTGCAGCTAACGCATACCAGGGAATAAAGACTTCAGGCTGCGTCCGGATAGCGCCGTCAACTTGGTCGAAAGTCACGTAGCCCTGAGGAGCGACCGCCAAGCATGCCTCGGCGCAGAGGAGCGGATCCGGATCAGACCGCTGGTCGTTCACCCAGCTTGAACGGGCGGCATCGGTAAGCAAGCCTGCCACTCTCCCGACGTAAACTAGCCACACGCGCTGCCAAGCATTGAATACTGGACCCTTTCCCACCAGAGCGTCCCAAATGGGCGATATGTCTTCGCCAGCTTCGTGCAACGCCACCATGTAGGCTCCCAGCCGGTGACTTAAGTAGGGGGCAAACTCGAATAGCTCCTCGATGTAGCCCATCCCGTACGCGTCTGATTGGCTGGTGACGATGCCGACAGCAACCTTCATGTCTCCGATCTCGTCGCTCGAGGGATTCGCTACATCTATATGTCCCTCGTAGTCAGCATCGCTTCCGATACGGTCAAACACACCGTGGGCGACCTCGGACAAACCCTCTTCACTGAGTTCACCGTAGGCAGTAGACAACCTTATTTGAGAGGGCTGGAATTCAACATCACCACCTACCGCGTAATCGAAGTTCCACTCCAGGTAATTCTCAAGCTTCACGACCCGCGTCTTGCGCTCGTTGAGTACGAGGCCGACCCGATCGGCCTCTCGCGCCAGCGCCTCTAGACAACTTTGCGCGTGATCATAGCCGGTGGCGAGCATCCGGAAGTCGTCATTGTATCTCCACACGTCGAAACCTCGGCGCTTCAACTCGCGCTCGATGATGCGGGCATAGACTTCCGAAAGTTCATCCGACGGATCCAGGAGCTGAGGCAAGCCCACAGTGCGTCCCTGCGTCTCATCCAGCAGGCGGATGAGGACGCGTGGGTGCTCCACCTCCATCGCGCGCAACTGAAGTTCGCCGAGAAGTTTGTGGTGGTCAATGTACTCGTAGAACGATGCGACATCCGATTCAACAACGTACATGTCCTGCATGTTGCCCATAGTGAGGATCCTGGAGCCACCGCTAACAGCAGCCATGATAGGCCCAGCGATAAACGCTTCATAAGCGTCGTGCGATCGGTCAGCAGGCGTGATCGCGGACATCACTTTCTCACTCAGCGCACGGTAGGCTATGCGCTCAGCAATACCCATCACTGCCACTGGCCTCGTTTGTTGGTGAGGCTTCCGAGCGCGTGACACGACACTCGGGGCGCTGGGGCGTCCGACCTCAAGGGCGTGCTTCGCGTAGTCTCCGAACTCCTTTGGCGCACGGGAAACCGCCACCTGCCAGGGCTCGGGCGGCAGAAGATTGCGCCACGCAACCGCCTCAGCGCTCGCTGCACCTTCGAAGTCCAAGACTTGCAGTGTCGAGATCTCTACCGGGTCCACGCTCGAAGCTCGATTCTCTCGGTTGTCCAACGTAACCCTAAGCCGTAACCAGTCATCCGCGAGTCCTCCGCGGCGGTATCCGGTGCACCAAACTCGGCAAGGGTCGGCGCCACCGGACGCGCGGAGGGGCGAGCCTAGTGGAGCGAACCGTCGCGCGGATGGACAGCTGGGAGCTGCACCAATTGAGAGAGCCGTTCGGCGATCTGTCTGTCACGGTCCTTCGCAGCGTGCTGGTACAGCTGGGCAGCGACTGAGGTCGAGTGGCCGAGCCTCGCCTGCAGCTCTGCGGTCGTAGCACCGACCTGGGCAGCCATGGTCGCTCCGGTATGGCGTAGGTCGTGCCACTTGAGGTCCTCGCGGCCCGCCGCTTTCTTGGCCTTGGCGAAGTAGGTGCCCATCACCGAGTGCCACATGTGCCCGCGAGCTTCCCCCGGGAAGAGCAGCGTGTTCTGTCCGGGTCGAACCCACTCTTCGAGGTGCTCTTCGATGATCGGCCAGATGTGAGGCGGTATCGAGACGTCGCGGTAGCCGGCTTCCGACTTCGGCGGTCCGACGACAGGTCCGCCGGGCGGGAAGGTAACCGCACGACGAACCTTGATCTGCCGGTTGGCGACGTCGATGTCCTTCCGACGCAGCTCGGCCAGTTCTCCGTACCGCAGTGCGCACCAGGCGGCGATGTAGACCGAAGCGCGGAGCCGTGGTGGCATGTTGGCGGCCATGACATCGATCTCTGCCGGCGTGGCCGGTTCAACCGGGCGCTTGGTCGCTGCGGCCCCGGCACCCCGGATGTGGACGGGCGAGGCCTGGATGAGGTCGTCGTCGACGGCCGAGTTCATAATCGCCCGCAGGAGCCCGTACGCCTTGGTCCGTGACCGGAGCGTCGAGGACTTGGCTAGGCTCCCATGCCAGGCTCGGAGGTCGGCCCGCAATGGCGTCGATGGGCCGCTTGCCGAACGTCGGCATCAGGTAGGCCGCGAGGATGTGCCGGTAGTCTTTCTGCGTCAGAAGCCGCAGGGGCTCCCCCTTGGAGTTCCGGCGTTCGTCAATCCAGCGGGTGGCGTACTCACCGAACGTCTCTTTCGGCATGAGCTGACGCCGGGCCTCCTCGAGGCGAGCGGCGGGCGACAGCCAGGGGAGGTCATCCGCGGCCGCCTCGGCGATCCGCTTCTTCTCGTTGTGCAGCCAGACGATAGCCAGGTCCTTGGCCTCGAAGGTCACCGGGCCGTTGTACCTCTGCATGTCGGGCCCGATGTAGCTAGCCTGGTACCGGCCCGACGGCAGCTTCCGGATGTAGCCGAGCTCTCTGCGCTCCGCCATCAGAGGCCTCCAGATCGTGCGATTCCGTGCGATAAGCGTGCGATATATCATCATATCTGGGCCTATGACCGCCTACCATAGCCCCCGGCTCCGGAGCGCGTTCGCCCTAGTCACGACGCTGAAACTGCTGGTGGGCCCACTGGGAATCGAACCCAGAACCCGCGGATTAAAAGTCCGCTGCTCTGCCAGTTGAGCTATAGGCCCCGAGTGGGGAGTCTAGTGCCCCAACGGACGCTGACGCCTCCCCGCATCCTGCTTCCGTCTCCGGCAGACCGAGCGGCGCGGCGTTTCCCCGAGTCCCTAGACTGGGAACGACCTGCCCCAACGATCCGAGGAGAGACGCAGTGGACGCCTTGGTGAGCGCGCTGATGCTGCTCAGTTCACTCCTCGTGACGAGTTACTTCGTCGCTACCGGCATCGGCCGGTTCCTCAGTGGCCGCGCCACCGGATTCACCACGCTGGGGGCGCCGCGCGTGAGCTTTCCCTGGTCGGCGATCCTCGGCATAGTGGAGGTCGCCCTTGGCGTCGGAGTCTTCTTCCTGCCCGCACCGGGCGGCATGCTCGCCGCATACCTGGCCATGCTGCTCGTCGCGATCTATGCCTGGGTCACGGTACGCAACTTCCGCTCCTCCAAGCGTCCCGACACTGGGGATCGCGCCTCAGGAACCCAAGCATGGGTCCAGATCGGCATGGCCGGGGTGAGCGTCGTCGCCCTCGTGGATTCCCTCGATCTCATCTCGCCGTTCGTCCGGCTCTTCGACCCCGCCGTCGTGGCCTGGCTCCTCGGCTTGGGCGTGTTCGCCGCACTTCTCCTGCTCCTGGGGCGGCGCCTGCGAACCGTGCCGCCCGCCGACGATCAGGGGGCGTCCCCTGACGAGGCCCCCCGCCCCGACCCGGGCCCCTGAAAGACCCGCCATGATCATCCCTCCGCTGTGGGGCATCCCCGTCGTCCTCGTCGTGGGGATCGCGGTGGTCTGGTACGGCTGGTGGGCCGACCGGCGCGCCACCGCCCGGGCCACAGCGGGCTACACCCCTCAATCAGAGATTGACGCGGCCACTCCCGGCCACACACCGGACGCCGAACACCTCCTCGCCGTCGTGGCCCGCCTATCGGACGCGGTCAGCGTCCCCACCGGCGCCACAGGGACGGTCTTGACCGCGAGTGTTCCGCCCGGGCACGTCGACCCGCCGTCCCTCGAGGGCCGCATCGCCGTCGCGGAGCACCCCCTCGTGCTCCTGGCCGACGCCGACCTGAACGATCCCGTTGCGCTTGTCCCCGCCTTGCGTCACGCCCGCGAGGAGGATCGCCCCCTCGTCCTGGTGGCGCGCACCCTGGGCGCGGCCGTGCTGGACACCCTCGACGCCAACGCTCGCACCGGACGCATCATCACGGTGCCACTCACGGCGTCCAGCGCGGTCATCGCGCAACTCAGCGAACTCACCTGCGCGCTGCCGCTCACCGAGCAGGACTGGCGCGCGGGCTGGCTTCCGTCGGGAGCGTGGGGCTCCGCGGAGGCCTGGGTGGCCGACGCACAGCGCTCCTGGATCGTGCTGCCCGCCTGATTCCCACTCCCTGCACTGATCCCCCTGTAGGCGCAGGGGCGCGGGCTTCACACCTCAACTCTCGACCCTCCCTCGAGGGACACTGTTCGCACCTCGCGAGCCCCGGACACTGTTACCTCTCCCCCACTCGCCCCATACAACCCCGATCTCACTAGGGATGTCATCGCCCCCCACGCCCCCAGGGTCCCTGCGCCCATCGACGGGGTCGAGGCCACCTCACCTCCGCCAATTCTCAGATCTGAGTTGAATCGGACTCATCCTCAGGTTGTACTGAAACGGGTCTTACCTTCCCCAAGGCCCACGACCGACACACGTGGTCGCCGCCTTGGCGACCCCTGGGGAAGGAACATCACGGTGCGACGCGCGGGACGACTCAAGAGCAAGGTCGTAGCGACCTGCATGGCCCTTTCGGTGCTGGGCGCGAGCGGCGTGGTGCTGTCCGCTGGCGCGTGGGCGACCCAAACACTGAGCGCGACGACCTGGGTGAACGTGCGCTCCGGCCCTGGCAGTTCCTACCGGGTGCTCGGCACTCTGAGCCCCTCCCAAAGCGTGACCTCCTCCTCGTCGCAGGGCGGTTGGTACAAGGTCACCACCTCGGCGGGCCTCACCGGCTGGGTCTACAAGACCTACCTCAAGGCCACCGGCAGTTCTTCCGGCTCCTCGGGGCCCGCCTCGACCGCTGGCGCATCGGGCTCTGCGACCGTCAGCTCCGCGGTCAACGTGCGCACCTCCCCCAGCACGAACTCCGGCGTGGTCGGCGTCGCTGCCCGCGGCGCGAGCGTCCCCCTCACCGGGAAGACATCCGGCGGCTGGACCGAGGTGGTGTGGCAGGGCGCCAACCGCTGGATCTCCAGCAACTACCTCACCCGCGGCTCGGCCTCGACCAGTGCCGTGACCGGACAGGTCCAGACGACGGCCAGCCTGTACCTCCGCACCGGGGGCTCCCTGTCCGACGCCTCCGACGGCCTGTTGCCTGCCAAGTCGGTCGTCGACACGACCGGCAGGACGACCGCCGACTACACCGAGATCGTGTACAAGGGCGCCAACCGCTGGATCGCTACCCGCTACACCACGGCCGTGGGGAGCAGCGGCCCGGCAGCACCGAGCGCCCCCCAGGCCAGCGGATCGGTAACGGTCACCGTGGGCTCGCTGTACATCCGCTCCACCTCGGCTGCCAACGGCAACGTCGTGGCGACCGTCTATCGCGGGACGACCCTGCAGACGACCGGCGTCACCAGCGGGGACCGCCTCCAGGTCATCTACCAAGGCGCTGCACGGTGGGTCTTCCAGGCCTACACGAGCGCGGGCGGCGGGTCGGCGTCCCTGGTCGATGGCGGGTCGGTCACGATCCCGTCGGGGTTGACCACCTCAGGCATCTCACAGCTCACCAGCAACGCCAAGGCGGTCTTCAACCGGGTCGTCGCCAGCTACCCGCAGATCCGGACGATCTACGGCTGGCGGGCCTCCTCCAACTGGTCCTCCGACCACCCCAACGGCCGGGCCGTCGACGTGATGATCCCCAACTGGTCCAACCAGGGCAGCATCGATCTGGGTTGGCAGATCGCCAACTACTTCGCCACCAACGCGAGCAGCTACAACGTCTCCTACATCATCTATCGCCAAAAGCAGTACAACGCCGCCTACCCCTCGCGCGGCTGGCGCGCGATGGAGGACCGCGGCAGCGCGACGGAGAATCACTACGATCACGTGCACATCTCGGTGAAGCCGTAAGCCTCACCACAGCCCAGCCAGCACCGTCGGGGGTCGCGCCACACACGGCGCGACCCCCGACGGCTGTGATGGAAAGTTGCCACACCTTTGATCGTTTTATTAGTCGCCTTAACCTAAACTGGTGCCTGTCGGCTACCAGGAAGGAGGGACACCATGCTGCGTCGCGTGATCACGATGTGGAATCAGGTCAGTGAGAACCTGACCCGAGCTCACCTCGCCTGAGCTAACGTTTCCCTGAAGCCGTCACGACAACGCGGTCGTGATGGCTTCCTTTTGTTTGTACGGTTCGAGACCGCGACTACGGTGTCGCCGCCGTTAGCGTCGACGCAAACGCCTCCAAGGCCTCATACTCCAGATCCCCACTCACAATGGTGGCCGCCACCCCGCGCTGGACGAGGGAGCGAGTCCTGCCGTCCTCCGACAGGTAGCGCTGCCACACCGCACCCTCGATCGTCGAGGTCCCCTGAGCAACGCCACCGCGCGTCACCTGCTGGATGAACAACTCCTGGGACGCGTCCCGCTGATCCACCGCCACGTAGGACCGCTCCGGCGACAGCATCCCCAACTGCCACGTGTTGCCCGCGGCCGGCTCGCCGTTGAAGTCCGGCTTACCCTCGGGCGTCCACCGGGAACGCGTCGCGGTCCACCCCTGCGGCAAATGTGCAGGCACCAGGACAGGGAAGGTCGCCTCCCCCGCCGCCAGGCGCGCGACCGGTGCGTAATCGAGGTGCTGGACGACCGGCTCGGGTGTGCGCGTGAAGAACGCGACGATGAGAGCGATCGGCACCATCAAGACACCCATCGCCACGATCATGTGAGTCGCGGTCGAGTTTCGCTGCTGACGTGCCATGCCCGGGATTCTCTCAGACCCGCGCCCCATGCCTCGACCGCCCACGCCCACAGCCCCCACCGGGGATCATGTGCGCGGACGACGAGGTCACCCTCCGATCACCGCACAACGTAGGCGTGCGAGTTGAACATCATGGCGGCCATGCGCGCCGCCAGCGGCGTCAAGGCAGGGGGCACCAGGTCATAGCCAGCCAGGCCCAAGAACGCATAGGCGGCCTGCCGGATCTGGTCCGTGGGCTCTTGGCCCAACGTCAGCCACGCCAACTCAGTGACCCACGCGTCCACCGTCATGCCCTCGACAGGAATCACGGCCTGCGAGAACTCACTGGAGGGCGTAAGCCCCTTGCGCCAGCCGCTGACGATGGCGCGATGCAAGTTCCAGCGCGCCCCCAGATGCCCGGTGGAGCGCCACGCCGAAGCGACATCGGGGTAACCGTCTGGCTGATCCCACCCCAGGGGGGCGTGCCCCATCTTGCGCAGCGTCCAGTACAGATCCGCCACACCCTCACGCGACGCGGTCGCTGGCGTGACGCAGGCGGCCCTGACGGTCCCGACGATGTCTTCCAACGGACGCCGCACCTTGGATGCGGTGGATCGCCAGAACTCGTCACTGCGGAACAGTTCGATCAGTACCTCGCGGATGTCGGTGTCGTGAGCCAGGTAGACCCGAGCCAGATGGTCGACGATGGCATCGCTGGGCGAGTCGGAAATGAACCGGACCGCGAGGCGGCTGGCGACGTTGCGCGCCGTCTCGGGGAGCCGGGCCACGTGCGCGATGAAGGCGTCGCCCACCTCAAGGCCATCGAGGTAGCTGGAGTTCAGCGACTCGAACCCGAGCACGACCACCCGACCGACGGCATGGTTGGTCGCGCCGTAGCTGAACCGGCCCGTGGACGCGTCATAGCCACGCCCCGACAGGAGCATCGCGGCTGCGCGAACATCCCCCTCGGTGCAGGCACGAACCGTGTGCAGTTCGAGCAAAGCGCGCGCATAGTCGACGTTGACGACGCCCCCGCGCGATTCGTCGTTGTGCAGGGAGCGCAGCATGGCCGGATGCCGGGCCGCTGCGTGAAGCATGTCGGCGTAGCGACCCAGGGCGTGCGCCCGGATCACCTGGTTGCCGTAGTCGGCGCCGGTGTCCCACGCCCGGTCAGACGGGGTAGGAACGTGAAGCAGGTTGCTGAAGACGTCGACGACGACCTCATACACCTGGCGGACGCTGAACAGTTGCCGCGCGAGGGTGGCCTGCGCATATTCGGTCTGGCCGTCCCAGGCGTACTTTTCCACCGACCGTCGCGTCTGCTGGATGTCGGCCACAGCCAAGGGGAACCACCGGTTGATGACGACGGCACTGGGGTCGTACAGATCGGGCTCGAGTTGGTCGGCGAGCCAGTTCTCCAAGCCCTGGGCCGCGATCACGGCCTGCTGGGCGGCCCCCACACCCAATCCGGCCCGGCGCAGGAGGTGGTTGCGTGTCCGCTCCGTGTCGGCGACGGGGAGCCTCATGCCACTGACCGCACGCATCGGCACCCCCGGGAGGCGATAGTCGTCAGCAGGCGCGGACGCGTCATGATGAGTCGAGGCCGGCCCGTCGAAGCGGAACCCGGCGTTCGCCACGCGCAGACCACCCCGGCGTGAGCCCACGCCGAGGTGGACGTGTGAATGTGCTTCATCTTCCATACCGGAGATGCCTTCCGAGGGGGCGAGTAACTCGCTCGGCGATCGTGTCCATTGCCAGGTTCACACCGCAGGGAATGAGCCTGAGAGCCGCACCGAACCCTGGGGTGACGAGGGGGCTCTTCCAGCAAGGTAGCAAGGTTCACCGCCCGACGGTCACCGCTCTGCGCCCTCGCGAGGCAGACCACAGCACCACCTCGGTGTCACCCGTGGGGATGACACCAAGTCAACCCACCTTTCACTTTTTCTCCCATGTGAAAAAGTCGTCCGGATTCGATCCCAGCCTGCCGCCGACTAGGCCGCCCTCACCTCACCAGGCCACGTCTTCCAGCATGTCGGTCACCAAAGCGGCGATCGGCGAGCGCTCCGACCGAGTCAAGGTGACGTGCCCGAACAACGGATGCCCCCGCAGCTTCTCCACCACGGCCGCCACTCCGTCGTGGCGCCCCACCCGCAGGTTGTCGCGCTGAGCAACGTCGTGGGTGAGCACCACCTTGCTGGCCTGCCCCATCCGCGAGAGCACCGTCAACAGCACATTGAGTTCCAGGGATTGCGCCTCATCGACGATCACGAACGCCCGATGCAGCGAACGTCCGCGGATGTGGGTCAAGGGCAGCACCTCGATGAGGTCGCGTGCCAGCACTTCCTCCATCACCGTCTTGTGGAGGATCGAGCCCAGCGCGTCGTAGACGGCCTGCGCCCAGGGCGCCATCTTCTCCTGCTCGGCCCCCGGCAGGAAGCCCAGTTCCTGCCCGCCGACGGCGTACAGGGGACGGAACACGATCACCTTGTCGTGCTGGCGTCGCTCCATCACCGCCTCCAGCCCGGCGGCCAGGGCCAGCGCTGACTTCCCGGTACCGGCGCGCCCGCCCAGGGACACGATCCCGACGTCGGGATCGGTGAGGAGGTCGAGCCCGACGCGCTGCTCCGCGGAGCGCCCCCGCAGGCCGAAGACGTCGCGCTCGGAAGGAATCAGCCGCAACGTCTGGTCCGGATGGCACCGCGTGAGCGCCGAGGACGCTCCCGCGTGCACCACCACGCCGGTATGGCACTCCAGCCCCTCCGGCGCACCAAGGACGCCCTGGGAATACAAGCCCTCCAGGGCGGCAGCGTCCACCTCGATCTCCGCCATGCCCGACCAGCCCGTGTGCGCTGGCTGCTCGTGGCGGTACTCCTGCGCCATGAGCCCTACCGCAGCGGCTTTGATCCGCAAGGGCAGATCCTTGCTGACCAACACGACCTCGCGCCCCTCGTGGGCGTAGTTCGCGGCCACCGCCAGGATCCGGGCATCGTTGTCGCCCAGGCGGAAACCCGCAGGCAGAACGCCGGGGTCGGTGTGGTTGAGTTCGACGTGCAAGACACCCCCGGCGTCGTTGATGGGGACCGGCTGGTCGAGGCGTCCGTAGCTGGCGCGTACGTCGTCGAGGAAGCGCAGCGCCTTGCGGGCGAAGAAACCGAGTTCGGGGTGGTGACGTTTCGCCTCGAGTTCCGTTACGACCACGACGGGGACGATGACCTCGTGCTCGGCGAAGTGCAGCAGGGCGTTCGGGTCGGACAGCAGTACAGACGTGTCGATGACGTAGCTACGCACGCGGGTCGCCGCGCGCTGGTGCTGGAGGCTGGTAGCGGGCTGGGTCACATCGGTCCCTTCCAATCGGGGCCGAGCGAGCGGTGTGTCCCTCTCGGCCGCGGTATCTCAGCCGAGAGCATCCCATCGGGGAAGGAGTCGCATCCGGATTCCTCTCGTGGACGCCCACCCGAGACGTCCTGAGGCGACGGTAACCCGAAGGGGGACGAATCCGGCACAACACACGGCTACGTTCCCCGAATGTTCACGTGGCGTAATACGGTCGTGCGCATGCCGCAGACACCGCGTTTTCGTCCCCTGACACATCCGCTCGCGCGTCCCGACCAGATCATCACCGGCGAGCATTGGCGGGTCACGGTACTGACGCCGCGGTTGCTGCGCCTGGAGTGGTCGGATTCGGGATCGTTCGAGGACCGCCCCACCCAGGTGGTGTGGCACCGCGACCTGCCCGCTGCCCGGTTCACGGCGACCCCGTATGGTGCGGGCGTCCGCGTCGAAACCGATGCCCTGCGCCTGGACTACGACGGCCTGCCCTTCTCAGCCGCGGGCCTGACCGTTCACCAGCATTCCTCCCAAGGCCACCACACCGTGTGGCACTACGGCGATCCCGAACCAGTCGTGCGTCCGACGCGCGGGAACATGGGCGGGACCGCCCGCACCCTCGATGAGGTTGATGGGGCCATCGACCTGGGCACCGGCGTCGTGAGCGCTCTCGGCTGGGCGACCCTGGACGACTCCGCCTCCCTCGCCCTGGACGAGGACGGCTGGCCCACCCCCCGCACCGGCACCAAGGATGTGTACTTCTTCGGCCACGGGCACGACAGCGCAGGCGCCGTCCGCGACTTCTATGCCATCACCGGCCCGCAGCCCCTGCTGCCTCGCTGGGCGCTTGGCAACTGGTGGAGCCGTTACCACCCCTACTCGGCGTCCGAATACACCGGGTTGATGGACCGTTTCTCCGCCGAGGGGATGCCCTTCTCGGTAGCCGTCATCGACATGGACTGGCACTGGGTCGAACTGGCGAACGGGCACGGTTCGGGCTGGACGGGCTTCTCGTGGAATACCGACCTGTTCCCGGATCCGGACGCCTTCCTTGATGGCCTGCACGAGCGTGGGCTCAAGGTCTCGCTCAACCTGCATCCCGCTGACGGCGTGCGTTCCTTCGAGGACGCCTACCCGGCGTTGGCGCGCCGTCTGGGACGCGACCCGGAAAGCGGAGAGGTGATCGAGTTCGCGGTCGCCGATCCCGAGTTCATGGCGGCCTACTTCGACACCGTCTTGCACCCGATGGAGGACGCCGGGGTCGACTTCTGGTGGCTGGACTGGCAGCAGGGCACGGCCTCGGCCCTGCCGGGCCTGGATCCGCTGTGGCTGCTCAACCATGCCCACTACTTCGATTCGGCGCGCGAAGGCAAGCGTCCCCTCACGTTCAGCCGCTACGCGGGCCCCGGCTCGCACCGCTACCCCGTCGGCTTTTCCGGCGACACCGTCACCTCGTGGGCCTCGCTCGACTTCCAGCCGTACTTCACCGCGACGGCGTCCAACATCGGGTACGGCTGGTGGAGCCACGACATCGGCGGCCACATGTTCGGCACCCGCGACGATGAAATGGTGGCCCGCTGGTTCCAGTTGGGCACCTTCTCCCCCATCAACCGCCTGCATTCGACGGCGAGCCCGTTCATGGGCAAGGAGCCGTGGATGTTCGGCGTCGAGGCGCGCACGGTCATGACGGAGGCGCTGCGACTGCGTCACCGCCTGGTGCCGTACCTCTACACGATGAACGAGGTGGCTCACCGGACGGGGACGCCGCTGGTGCGTCCGCTGTATCACGCCGACCCGCGTGAGGAGACGGTGTTCTCCTCACTCAACACGTTCCTGTTCGGCACTGAACTCCTCGTCGCGCCCGTCACGACTGCGCGGGATCGGCGCACGCTGCGGGCCGCCACCACCGCCTGGCTTCCCGAGGGCACCTGGGTCGACTTCTTCGACGGCACCCCCTACTCGGGGGGCCGTTTCGTGACGCTGCACCGGACGCTGGAGCGGTACCCCGTCCTGGCCAGGGTGGGCGCGATCGTCCCGCTGGTGGGCGGGGAGGACCTCAGCACCACCAACCCGTCCGCGCTCACGGTTCGCGTGTTCGCGGGCGCCGACGGCGCCTTCACCTTGTACGAGGACGACGACGCCGCCGCCCCGGTCTGCGCGCGGACGCCTTTGGCCTGGGATCAGGCGTCGGGCACCTTCACCATCGCCCCCGTCGAGGGGGACGCCGCCGTGCTACCGCAGGGCCGTTCCTGGACGCTGGAACTGGTCGGGGTGGCCCCCGTGGAGGCCGCCTCCCACCCGGGCAGCTACGACGCAGCCACCGGGACGCTCCGCGTCGAGGTGGGCGCCGTGGATCCGGCTGTCGGCGCCACGGTGCGGTTGGCGGCGCCGCCGGCGCCGTTCGTCCCGGATGCGGACGCACGCCTGTTCGCGCTGATCACGCAATTGCAGGTGGGCTACCCCGACAAGCATGCGCTCTGGGCGTTCCTGAGCCAGAACCCGGATCCGGCGCGCCGGGTCGCGGGGCTGGCGGCCTTGCCGATCGCCGAGGACATCAAACCCGTGATCGCTGAGGTGTTGCTGGCTCGCCTGTAGGTAAGCGCGGCCCCGCCCCGGGGGCCTCTCAGCGTCCGTAGCGGCGCTCGCGGCTGGTGTAGCTGCGCAGTGCCCGCAGGAAGTCGACGCGGCGGAAGTCGGGCCACAGCGCCTCGCAGAAATAGAACTCGCTGTGCGCCGACTGCCACATCATGAAGCCCGACAGGCGCTGCTCGCCGGAGGTGCGGATGATGAGGTCGGGGTCGGGCTGGCCTGCGGTGTAGACGTGCTCGGAGATGTCGTCGATCTCCAACGTGTCGGCCAGTTCGGCCAGATCGGTGCCTTTTTCGGCCTCGGTTCGGAGGAGCTTGCGGACGGCGTCACGCAGTTCGTAACGACCGCCATAGGCGATCGCCACGTTGACCTGCATGCCGGGGTTGTTCGCGCTGGCCGCCTCCGCGCGCTCGAGGGAACGCGCGATGTCGGGGGGAAGCAGCGAGGCGTCCCCCACACATTTGACACGCCACCGCCCGGTGGAGGCCAAGTCCACGAACAGCTTCTCGATGACGCCCAGCAGGGGGCCCACATCGCTGGGGTTCCTGGTCAGGTTCTCGGTGGACAGCACCCACAGCGTGACCACCTGGATGCCGACCTCGTCGCACCAGCCGACGAACGACTTCAGCTTGTCGGCGCCCGCCTGATACCCGGCCACGAGAGGGCCGCCGGGCGCGTTCAGCCGCGCCCAGCGACGATTCCCGTCCGCGAGGACGGCGACGTGTCCCGGGAGCCGGGAGCGATCAAGTTCGGCGAAGAGCCGCTGCTCGTACGTCGAGTACAGCAACCCCGCCGGGTGAAGCCGGTCCACCCACTCCCGGACGCGTTCCCCCCATGCCATAGCGCCAGCGTAATGGCGGCTAGCGGGCCACGACGTTGCGCAGCGCCTCGCCTGCGCGCAGGCGAGCGAGGTTGTCGTTGAACAGTTCGTTGGAGCCGTAGGCCACACCGCCGGCCACGTGCGGGAACACGATGGTGTTGGGCGTGCTCCACAGCGGCCCGTCCACCGGGTAGGGCTCGGGATCGGTCACATCGAGCGCCGCACCACCGAGTTCGCCCGCGTTCAGCGCGGCGACGAGGGCGTCCTGATCGACGGTGACGCCGCGGCCAACGTTGACGACCCACGCATGGTTGGGCAGCAAGGCGATCCGCTCGGCAGACAAGGCGTGACGGGTGTCGGCCGAACTCGGCAGCACCATGATGAGGATGTCGGTCTCGGGCAGGAGCGTCGGCAGGTCGGCGTCGGTGAACACCTGGAAGCCGGCGCGCTCCCCTGCGCTGTTGGCCACGCCCTTCACATGGGCGTGCATGGCGGTGAAGTTGCGGGCGATCTGCTGCCCGATGGCGCCAAAGCCCCACACCAAGACGTTGGTATCGATGACCGAGCCCAGGCGACCTTCAGGGCGGAGCGTGCGCCACGCGCCGTAGGCGTCGTGCTCCCAGCGCCGCTCGCGCTGGGCCGTGAGCATCTCGGGTACCTGGCGGATCCCGGTCAGTGCGAGTGTGAGGGCCGTCTCGGCGACGGTGAAGTTGTGCAGACCACGCCCGTTGGTGATGGTGACCTGCGCGGGGAAGTTGGCGGCCAAGACGCCGTCGGGGCCTGCGGCCAGCGTCTGGACCCACCGCAGGTGCGTGGCCTCACGGGCAAGCTGCGTGACCGCGGGGGACGTCCAGCCCTGGACGATGGCGCCATCGGCGTCGAGGTGCTCGGCCGGGATGGGCTGATCTTCGTCGATCGACACAACCTCGACGCCCTCGGGGGCCTCGAACTCGAACGGGGCATTAGTGGTGGCAAGAATCTTCACGCCGCCCACGGTATCGGGGTTGCGGCTGTTGCGCGTCGCGATGGACGCACCTAACCTTACCTACGTGACCGTAACTTACGCTTCGTCAAGTAGGGGGTGCGCCGTGGACAACTCCCCAGCAGCCAAGCCGCGACTGCGCGGCTGGCTCCACCTGTGCATGGCCCCGATCATGCAGGTGGCCTGCCTGACGCTCCTGGTGGTCACCGACAGCCTCCACGCTCGCATCGGCGTCGCCATCTACCTTCTCGGGGCGACTCTGCTGTTCGGCACCTCCGCGGTGTACCACCGAGGGCACTGGACCACGCGCAGCGAAGCCGTTCTGCGCCGGATGGACCACGCCAACATCTTCGTGTTCATCGCCGCCACCTATACCCCACTGGCCCTGACGATGCTGGACGCCCCCAACGCCACCCTGTTGCTGGCGATCGTGTGGGGCGTCGCCGCAGCCGGGATCACCTTCAAGCTCACGTGGATGACGGCACCCCGCTGGCTCTACACGGCCCTCTATGTAGCCATGGGCTGGGCGGCAGTCGCCTGGCTGCCCGCTTTCTGGATGACAGGGGGGCCCGCCGTCGTCCTCCTGCTCCTGGCCGGGGGGCTGATCTACACCTTCGGAGCCGTGGTGTACGCCCGCAAGGCACCCAACCCCTCCCCGACCTGGTTTGGCTTCCATGAGATCTTCCACGCCTGCACCGTCGTGGCCGCGGTCTGCCACTTCATCGCCATCACGCTGGCGACCCTCGCCTAGGCGATCAGGCCACCCCCAGGCCACGCAGCAGGATTCCCACGCGCACACTCAGCGCTTCGAGGCTGACCGGCACGCACCGCATGACGCCCCGCAGAACCTCGTTGACCAGCGTCGAGAAGACGAATCGGGCCGAGTCCTCCAGCGACAGCCCCACCTGCTCCACGTCCAGCGTCGGCGCCAGGATCTGCGCCAACTGCTCCACGGCACCGTCCACCACGGCCAGCGCCTCATCCCGGTGCGGCCCAGCCTCACCGAACAGAACCTCGCGCAGGTAAGGGGCGGCGTTGTCGGGCTGGGCGCGCACCAGGGCCACCATTGGTCCGATCAGCGCCACCACCGCGTCGGCGACCGTGGGGGCCGACGCCGCCGCGATGCGTCCGTGCTCCAGCAGGTCGGCAACCTGCTCGTTGAGGACCATCAGCAGCAACTCGGGCTTCGTCCCCGCATAGCGGAAGATCGTGCCGTCGGCGACGTCAGCGGCGGCCGCCACCTGTTGCATCGTGGTGCGGGCATACCCGTTCTCGGCGAAGAGCGTGGCGGCGGCCTCGGCGATGCGGCGACGCTTCTCGGCCTTGTTGCGCTCGCGGCGGCCCAACAATCCGGCGGATGGCATGTCCACACCATAGACGAATTTTGAGTTCACTCAACAATGAGTACCCTCATACATGTGTCTGAGTCACCCGTCACCTCCGCACCAGACGACGCCCTCCCGGCGCCGAGCACCCCGGCTGCCCCGCGCGTCGCAGCCGACACCCCCGCGCAAGACGTGGCCGAGCCGGCCCCGTCGGCACCGCCGGGAGAGTCGGCCCCTGCCAGGGTGATCCCGGACGCCGACGAGTCGAACGCCCGCCCCGCCCCGGACATCATTCACGCCCGCAACTTCGGCATGGCTTCGCACGACCCGGCCTTTGCGGGGCTCGACATCACGCTGCCCGCCGGTCAGTTCGCTGCCGTCGTCGGCCCTGCGGGGGCCGGAAAGTCAACCCTGCTGCTCGCCCTTACCGCACGGATGCGTCCCGTGACCGGCGAACTGCGGATCGGTGGCGTGGATGCCCGCAAGCATCCCGGCCAGGTGCGGCGCATGACGTCGGTGGCGCGCATCCTCGGTCTGATCGAGCCGGAGCCCTCCTTGACGCTGGAGGACTGCCTGACCGAACGCACACTGTTCGACGGCGCGCGGGCCCGCTCACGCATGGCGCTCTATCTGCATGCCGCACGGCTCCTAGGGCTCAAAGCGCCCGTCACCACCTTCTTCGGCGATCTGCCTCCGCTGGACCAGACGCGAGCAGCGCTCGCCCTGGCGTGCGTCCGGCCCGCCACCATCGTCGCGTTGGACGACCTCGACGACGATGCCACCTTGGAGGACCAGCGAGCCCTCTGGGCGGGAATCGCCGCCCTCACCGCTGACGGCCAACCCGTCATCGCGTCCACCACTGAACGAACCGTCATCCCCGACGACGCCCTCATCATCGACTTGAAACCGGAGGCCTGACATGTGGGATTCGGCCAACAACCCGTTAAGCCTCGCCCGCTTCGAGCTGAAGCGCTTCCGGGGCCCGCTGCCCCGCCTCGCGCTCGGCTTCATTTTGCTCATCCCGTTGCTGTACGGCTGCATCTACCTGGCCGGAAACTGGGATCCCTACGGACGCCTCGACCGCGTGCCCGTCGCCGTGGTCAACCACGACGTCCCCACCACCGTCAACGATTCCAGCGTCGCCGCAGGCAAGGACTTCGTCGACAGCCTGCATCGGGCCAACACCTTCGACTTCATCGACACCGATGCCACCGAAGCCGCCGACGGGCTCTCCCGGGGGCGGTACTACCTGGTGATCACCGTGCCGGAGTCCTTCTCCACGGACCTGGTCAGCGGTCAAGGCACCGACCCGCGTCGCGCACAGATCATGCTGCAACGCAATGACGCCAACGGGTTCGTGATCGGCACGATCACCAACAGCGCCCAAAACAGCATCGCCCGCGCCATCGATGAGACGGCCGTGCGCAGCTACTTCGAGGCCGTGTTCGCCAACCTGGCCACCATCCGGGACGGGATGACGCAAGCGGCCGATGGCGCGGCACAACTCGATACCGGTTTGGCGTCCGCGCACGAGGGCAGCACTCAGTTGCGTTCCGGTACGGCCACGGCGGCGTCCGGAGCCGACTCCCTGGTCACGGGCGCCACGCAAGTGGCCACCGGGAGCGCGACCGCCCGCGACGGGTCCAAGCAGCTCGCCTCCGGGCTGGACCAGCTCAGCAGCGGCGCCGGAACCCTGAGCTCGGGCGCCACCCAGGTCGCGGGCGGGACGCAGCAACTCGCCGACACCCTGGACCCCATCCTGGGGATGGCCGCCGACAAGCTTCCCGCCATCCAAGATCGCGTGACCCGCGCTTCGGCCACCATCGCGGACGTGTCCGACAAACTGGCCCAGGGCAGCACCAGCATCTCGGGGCACACCGCGTCCGCCCTCGCCGATCTCGACGCCCTCATCGCCGACCACCCCGAACTGGCCAGCAACCCGCGCATCCAACGACTGCGCGACTCCCTCGAACATGCCGACAGCACGGCGACCACCGTCAGCACCGACCTCACCGCTGCGGCCGCGGACGCCGCCGCAGCGAACAAGGCCATCCAGGGTGCCGGGGATCTCTCCGCCAAGGCCACCGAGGCCAAGGCGAAGATCGACCAGCTCAACGACGGAGCACACCAGGTCGCCGGGGGCGCCAAGCAACTCGATCAAGGCCTCGACAAGGCCGCACCGTCGGCCCACACGCTCGCGGACGGCCTGACCCAGCTCGCCAGTGGCAGCGGCCAGTTGCGCGACGGCGCAACCCAGCTCGCCAGCGGCACTCATCAGCTCGCCGACGGCGCCGCGTCCCTCGACGACGGGCTGGGGCAACTCGCCACCGGCGCGCACGAACTCGCCACCAAGCTCGCGGAGGGAGCGGCGCGCATTCCCGCGCTGACCCCCGATCAGACCACGAACGCCGTCCAGGTGCTTTCAGCGCCCGTCGACGTCACGATGCAGGTGGAGAACCCGGCCCACGTGTACGGGCGCGGGTTGGCGCCGATGTTCTTCTCCATCGCCTTGTGGGTGCTCGGGATCTCCGCATTCTTCCTGGTGCGCCCCATCACTGGACGCGTCATCGCCGGGCGTGCGGGCGATCTGCGCATCGCGATCACCGCTTGGCTGCCGCTGGCGGGCATCTCCGTGCTGGCGAGTTGGCTGATGCTGGGCGCCGCGTGGATCGGGCTGGGGCTTGATCCGGTGCATCCAGGGCTCATGATCGTGATGGTGACCTTGGTGGCCTTGGCGTTCTCCGCGGTGGCTCACCTGCTGCGCACGTCGCTGGGCTTGGTGGCGACCGCCGCGATGCTGATCGTGCTGATCCTGCAGTTGTCCAGTTCGGGCGGCACGTATCCCCCCGAACTCCTCCCGCCGTTCTTCGCCGCCATCGGCCACGTCATGCCGATGACGTACACGATCGACGCCTTCCGCATCTGCATCTCGGGTGGCCTGATGAGCAAGCTCGCCCGCGACGCGGTCTTGATGCTGATCCTGCTGGTCTCCTGCGTGGGTCTGCTGGTGCTGGTCGTCCACCGGCGCCGTCAGTTCACCACCAAGGACCTGCACCCACCGCTCGGCTAACCGACTGTGCGCCCGGCTCCCCTGCGAGGGGCGTCCGGGGCGCACAGCCAGGTGACGTCAGGCGCGGCTCCACAAGGCCCGCCGGGCGTCCTGGACCGCACGGGCAGGCGCGAACCGGTGCCCGTTGCGGGTGACGTACACCGTCTGCGGGAGCGTGACGATCTCGTGCTCGTCGTACTCCTCGGCCTCACTCACCTGCCCGGAGGCACCGATGCGGGCGTGCGTCAGCAGCTCCGTCTCGCCCTGTTCCGGGTCAGGATCGGGTGCCGGGGCCAGGCCCGTAAACGCGTCGCCAAACCCGGGCGTCCCCGGGGGTGCCGACACGATGGCCGTCCCGGCCGGGGCCATCCGCCACACCGCACGTGCCGCCTCGTTGAGCGGATCGCCGTCAGCGTCGAGGATCACTGCCAGCGCCGGACGCATGCCCTGGCGTGCCTCGTCGGCGGCCAACAGGTCGGCCAGGGCCGCGGGGGCGAACCGAGGCGCAGCCTCCACCGTCCCCCAGGTCGTCGCGGCTGCGGCGTCGGCGCGGGCGATCAACTCGGGGCGATCAGCCAGGAGCCCGACCAGACGCAGGGCGGCGACGAGGCTCATCGTCCCCGACGGCGTCGGGTTGTCCTGGACGTCACGAGGACGCGTGTACAGGTCGTCGGCCGCCCCGTCGTAGAACCCTCCCTCGGGGGCGTCGAAGCGGACCACGGCGTCGGCCAGGAGCGCCTCGGCACGCTCCAGCCAGGACGCCTCCCCCAGCACTCCCGCGAGCCGGGCGAAGGCCAGTGCCGCGGCCCCGTAGTCCTCAGCCGTGCCGGGAGCCTCCCCGGCGACCCCGTTGAGGGAGGAACGCACCCAGCCGCCCTCGACCCGGTGCGTCGACCACAGGTACTCAGCGGCCGTGCGCGCCAACTCCAACCACGAGCGCTCCCCAAAGATCAGGGCCGCGCTCAGCAAAGCGTCGATCGCCCAGCCGTTCCACGAGGCGATGACCTTGTCGTCGCGTGGTGGAGCGAACCGGTGCCCGCGAACCTCCAGCAGGCGCGCAGCCACGGCCGTCAGCCGGTCCGCGTCGGGGGCCCCGCGCAACTGCAGCGTCGACAGGCCGTGATCGAAGGTGCCCGCCGAGGTGACGTGGAAGGTGTGACCGGCCCAGTCGGCGTCCTCCTCCCCCAGCGCATCGCTGAGCAACTCGGGGTTCCACACGTAGTAGATGCCCTCGTGTGCCATGCCTCGAATATCGGCGGAATCGGCGTCCAGCGAGGCCGCGAAACCACCGCCGGGGACGGTCATCTCGCGGGCCAGCCAGCCGACCAGTGAGCGGACTACTCGCTCGAACAGGGCGCGGAGTTGGGCGTCGTGCTGCGGTGTGCGCCGCCACCCGCGCGCGTAGGCACCCAACAGCAGGGCGTTGTCGTAGAGCATCTTCTCGAAATGCGGTACCACCCAGCCCGCGTCGACGGCGTACCGGTGGAACCCGCCACCGATCTGGTCGTGGATGCCACCGCGGGCCATCGCCTCCAGCGTCCGCTGGGCCAAGTCGAGCGTCCCGGCCTCGCCCTTGACCAGGAGCGCGTCGATGAGGAGCGGGGAGGGGAACTTCGGCGCCCCACCGAACCCGCCGTGGAGAAGGTCGAAGTCGGAAGCCAGCGCGTCGATCAAGGGCCACACCTCCGGGGGCGTATCGGTGCGGGGCACGGCGTTGATGGTGGTCAACTGGTCCGCGATCGCGCTGGCCGACTCCAGCACCTCGCCGCGCCGGTCACGCCATGCCTGGGCGAGCGCGTCCACCACCTGAGTAAACGACGGCTGCGCGTCGGTGGGTTCGGGGGGAAAGTAGGTGCCAGCGAAGTAGGGCAGGCCGTCTGCGGTGGCGAAGACGGTCATCGGCCAGCCGCCCTGGCCGGTGAGGGCCTGGGTTGCGCGCATGTAGACCGCATCCACGTCGGGCCGCTCCTCGCGGTCAACCTTGATCGCCACGAAGTTGGCGTTCACCACCTCTGCCACGGCCGGATCCTCGAAGGACTCGTGGGCCATGACGTGGCACCAGTGGCACGCGGAGTAGCCGATGCTGATCAGGACGGGGACGTCGCGGCGTCGCGCCTCGGCAAACGCCTCCGGACCCCACGGCCACCAGTCGACCGGGTTAGCGGCATGCTGCAGCAGGTAGGGACTGGTCGCGTCGGCAAGGCGGTTTGGCATACCTCAACCCTGCCAGACCGACGCCACCCCGGACGCCACAACCGCAGCGCCGGTCGGTGCCGAACTCAGCCTTGACGGCCCCCCGCATCCGGGCGGCGCTCCTCGGATGCCTGCTTCTCCCGCACCTCGGCAGACGAGGGCAGGTCGGCGTAATCGGCGGTGCGCAGATGTTTACGCATGTTGAGGAACAACAGCACCAGCGCCACGAGGAGGGCAGCGACCAGCACCAGGGTCATCCAGCCCGGCGCCTGTTGGGCGCCTAAATCGTGTAGTACCACGCGTCCACCTTATCCACGGTGCGCGTCGGGATACCGGCGAACAAGTCATCCTCGGGCAGCGTCGAGGGCACGTGCGACTCAACCAACTGGAAGTCCTCGGTGGGCCACGCCTTGCGCTGCAACGCCAGCGGTACCGCGAACCAGAACCCGTTCGGGTCCACTTGGGTCGCGTGCGCACGCAACGCGTCGTCGCGGACCTCGAAGTAGTCAGCCGCGGGGATGAACGTCGTCAAACGGGCGGCTTGGGCTGGGTCTTCAGGCCAGGACGCCAACCGCTCCCGGTAGGGCGACTCCAGCCCCTGGTCGTGCATCACGGCGTCCAGCGCGACGGCCCGCGCGCGGTGGAAGTTCTGGTGGTAGTAGACCTTCAGCACCTGCCAGGGTTCCCCCAGCGACGCGGGCGCACTCGGGTCTGCGGCGATCTCGATGCCCCGCATGCTGATCTCGTGGGTACGGATGTGGTCGGGGTGGGGATACCCACCGAACTCGTCGTACGTCAGCAGGACGTGGGGTCGGAAGGAGCGAATGATCCGCGCGAGCGCGCTCGACTCCTCTTCCACATCCCCCAGCGCGAAGCACCCCTCCGGCAACGGCGGCAGCGGATCGCCCTCAGGCAGGCCCGAGTCGACATATCCCAGCCACACCTGCTGGACGCCGAGGATCTCGCGGGCCTTGGCCATCTCGGCCTGCCGCAGCGCCGGAATGGTCGCCTGGTTCTCGGGGGTGTCCATGGCAGGGTTGAGGATGTCGCCTCGCTCGCCGCCGGTAGCGGTCACCACGAGCACCTGGACGCCCTCAGCGACGTACTTGGCCATCGTGGCCGCGCCCTTGCTGGACTCGTCGTCGGGGTGGGCGTGCACGGCCATCAGGCGCAGGGGCTCGCCGTCGGCGGCGACCCGGATCTGGGGAGCATCGGACATGAGCGTCATTCTTCCCGCCCACGCAAGCGCTCCCCGCGCAGTCTCGGCCACAGGGCGATCCGCCCCCGCCTGGCCCGGCACAATGGACGGGTGAGTTCCCCCACCGAGACCGACGCCGAACGGATCGCCCGCCGCTATCCGCCATCCAGGACGCCGCGCTGGCTGTGGCTGGCGGGGGTGGCCCTCCTGGCGATCCTCGCCGGAGTGTGGCTGGTCTGGTCGGCGCTCTACAACGCGAACCCGCCCGTGAGCGCCCGGGTGGTGAGCTTCACCGTCACGTCCGACCAGACGGTGGACGTGCGCCTCACGACGCAGCGCCCCGACCCCCAGCGTCCGGCCGTCTGCACGCTCACCGCTCAGGCCGTCACCTACGACACCGTCGGGCAGTTTGTCCTGGAACTGCCGCCCAGCGATCAGAAGCTGGAAGATCACGACGTGACGATCCGGACCTTCAAGCGCGCCACGTCGGTCAAGATCGAGAACTGCACCCAGCGCTGAAGTCTGCGCACAACATCGGGCACGCCCTAGCTCCCTCAGCGCCCCCCGCTGATAAGCTCGTTCAATGTCTGACACACAGAATTCCACCGTTTGGCTGACCCAGGAGGCATTCGACAAGCTCACCGCAGAGCTTGAATACCTCAAGGGCGAAGGACGGACCACGGTGTCGGCGAAGATCGCCCAGGCCCGTGACGAAGGAGACCTCTCCGAGAACGGCGGCTACCACGCCGCACGCGAGGAACAGGGGCAGCAGGAGGCGCGCATCCGCCAACTGGAGGCGATGCTGCGCGATGCAAAGATCGGCGAGGCACCGGCAGGCAGCAAGAAGGTCGCCCCCGGCATGACCGTCACCATCGCCTACGACGACGACCCCGACGACACCGACACGTTCCTGCTGGGCTCGCGCGAACTCATCGGCGTGACCGACACGTCGGTGGATGTTTTCAGCCCGCAATCCCCCCTCGGCGCCGCGGTCGTGGGCGCGAAGAAGGGCCAGAAGGTGTCCTATGCGGCGCCCAACGGCTCCACGATCAACGTGACGATCCTCGAGTTCGGCGTCTACTCGGGCTAGGCCCCAACGCTCGATCGCCCCGGATGCCGCGCTCGGCGTCCGGGGCGATCCGTGTTCATGGGGCTACAAGCGCGCGAGGAGGTCCGCGGCGACGTCGGGGGCCAGGCTCCCCGCAGCGACCTGCGCCAGGATCTGGTCGCGGACGTCGTTGCCGACCGGAGCCGAGGCCGCCTCGACCGGCTCTTCGCGCGCGATCGGCTGGTCGGGCTCCTGTGCGGTGCCCGGCTCCGCCTCATCGTCCGCACCCTCCAGCAGGCCCAGGCGCCCGAGGAGGTCGTTGAACCGGGAGCGAGCCGTCGGGTAGGACACCCCCAAGTGCTTCTCGACTTCCTTCATGTTGCCCCGCGACGTCAGGAACACCCGGAGCAGATCCAGGTCGGCTTCGCCGAGGGCGCAGTAAGGGCAGGTGGCGAAGGAGCCGACCAGTTCGGTGCCGCATCCGGGGCAGCCCAGCCGTGAGACGGCCAGCCGGTC
>RRZT012061643.1_pt1 | contig 49821 bp, 42 predicted proteins | sample 2165551 | NCBI WGS metagenome assembly RRZT01 (sample SAMN10456910, study PRJNA506462) | wastewater metagenome | biome: wastewater; feature: sludge; material: wastewater sludge; isolation source: wastewater sludge with Escherichia coli K12::gfp cells carrying plasmid... | place: USA: Moscow, Idaho... | reverse complement strand
TTTCACTGGCGGAGCCTTGCGTGATGGCATTCCGAGCGAAGGTGAGGTGGGTGCGCGTTGGGCGATACGGCTTGGCGTCGCCCCTGAAGATATCGCCTATGAAGGCACTTCGCGTGACACATGGCACAACTTAAAAAATGCTCAGGTGATCTTGCAGCAACAGCAGATTGACTCGGTTATTTTAGTCAGCGATTACTTTCATCTGGCGCGCGCAGGAATTATGGCCCGCGATCTAGGCCTGCATGTGCAGTTGTCGCCCACACCCACTTCAAAATTTAATAATTCATCAGAGACCGATAAGCTCAAACTGTACGTCAAAGAAAGCTACTTTATTATCGGCTATCAACTGCATAAGTTATTTGCAGCAGGTTTCTATCGTGCTCAAGCCACTGCCGCTTCAGCCACGACGCCCGAGTAATTCCTCGCGCCTTGCATGGCTGAGCTCAAGCACGGTCTATTAATTGCCCTTAACGGTTAGCAATGGAGTTACGACCCGATGTGCTGTGGTGCTATAGGTGGGTCTTGGCATGATGCAATGGTCAGTGCCGAACCATCGTTGGTTGCAATAGCGCCGATCTAGCATGTAAAAATGGTAGAAGATTTAAGAGCGATCAAGGTGTTGATCAGGGTGTACAAATTAAAAAAATATTTTTAAATAGAGAATAATTATTAAATAATATTCTCTATTTAAATTTCAGTTATTCGATATTTAAATTGCTTTCAACTGTTTTTAATTTTCTGCGTGCCAAGGCAAGATTAGATTTCTCGCTATCTAAAACATAATAAACAAATAAGTCATCAGTTCCTGCTAGTGGGCGAATTAAATGATATTGAGAACTTAAAGTTATTAAAATATCTTCAATTTCCTCATTTAGGTTAAGCATGTTAATTGTCTTTAGCTTTGCTCTAATAAGTTGTAAGTGGGTCATTTTTCAATTGCAGTTGACACAAAGGCAAAGTGAGTTCAGTTTGCAGAAAGCGCAACGACACGGATGCACCAGACTCGGTTGCTGACGTGATCATCGATTGAGTCTGCACCTGAATAAAAGCAGACGCAGAGCGAGTATTTAATAACTCACTGCTGTGCTTGCTAAAATATTTAGGATTGAGCTTAAGCGCAGCGCAAAACTCGACTTGTGTTTCCCCGCTGCGCTCAAAAGTCTAGATCAATTCCAACCACTGCGCTGTGTTGCGATATTGACGGCTCATACATCACCTCGTTTAATAAAACGGGTAAGCTATGGCATGAGAAAAGCTCTGGTTAGGTAGGGCTACTGTTACGCTTAGCCTCCAGAAAGTATGAAGGCTGGTCGGGCTAGGTTGTGAGTTGCAGAGGATTATTCCGCAACCTACAACCTGTAAGTTATGCCTTGTGCACCTGCTGTTTGTTACTCTGCATTATATTCCAAAATGCGACCAAGCCAACAATGGCGACGCCCAGCACATCAGTCAATGTTTCCGGCACTATGAGCATAAATGCACCTGCTGCCAAAATAATACGCATCAATGGGTTGAGGTGGCTTTTAAAGTAGCCTTCAACTGCAGCACTGAGCGCAATAATTCCAATAATGGCGGTTACCGTTACACTGAAAATCACCCACAAGCTAGGTAATGGGAATTCTTTGCTGCTAATTAGTGCATCGGTCGTTTCAAGCATCAGCATGGCTGGGTTGTATACAAACATAAAGGGAACAATAAAACCGGCTAAAGCGAGTTTCAGTGATTGGAATCCGGTCTTCATTGGGTCGCCACCGGCAATACCAGCACCAGCAAAAGAAGCTAAGGCTACGGGCGGAGTAATGTTAGCGAACAGGCCAAAGTAGAAAACAAACATGTGTGCCACTAAAATTGGAATGTCAAAGTTAGCGAGTGCTGGTGCCGCCATAGTTGCAGTAATGATATAAGCTGGAATTGAAGGTAAACCCATGCCTAGTAACATAGAGGCGAGCATAGTAAAGAATAGAGTTAAGAATAATGATCCAGCTCCCACGCTCATAATGGCTGATGTTAATACGCTACCAAAGCTGGTCAAGCTCACGACGCCAATAATAATACCTACCAGAGCACAGGCTGACATAACGGCCAGTGATTGACGAGCACCATCCGCTAACGCATCAAAAACATCTCTAATCGACATGCGTGTTGATTTGCGTAGACTGCTTACAATTATTGTTAGGATTATCGTATAAAAAGCGGCATAACTGACTGGAATATTGTTAAACAGTAAGACCACTAAGCCAATAATGGGTAGCAGTAGATGTCCGCGCTCTTTTAGAACATCCTTCACAATAGGTAAGCTTTCTTTTGGAATACCTTTTAAGTTGTCTCTGCCTGCGCGGAAGTGCACCTGGGCGATCACACCGAGATAATAAAGTAGTGCAGGAAGTACAGCAGCTAAGGCGATTGTTCCGTAACTGACGCCGGTAGTTTCCGCCATAATAAAAGCACTAGCACCCATAATTGGCGGTAAAATTTGTCCGCCGACTGAGGCGCTAGCTTCAACAGCACCGGCAAAGTTTTTGTCATAGCCCACTTTTTTCATCAGTGGAATGGTAAAAGCGCCTGTACCTACAACGTTAGCGACAGCTGTACCGTTAATACTGCCCATAAAACCGCTGGAAATCACCGCCACTTTAGCTGGGCCTCCTTGTTTGTGGCCTGCTAGAGCGAGGGCTAAATCATTGAAAAGTTGACCCATCCCCGACTTGGCTAAAAACGCGCCAAACAAAATAAATAAGAAAATAAAAGTAACTGACGCACCAATTGCCGAGGAGAAAACACCTTCGGTTTTTAAGTACATTTGGCCAAAAATATCACCCAAATCAAATGGGCGCGTCAGCAACCGATCAGGCATAAACTCAAAGCTACTAATAAAAGGGTAAGCTAAGAAAATTAGCGCTAATAGCGGTAAGCCCCAGCCCATTATTCGGCGAGCGGACTCAAACACCAGAAGCACAGTGATCATAGAAAAGAAAATATCAGTGCTGTTAGGAATTCCACCGCGCGTTGTCATAATGTTTTGGTATTCAACAAACAGATAGCTCATAGATGCGGCGCTACCCAAAAATAATAGCCAGTCAAGCCATGAAGTACTGCTACGGCTTGAATTTTTTCCTGCGGGATAGAGCAGGAAAATCAAACATAAGCCAATGCTCACGTGCGCACTGCGCTGCAACAGTTCTGGCATTGGGTTGTAGGTGATATACAGGTGGAACAAGGAGTAAACAATGGCTAGTACAAAGACAAAATAGCGCACTTTTATATCTGTAAAGGTGCGTAAAGCAGAAGATTTATCAAACTTTTCTAAGAGTTCTTCCTGTTTCGCGCTGTCAATAGGGGCATCATTTTTTTCTGAAGTAGCCATTACAAGTGTCCTGTGTAAAGTATTGCCAGCTGGGTATCTGTATTACTTGAATTTGAATCTCGGCATAATCAGCAGCATTCTGATAGAGAGGCCATGTACCATGCTCGATCAAAATGGTTGATTGAATATTGCGCGAAACAACCCAGTGTATACGTGGTAATAAGCGATCGATTTGATAGTGCAGCCAGCCATCATTACTGGCTATAGCGCCTGTGCTACTGCTACTCGGTGTACCAGCACCAAATGTCTTAAATTGGGTGCTGGTCAATAAAAGCTGTTGATCAGTAATTTGGTAAGTTTCTTGCCATAGCTCTTTTTCTACAGAATGAATCCACTGCAGGGTTAAAGTTGGTTGTTTCAATAAGCACTTAAAGTCATCACTGCTTATCTGTATTGATGTGATTGGGCAGCTTAGTAATGCAATACTGAGCGCGGTAAACGCGCCCAGTGTTAATAGCCAAGACTTATTTAGCCGCTTGCTCAGCATAGTACTTCTGCGCACCAGGGTGCAATGGAGCCACTAGACCGATTTGAGCGTCTGCAAGTGAGACATCTTTCATAGCTTGGTGTGAATTATGCAGGTTGTTCAAGTTCTCAAAAAAAGTTTTGGTCAGCTTGTAACCATCATCTTCACTTAAGTCAGAACGAATAACTAACGCATTCATGATTGCTGCAGTAGGAATAGCTTCAGCATTACCATAGGTGTTTGCAGGAATTTCTAATGAGATAAAATAGCTCTGGTCTTTAGCAATTTCTGCAATATTTTCTGGCAAAATTGATACAAGTTGCAGATCAAAACCTTGCTCTAATTCCATTAAGGATGCATTTGGCAGACCACTGGTTAAGAATGCTGCATCAAGCTTGCCGCCTTTAAGTGCATCTGCTGCTTCTGCATATCCAAGGTAGTCGACTTTGATGTCGTTGTATGTAATGCCATGACCATTCAGGATATTGCGCGCATTTGCTTCAACTCCAGAGTTTTGTGCACCAACAGCCACGCGCTTGCCGCGTAAGTCTTCTATAGTTTTAATGCCTGAACGCTTAGATGTTACGATCTGAACATAATTGGGGTAGAGCGCCATCATCTGTTGTACGTTATCAATTTTATTTTTAAAACTGTTCGTGCCGGCCAATGCATCGCTGAGTACATCACTCATTACAAAAGCCATTTCTACTTTGTTTTGATTCATTAGGTTGATGTTTTCTACGGATGCACCTGTGGTTTGTGTTTTCGAGTTAACACCGTAAGTTTTATTATAAATCTCACCTAAAGTGGTTGCGATAATGTTATACGGGCCTGAAGCACCGCCTGTGGCAATAGTAACAAAGCGAGTTTGTAATTTGTTATCTGCAACTGTTGGTGTGCTAGTAGTCGATGATGCGGTAGTCGCCGCTGGCACTTTTGCTTGCTCTTCTTCTGAAGAGCAACCGGTTAAAAACAGCGAGAAGCATAGGCTCGAAAGGATAAGTTTAACTGGATTATATTTCATAGTAATTAGCGACCTTTGTTATTGATAATTATAGGTAAGTGATGTCATTGCACGAGCAGGGCATCTTTACTTATTTCTCAAAACTAGTATTGATCACAAAAAAACAAAAGACCACTATTTGAAGGTAGCCTTTTAGTTTTAATCGTAAGCGCCCTGAAATCAGCATCCTCGTAAAACTATGACTCAACCTAACACGGTTTCGCATTCCAGGGCAGTGGTGCCTTAAGTTTCTCAAGCATGTTAGTTGTGGTGATATAGTCCAAAATATACTTAATGTAGGCTTGCAATTTTAAGTTGAGAGTAACAGGCCACTCTGGCTTCCGCGCCTTTGCGTGTGTCAGTAAATAGCCAATCTTTACGGTAAATAGCAAAGGACTGGCTGACCAATCGCTTCATTGGCCTTGCTGTTTTTGAAGAGCCCATCTAAATCAAAGCAAACTTCGTAAAGCATCTATGATGTCATCAGTAGGAAGTTTTTTTGTTGTAACACCAAATGACACACGAATAGCACCAGCAATACGATTTGCATCTAGTCCCATTGCTGTTAAAACGTGCGATGGTGTGTAGCTGCTCGACGTACATGCCGAACCATTTGATACCGCTATTATGCCTTTGAGCTTTACCATCACTACTTCTGAGTTAATGCCTGGCACAGAAAAGTTAACCACATAAGGCGAGGTGTTCTGGCCATTAACTTCGGCTCCAAGCTCAGTTACAGCAGCTAAAAATGAGGCTTTTAACTCACTGACATGGGCTAACCACTTTTCAGCGTTCTTTGAAGCCAGTTTACAGGCCAAACCCAAACCTGCTATCAACGGTGTCGCAAGCGTACATTAAAAACAGCGATTTTTGCGACCAAACGGGCGGAGGTCATGACATCTGCCCTAGAGACCATTTAAAAATGACTTCTGCTTTTTAGGAGCGGCACTCTTGGAGCTTTTTTGATCAAAACCAGTAGCTGTAACATGCTGATTTTAAAGGGAAATGGCGCACTCGGCGGGATTCGAACCCACGACCCTTGCCTTCGGAGGGCGAGAGTCATAGCTTAAATCACTACTTACAGCGGTATTCATATTTGTGTATACTGCGCCCGCTGCACCCGTAGCTCAGCTGGATAGAGTGCCACCCTCCGAAGGTGGAAGCCACAGGTTCGAATCCTGTCGGGTGCGCCATTTCTCCTACCTCTCCAACGATTTACACTATCAAATTACTGGCCTATTACCCAGCCAGCCGAACCGTTTTCTCTACATTTAATTTATTACGATCAAGCTAAATATGACTTTTGCTCTAGATAGTCGCAAAACAGCTGTTTTTCGTTTGAGACCAAATTGAGACCACTTTGGGACCAGCCTTTTTTAGCGTCTATCATCTATTAAAAATAGTGACCACCGCCAGAGTTTTACGTTTTCTAGGCTAACTCGTGCTGCAAACACCCTAAAATATCCCGCACTGTTAAAACTCTTCAGTTTTCTACTCAGCACTTTGCTCCTCTTCGATCAGCTCCAGCAGATCACACAGATCACAATCTAAATACCGGCACAACTTCTCTAGCACATCAAACTCAACACGCACGGCTGTCTCTTGATACAGCCTAGTGATAGTGCCTCTATTAATTCCAGTATCACGTGCAACGTCTGCAATCTTCAGTTTCTTCTCTCCCAGCAAACGGGATAAGTGACATTTAATCATCTCTAATAGACCTAAATGTGCTCCTGCAACTAAAAATAGCTTGCAAAAGATTATCTGAGGGTTAATATGTGCTTCAGGAGAGCAAAAGAGCCTCCCTTAGATTCTTTTACTTTACTTGAGGACGATGATTATGTCATTAACTTATCTCACGACTGCAGAACTTGCAGCACGCATCAAGTACGACGCTCGCACTATTCGCAACCAGCTCAAAGACTCTGTGCTGCTAGAAGGAGTTCATTACATTCGCCCATTTGGAGGACGAAAAATTTTGTACCTGTGGGAAAAAATTGAAACTGACATGTTCAGAGCGCCCGCAATAGACACCTTAATGATGGGCATCCGCTAAGAGGAATTAACGATGGCTAGTATTAATGAAAGAAGCGGTTTGTTGTTCTTTGATTTTCGTTACAAAGGTCAGCGCTGCCGTGAGTACACCAAGCTAGATGACACGCTTGCGCACCGCAAACGTATGCAGAAAGTTCTAGAGCGAATCGAAGCTGAAATCACCCTGGGTACTTTTGTTTACCGCAATTACTTTCCGGCAAGCAAAAAGGCTGGTTTTTTTGACGAGCTTAATAGTAAGCAACAAGCGATGGATGGGATCAAAGCTGAGGAACAAGCTGATCTTTCACCCACATTTGCTGAGTTCACACAGACCTGGCTTTCAGAAAAGAAAGTGGAGTGGCGTGATAGCCATCATACGGCGGTGATATATGCGCTGGATGCGTACGCGCTACCTGCCTTTGGAGATAAAAAAGTCAGCGACATCACTAAAGCTGAAATACTGCAATTTCGTGCAACTCTCGCCAAAGAACCATTACGAAAAGGCAGCCCCCTCAAAGCATCAACCATCAATAAGACGATGACACCTATAAGGATGATCCTCAATGAAGCCGCTGAACGCTATGAGTTTAACTCACCCTTTCGGGGAGTGAAATCATTAAAAATCCAACGTGTTGATGTTGAACCCTTCACTTTAGATGAAGTGAACCAATTTCTTGCATGCATCCGACAAGACTTCCATGCCTATTACACCACTCGGTTTTTTACCGGTATGAGGACAGGCGAAATCGATGGCCTGCAATGGAAGTACGTTGACTTTGAGCGTCGCCAAATACTAGTACGCGAAACCGTTGTAAATGGTGATTTGACCTACACCAAAACAGACGGATCTCAGCGTGAAATTCATATATCGCAGCCCGTATATGATGCGTTGCAAGCACAGCATGCAATTACAGGTAAACAACAGTTTGTCTTTTGCAATCGTGACGGCAACCCACTAGATCATAGAAATATCACCACTCGCGTTTGGCACCCAGCATTACGACACCTCGGTATAAAGAGTCGCCCTCCTTATCAAACGCGACATACCGCAGCCACCTTATGGCTGGCTGCTGGTGAGACACCCGAATGGATTGCACGGCAGATGGGGCACACCACGACAGAAATGTTATTTCGTGTGTACTCACGCTACGTACCTAATCTAACTCGGCAAGACGGTTCCGCGATGGAGCGACTGCTTGCAGAGCAACTTGATAAAAATTCAAATCAGAAACAAAAGGAGCGCGCACATGCTTAATCCAACAGGCAGTACCTATCGTCGTTTAGCTAAGGCTATGCAGCATGCCATGCAAATCCCTGAGGGAGACGCGCTCATCTTTTTAATTGGCAAAGGCAGTGAGCACAACAACCTTGAAGCGCTAGAAACCTTTGTAAAAGAGACTATTTTAACGCTCGAAGATGAGTGCGGTGTAATCATGTTGCCGTTATTGCTTGATCGCTTAGAGCAAACACTGAACCACTGGAGTGCAGCGTAATGAATCAGTTTGAATTTTATTTAGATAACATCGAAATGACCACTTCGATTGATGTGACAGGCTGTATACGAGCAAGGAAATTGTATGCTCTGTCTCCACAGGACTCGAGTATTAGCGTTAGCTTTGCAAATTTAAATCTAAGTTGCTCTCTACGACTTGATGTTGATGATCACCCCGCATGCTTGGAGGTTTCTGGTGAGGTGCCCGTTTCTTTAACGCTGGAGCAGAATAAAACAGGTAATGGTTATATCGGTAAAAACTTAAAAGTGTTGCATAACTTCGAGACGTTTGAGCATCTGCCTTATAACTATGTTCCAATACGAGACTTACTCACAAATACGCAGCAGTGGCTAGACACATGCCCGTACGACACGTTAAAGAACTTTGCTTATCAAGTGCTTGGAAACCCTAGTATTGGTGGTTTGTTTTTTGGTATTCCAGCCAGCAAAGACAGGCACTTTAGCGAACCAGGTGGGCTGGTTAAACATAGCCTAGAAGTTGCACAGATGGTCTATGCCTCAACTGCATGTTTTGCAGAGCACGAACGCTGGCTTGCTGCAGTCGTTGGACTATTCCATGAGGTTGGGCGTGTACGCTTGAGTACGCCTGCTGGAGTACAAAAAGCAACAGCTGGCTTGGTGTCTTGTGAGGTTCTGAATTTTGAAGTGCTTAGCCCAGCTTTACAGCTATTTGAAAAAGAATGGTTGGATGGCGCAGAAGCTATTCGATACATGCTTGATAATCTTTGCAGAGTCCGTAAAAGCGGTATTCACTTACCGATTACTGCAAGCATTCGTAGTGCAGACTTGATGAGTATGATGAACAATCAGCGTGAACAAGCGTTTCAAGATAAACCGCAATCAGAGAAGTTTGCGCGTGTAGCTCACTCAGCTGCAGACATGTTCTGGCAGCCTAGCGCGCCATAACAGCAATCATAACTCCCTTGGCTTGCAATGAGCCAAGGGGATTCAATGTCGAAGCTCAAATTATTTTGTTCAACACTGCCTTAACACACCTACCTAACTGTAGAGTACAGCCTAATAAGCTGCTCTAGTCTGATCAGGATATCTGCTACCTTGTTTGTAAAAGACGTAACAAAACCGTCAACTCACTACAGCTTTTAAGCTAGAACACTGGCTGTGCTTTATCTAAGATGTTATCACAACGAACAATGTGCAAATCATTATGGTAAAAGCTAGATGAATAAGTCAGTAGCAACAGTACGAGCGCGGTCAAGGTGAGCTGGAGAGTCCACGCAGTCACAACATCAGGGAAAGAACAAGATGAGTCAGTACCTTTTAAGCTTTGCCAGAGATAATCTTGATAGCAAACCCAATGCCTACCTGGCACTCTTTTGGTGTCTGTACAAAGCCAACAAAAGCAAGGGACGTTACTCTGAGCACATCAAGTCTTACTTAGCTACAGCAGCTGATGATCTGATTGAGAAGGACTATCAACGTATCGCCTTACGCTTCAAAAAAGTACTGGACTCTAAGCCTGAGCTTGATTGGGTCGCCCCCTCAGGATTGAGTCCATTAGCATCTCTGCAAGTGAAAAACTTTAGAGGGTTTGGTGAGCTTGCATCCGATGACAAAGGAAGTTATCTAAAATTTAGCAAAACCAAAAATATATTTTATGCCCCAAATGGTGGTGGAAAATCTTCGTTGTGTGAGGCATTAGAATATGGCACCACAGGACATATAAAAGAGGCAGATAGACGCAAAACTAAGGTTAGGCAATACATCGAAAGAGGAGCGACGAAGATGTCGCTCTCCCTTGTAGGAATGGATAAAAAACCCATTACTCAAAGCATCACTTGGACCAGCTGTTTTATTGATCGTAATCGCCTACAAGAATTTTCACTGCTTGGATCCAAAGATACCGGTAGCTCCGAGAACGACGTTATTGCCACTTTATTTGGTCTTGAAGAGCTCCAAGAAGTTGTAGAACGGTTTGTGAAGCCTGGAAGCTTTAATCTAAATGAGTTCCTTCGCCAAGATCAAGCAATCTCTCTGGATAGCATTGACAGAGAGAAAGCAGCTTTAATTGAGAATAGAGACCAATTAGCCCACAAGATTATTAGGCTAAACGAGCAGGTGTTTATCCCTCTGGGCCTATCAACAGCTCAGCAAGGCGCTGTGCGGATCAGGTTCTCACGTTTAACGAAGCTGGCTGAGCTCAAAGTCCGTAAAGCTGAACGACTAAAGCTTGCGGAAGCCCCAAGCATTACCTGGCTTGGACGAACTAACCGTGCGGGCAGAATCGCTAACCGTTTACTTCAAAAAAAAGCGGAAATTGAAACTGCGTTTCTCAACAACGCTGCAGCTGTTAACTATAGCGCTGTATATGAAGCTTTAGAGGCTATCGAGAGTACAAGAGAAAATAACGTCTGTCCTGCCTGCTCTACGCCTTTGTGTAGAGTGACTGAAAACCCATTCGAGAAAGCTCGGCGTGAACTGCAGTCCTTGGGCATGTTGGCACAACTTAAAAAAACTCAGCAACGCAACGATCAGCGCATAATCCAACTTGCTATAAATATCTCCACTGTGGCTGGAGAGGTCAATACGAATACCCGTTTAGGGGTGTCGTGCTTCTTGAGTCTGAACGAGCTTCAATTGGCTATTACTGAATTTCAGACAGCAATAGACAGAGCAAAGGCTGCGGTACAAGTATTGGATCAATTTACTCAACTACTTATTGTCGACTCTGCAGGGATTGAAACTTATTATAATGTTTGCTTGCTAAGGCATGAGGAGGTCAAGCAGGCAGGCGTGCAGGTCAATCGCCTTGAAGAGCAGGCATCAGCGATCAAGAGCATGGAAGAAACCATTAAAACATTATTTGCCGAGAAAAGAGCCATGCTACGTGCCTTCACTGATGAGGGCAAAAAAATATCTAATCTATTGCTTAAGCGAGCCGCACTTATCGATCAGCAAACGGATAATAAGCGGTTCGACTTATTCATCAAACAGCTGCAAATAGAGTATGGCAACCTATATCAAGACCTATTAAATTACAAAATCTCCTTGGAAAGAGAGCGTATTACTGGAATCGAGGACAAAGCTGCTGATTACTACAAAGCAATCAATAGTCACGATGATAAGCACGAATGCATTGACACCATTCGCTTTGAAAGAACTAGTGTTGGGTACCGAATAAAGATCTCAAGCGTTAACAGCACACCCCTAGATGCCTTCTCTATTTTGAGCGAGGGTCATTTACGAGCACTTGGGCTTTCACTTTTGTTAGCAATGGCCGAAAAGAACAAGTTCCCATTAATTGTTTTCGATGATGTTGTGAACGCTATCGATAGCGATCATCGTTCGAATATTATTGATTTGTTCTTTTCAGACAATTATCTAATGAGTACTCAGATGGTGGTCACAACGCATGATCGTCTATTCTGGGAGCGTTTCTGTATCATCGCAGAAAGGCACCCTCAAGCTGACCAGCACTCCAGCAGCGTCCTGAGTTATACCAATAAAGGCGTTGTAATTATTGACTACGCCGGTGGGTTTCAAGCGAAGGTTCACGAAGCTCTAACGGTGTATGACGTGAGGCAAGCACTGATCTATTGTCGTATCTGGTTTGAGTCGATTATGGTTGAGTATTGCTTGGATAATTCAGTCTCGATCACTGCTCAGTTTGGAAGATCCAATCTTAAGAAAAACATTTACTTACAAATCAGTTTAGAGAAAACTTTTGCACTTGTAGAGCCATGTATTGCCTACGACCTAACGCACTTTAACCTAATCAAGAATGACCTTGTTAACTGGAGCGGCCAGAATCAGGAGCATCATGCGTTCGATGAGGACAGCTTGAATTTTGTCCACTCTAAAACGAGCAATGAAGTCATCAAAATATACAATGCAATACGTCTATTAGAATGCCAGCTTTTTCCAACTAAAAAGAAAGCCTCATGCGAAAATTTGCTTGAGGAAACGAACAAAAAAATCAACGCAAATGTAGGGAAAATTGAAAACCTTTCAAGAGCTCCAGCTGACGTGCAGCAGGCTGCACAGCATAGATTGACACTTCTATGTAAGCGTGCAGATGAACTTACCCAAGAGCTTGCTTACATTGAGTTTTGCCTAGCAGGAGTGTGAGCATGATTTGAATACATGATGCAACGTAAAGCCACCCATGGGTTTTCAGATAGAATAGCTTGTCGTGAGTAATTTAATAATGCAGCATCTAAAAAAGTTTTTCGTATTTCTCTTAGCTTTAAGCTCTTTGGCTGGAGGTACCATAGCTGTTATTCAGTTGACTGAGTGGCTTAAAACAGAGTCCATGGCCGAATACAACTCCCCGTACATTCCTCTCGTTTATGCTGATGTAGTTGAGTTTCGTAATTTTCTAGTCGAGAACACAGGTAGGAAAGTTCGATTTAATACGTCAATTAGTTTTGATGCCGTATTGCCAATAAGTCTGCTCGCTCACGAAGCCTGTAATTATGATGAATTCTTCGAGTCAGTTAAAAATGATCCTGCGGCAATTGAAAAAACAGACATTGGAATTATCGAATTTAAAGATATTATTTTCGAACGCCAGAACGCCAACTATGAGGAGCCTAATATAGATCAGGTCTCTTGTTACGATTCCATGCGAATAAAAATGAAAGACCCAAGCAGATTGAGATTCAGTTACGGAGGAACAGGCGTTATTTCACTCCCGCTTGAAGGTTTGTTTATTATTGAAGCCCGATATTTTAGTGGGCCAAGTATCGAATATACTTTGCGTGAAATATAGCGCTAGTCCTGACAATACCAACAACTCATGCAGTAACAGCTATTCATATACGTAACTCAGATTTTGGCTACCTGTCATGGTCAGCTCCATACATACTTAACATCGGCCAACCGTTCGCTAATATACCCCATCAGCTTACTCCTCCCTATATCGCTTATACTGCTAAGCAGACCTCAAGCCGAACACGGCTTAAACCCTATTCAACAGGAAGAAAAATGACCAGTACCCAACAACGTGCCGCCCTACAACGCCAAATCTGGGCAATTGCCAACGATGTAAGAGGCTCGGTGGATGGCTGGGACTTTAAGCAGTACGTCCTCGGCACTTTGTTCTATCGGTTTATTAGCGAAAACTTCTCCAGCTATATTGAAGGTGGTGACGAGAGCGTTAACTACGCATCACTGAGCGATGACGTGATTGATAGCGACATCAAAGACGACGCCATTAAAACCAAAGGCTACTTTGTTTACCCAAGTCAGCTATTTGCTAATATCGCCAAAAACGCGAATACCAACGAAAGCTTAAATACCGACCTAGCTAACATCTTCTCTGCCATTGAAAGCTCTGCCAACGGCTACCCCTCTGAACCAGACATTAAAGGCTTGTTTGCCGATTTTGATACCACCAGCAACCGCCTAGGTAACACAGTAAAAGACAAAAACACTCGTTTAGCTGCGGTGCTTAAAGGCGTAGCAGGCTTGGATTTTGGTGATTTTGAAGACAATCACATCGACCTGTTTGGTGATGCTTACGAGTTTCTTATCTCTAACTATGCAGCCAATGCGGGTAAATCCGGCGGCGAGTATTTTACTCCGCAACACGTGTCTAAGCTGATTGCTCAGTTAGCCATGCACAAGCAAACCAGCGTGAACAAAATATACGACCCCGCAGCAGGTTCTGGCTCTTTATTGCTGCAAGCCAAAAAGCACTTCGACAACCATATTATTCAAGATGGCTTTTGGGGGCAGGAGCTGAATCACACCACCTACAACCTTGCTCGTATGAATATGTTTTTACACAACGTCAACTACGACAAGTTCAATATTCAGTTGGGTGATACCCTCACCAGCCCGCACTTTATAGATGACAAACCCTTTGACGCCATCGTCTCCAACCCACCTTATTCGGTTAAATGGATTGGCAGTGACGACCCAACCTTAATCAACGATGACCGCTTTGCCCCTGCAGGCGTACTGGCGCCTAAGTCCAAAGCTGATTTTGCCTTTGTCCTCCATGCGCTGAGCTACCTTTCAAGCAAAGGCCGTGCGGCGATTGTTTGCTTCCCCGGTATTTTTTACCGTGGTGGTGCCGAACAGAAAATTCGCAAACACCTAGTCGATAATAACCATATCGAAACAGTTATTTCACTGGCACCCAACTTATTTTTTGGCACCACGATTGCGGTAACTATTCTGGTGCTCTCAAAAAGCAAAACCGATACCAGAACCCAGTTTATTGATGCCAGCGCACTGTTTAAGAAAGAAACCAACACCAATACGCTAACTGATAAACACATCAAGCAAATTATGCAGGTATTTGATAGTAAGGCGAACGAGGAATACTTTGCCCAATCCATACCTTTTGAGCAGATCGCCGCCAACGATTACAATCTGTCAGTTAGTAACTATGTCGAAGCTGAAGACACCCGCGAAGTAATTAATATTACCGAGCTGAATGCTGTGCTTAAAACCACTGTTGCCAAAATTGACCAACTGCGGGCAGATATTGATGCCATCGTTGCCGAGATTGAAGATGAGGAGCTTGAGGCATGAGCAGTATGAGTTTTATGGAAAAGCTGCTGGATGGCGTTAAAACCGAATGGAAAGCGTTGGGCGATAAAAACTATTTTGAGATAGCAAACAGTGGAAGAAAACCAGTAAAGGCTTCCTTACGCGTTACTGGTAAAATACCTTACTATGGTGCAAATAATATTCAAGACTCTGTCGAAGGTTACACGCATGACGGCGAGTATGTGTTGATCGCAGAGGATGGTTCGGCAAGCCTTGAAAGCTACTCAATACAATATGTAGTAGGAAAGTTTTGGGCAAACAACCATGTTCATGTTGTTTGCGGAACTGACAGAGTAGATACGAGATTTTTATACCACTACCTATCAACTGTGAATTTTATTCCTTTTTTGACAGGTGGTGTTCGAGCAAAACTAACAAGAGGAAGTATGGTTGGAATTGATATACCCATCCCATGCCCTGAGAACCCAGAAAAATCGCTATCAATCCAAGCCGAAATCGTCCGTATTCTGGACGCTTTCACTGAGCTGACAGCTGAGCTGACAGCTGAGCTGACAGCTGAGCTTAGTACACGTAAACAACAATACAACTACTACCGTGACCAATTGTTGCGATTTGAAGAAGTGGTGGTGGAGTGGAAGTCACTGGGGGAGGTTGCCGTAATTGGTACTGGTAATCATGACACAAAGGATGCCATCGTGGATGGTGATTATATCTTTTATGCCCGCGGTCGTGCACCGTTAAAGCTAAACGTTTTTGATTTTGATGAGACTGCAATTATCACTGCTGGAGATGGTGCTGGGGTGGGAAAGGTATATCACTATGCACAGGGGAAATATGCGCTACACCAACGGGCATATCGCATAGTTCCAAAGGAAGTTATGGAACCGAGATTTGTATATCATTATATAGCTGCATATTTTTACGCATACATCCAAAAAGCATCGGTGAGCTCATCTGTTGCCTCTCTCCGTAGGCCAATGTTTTTAAACTTCCCGATACCCGTACCCACACTCTCAGAACAGAAGCGCATCGTCGCCATCTTGGATAAATTCGACACCCTAACCAGCTCCATTAGCGAAGGCTTGCCGCGTGAAATAGCTCTGCGTAATCAGCAATACGAATACTACCGTGACCTACTGTTAAGCTTCCCTAAAACTGAAGAAGTAGCGACCTGATATGAGTAAATCTCTTGAAGATATAGCTAAGGACCTAAAAGCTTCCAATAAAAAAGTCCAATTGATCTATGCCTTTAACGCTACGGGAAAAACACGCCTTTCACGCGAGTTTAAGCAACTGATTGCACGCGGAAATGATATTGGAGAGGATGCTGCTGATGTGCCTGAGTTGGCACGTACCAAAATTCTTTATTACAACGCTTTCACTGAAGACTTGTTTTATTGGGATAACGATTTAGAGGGTGATGTCGATCCCAAACTAAAAATTCAACCTAATTCGTTTACCGACTGGATCTTAGGCGAGCAAGGGCACGATCGAAACATTACAACAAATTTCCAGCGCTACGCTAATGAGAAACTAACACCACGGTTTAATGAAGAATATAAAACCATAGGTCAAGGCGGCAAAGAGGTGACGGTAAAAGCTTTTTCGGAAGTAACGTTCTCCCTAGAGCGCGGTGATGACGGAGGCTCTCGTAATCTAAAAATCTCCAAAGGCGAAGAAAGCATCTTTATTTGGAGTGTTTTTTATACACTGCTCGATCAAGTGATTAGTATTTTAAATATTGCGGAACCGAGTGAGCGCGAAACCGCTCAGTTTGATCAGTTAGAATATGTGTTTATCGACGATCCTGTGAGCTCATTGGATGAAAATCACCTTATGCAATTGGCAGTAAACTTAGGTCGATTGATTAAAAACAGCGAGTCAGGCGTTCAGTTCATTATCTCAACCCATAATTCGTTATTTTACAACGTACTCTACAATGAGATTAGCGCAAAACATGGTTATATTCTAAGCAAGTTTGATGATGGTTCCTTTGAGTTAGATGAGAAAAAAGGGGACTCTAATCAGAGCTTTTCGTACCACTTGCATATCAAGAAACTTATTGAGAATGCAATCGAACAAAATAGCGTACAACGTTATCACTTTGCGCTGCTTCGTAACCTATATGAAAAAACTGCTAGTTTTCTAGGTTATGACCGCTGGTCTGACTTGCTGCCAGGAGATCAAAAGGCCTACGCCAGTCGGGTTATGAATTTCTACCCCCATAATACGTTGTCAAATGAGCAGATTGCAGAGCCAAATGGGCCGGAAAAAGAGATGGTTAACCTGCTACTCAAGAATCTGAATAAATTCGGCTACTTGCAACAGGAAGAACAACATGGGTAATAAGCACCTAAGCACACAAGACCAAACCACAGAGTTTTTGTTATACACCACACCTAATGGCGGCATAAAAGTGGAGGTGTTGCTGATTAATGAAACACTTTGGCTCACGCAGGAGCGCATGGCAGAGCTGTTTGGTGTGCAGCGCCCGGCTATCACCAAGCACTTAAAGAACATCTTTGAAAGTGGTGAATTAGAGGAGCAAGTGGTATGTTCCATTTTGGAACTAACCACTGAACACGGCGCGATTGCTGGTAAAACCCAAACCAGCAAGGTCAAATACTACAATCTCGATGCGGTAATTTCTGTTGGCTATCGTGTCAACTCTGCGCAAGCCACTCAGTTCCGGATCTGGGCAACTCAGCTAATTAAAGAGTACATCATCAAAGGCTTTGCTATGGATGATGAGCGCTTAAAAAATGGCCAGTATTTCGGCAAAGATTATTATAAAGACCTGCTGGAACGTGTACGTTCGATAAGAGCCAGCGAGCGCCGTGTCTATCAATGTTAATGGCCATTTAAACTGATCCACTATTGGCCATTAATTTTGACCCACTTCTTGTGGCTTAGGCCACGTTTTTATGTACCGTCACCTGATCAAATTTAAGCAAGGGGCGGTGCATTGAAGGAGTGGACAGTGATTCATAAAATTAAAGCAATGCATAGCAAAGGCTCTGGACTTTCGATTCGAGCTATCAGTCGTGAGTTGAATATCTCACGCAACACCGTGAAGAAGTATCTGCAGATGGATGAACAGGCGATATCCATTATGCAAGCCGATCCGTCGCGCTATAAGTGGCTGGATAATTACCGTGACTACCTGATTAACCAGCTCAAGGAATACCCCAAACTGTCCGCTGTGAAGCTGATGCGGCGGCTGAAAAACAAAGTTGGCACACTACAAGTATCAGAGCGCAGCGTGCGCCGTTATGTGCAAGCGTTGAAGCAGCAAGTAACCGTTGGCCAATTTCGATATTACGAGCCGATTATCGAAACCGTGCCCGGTGTGCAGTGCCAGGTTGATCCCGGCGAACTACGCCAAGTGCTGATCAATGGCAAACTTCAAACCATACACTTCGTGGTGTTCGTGCTCTCATATAGCCGCTTAATGTACGTAGGCTTATCACTGCAGCCGATTAACACGCAAAGCTTTATCCAGATGCATGATGAGGCGTTCCGTTACTTCGGCGGCGTGACTGAAGAGTGTGTGTATGACCAGACCAAGCTGGTTGTGCTGCATGAGCAGTATCGTGAGCTGACGCTTAATCAACGCTTTGCGCAGTATGCGACCACGGCCAATTTCCGCATCCGTGCCTGCGAAGGTTTTGATCCTGAAAGTAAGGGCAAAGTGGAATCTGGCGTTAAATACGTCAAGCAAGATTGCTTATATGGCGAAGTGTTTTCCAGTGAAACTCAATTGCGTGAGCATACACTGCACTGGCTCAATAACGTAGCCAATGTTCGTGAACATGGCACGACCAAACAACAGCCTCAGAGCCATTATAACCGTTTAGAACGGCCACACATGAGCCATTATCAGCCCAAGCTAGAGGCGTTGAATGACGCGCCTCTAGCTACGCGCAAAGTGGATAAAACGGGATTGATCTCATGGCTTTCGAGCAAATACTCGGTGCCCATGCAATGGCAGCAAAACCGCATCGGTGTGAGTGAAAGCAATGGCAGTCTGTTTATTCATGACCTTGCCACTGCCGAGGTGATTGCCGAGCATAAGGTCAGCTTGGAAAAAGGCGTTATTGTCAAAAACCGTGACCACTATCGCGATAAAGCTCAGGCCATAGAAACGTTAGAATTACAACTGCAGGAACGCATCGGTGAGGCCGCTGGCGTAGCCATTGCGGCACTACTGAAAGTAACCATGCCCAGTTATTACAAAGACCAGTTGCGTGGTGTACTTGAGGTGCTTGGCAAATATAACGAGCTGCCAGAAGCGTTGCTGAGTCACCTAACTGAGCGCGACACGCTGACCGCGACTCAATTGCGTGAGCATATTGAAGCGTGGACGCGTGCCGAGAGCCGAGGCCGTCTGATAAGCATTGATGACAAGCCTATTTCAACACCAATTGACCTAAGCATGTATCAACGTGTCAGTCAGCCGGTTTTGCAGGGAGCTCGGTTATGAGCCAGTTAGACAGTGCCGTCAAACAACTGCGTAGCCTGAGTCTCACTGCGGCTGCCAGCCAGCTGGCCACCCTAGTGGCCAAAGCTGAGGCCAATGAAATCTCATACCTTGGTTTTGTTCAGTCTCTGGCCGAGCATGAGCTGGTGCAGCGCAATGTGAATCGTATTCAGCGTCACTTTAAGCAAGCCCAGTTTCCCAGTGAAAAGCGTCTCGACCAGTTTGATTATCGTCATCAAACCACCGTCACCAAGCGCCAAATCAGCGGGCTGCTCGACTTCAGTTTTATCGATGAACGTCAAAATCTGATCTTTATCGGACCGCCAGGCGTGGGTAAAACCCATTTGGCCATTGGTATTGGCCACGAAGCGATCCAGGCCGGTTACAAGGTGCTGTTTAAAAGCGCACTAGCGTTGGTTGAAGAGCTCGAACTGGCTGAAATGAAAGGCGAGCTTAAAAAGCGGCTCACACAGTTGAGTAAATACGACGTGCTCATTATCGATGAGCTTGGCTACCTGCCGATGTCGCGCCAATCGCGCTATAACCTGTTTCAGCTTATCAATAGCTTGTACGAGTACCGGTCAATCATCCTGACCACCAACAAAGACTTCACCAGCTGGGGTGAGTTCTTCCATGACGACAACGTTGCGGTGCCTATTATCGACCGCGTCATCCATCACTCACACGTATTTATGCTTGGAGGTGAAAGCTATCGATTAAAGCAAAAAGTGAATAAAACATAATCGTAGGTGGGTCAATTTTAATGGCCGAAAGTGGATCAAAAGTAATGGCCATTGACAATCAACAAATCACTGATATCTTTGCTGAGTGCAGCACTGATTACGATCCCAAGTCAGATACCACGCGATTGTTTTACGCCAATATACAAGACAAGTTTCACTTTGCGATTACCGGCCATACAGCGGCAGAAATTATCTCGCTCAATGCTGATGCTAACAAGCCACTGATGGGCATGACCACCTACAAGAACGCCCCATCAGGCCGCGTCATAAAATCAGACACAGTAGTTGCCAAAAACTATTTGAGCGAAAGCGATATTAAAAAGCTGGAACGCGCAGTCTCATCATTTTTTGATTACATAGAAGGCATTATTGAGCGGCGTAACAGCTTTACCATGGAAGCCTTTGCCGATAGCGTTAATAAGTTTCTAGCTTTCAATGAATATCAAGTCTTAGAAGGCTATGGTCGCGTAACACGCAAAGCAGCTGAGCAAAAAGCGCACCTAGAATATGAACAATTTAATAAGCATCAAAAAATTGAATCTGATTTTGATCGCGCAGTAAAAAAAATTACTCAGAAAAAAGATCTGGGTAAGTAACACGCTAGAACAAGCACTGCATCAATATTTGCAGAAAGGATTTTCAGTAAATCCCATGCATAACAAGAGCTTGCGCCTTACTGCAAGAGCTTCCTTAATAGCTTTTGCAGTAAGGATGCAGAAAGGATTGCGTACACTCTTATCATCTAAAGGAAGATAAATGACCACCTACACCACCATCGCCGAATCAAAAAACTTTATTGTTCTGGATAAATACACCAAGCAAGATCAGGTGGCTGAAAGCTATCAAAGTGAAGACGCGCTGGAGCGTGAACTGATTCAAGACCTGCAAAACCAAGGCTATGAGTTTGTACCCGACTTAAACTCGCCTGAGAAGATGTTGGCGAACGTGCGTGTGCAGTTGCAAGCCTTGAATAACGTGCAGTTTGCCGAGGGTGAGTGGTTACGTTTTGTAGAAGTTTTTTTGGATCGGCCTAGCGACGGTATTACCGATAAAACTCGCAAAATTCACGATGACTATATCCATGACTTTGTGTTTGACGATGGCCGTATTCAAAACATTTACCTGCTGGATAAGAACACCATTGCCCGCAATAAAGTACAGGTGATTAAACAGTTTGAGCAGGCTGGCAGTCATGCCAACCGTTACGATGTCACTATTTTGGTGAATGGCTTGCCATTGGTACAAGTCGAGCTGAAAAAGCGCGGCGTGGCGATTCGCGAGGCCTTTAATCAAATACACCGATACAGCAAAGAGAGTTACAACACAGATAATTCTTTGTATAAATATTTGCAGCTATTTGTGATTTCTAACGGCACCGATACCCGCTACTTCGCCAACACCACTACGCGCAACAAAAACAGTTTTGACTTCACCATGAACTGGGCGCGTGCCGATAACACCTTAATTAAAGATTTAAAGGATTTTACCGCAACCTTTTTCCAAAAAAGCGCCTTACTGAACGTGCTGCTGCATTACTCAGTGTTTGATGTCAGCGACACCTTGCTGGTGATGCGCCCTTATCAAATTGCCGCGACCGAACGCATCTTGTGGAAAATCAACAGCGCTTACCAAGCTAAAAACTGGAGCAATTCAGAAAGCGGTGGTTTTATTTGGCATACCACTGGCTCTGGTAAAACCCTAACCAGTTTTAAAGCAGCGCGACTGGCGACTGAGCTGGATTTTATCGATAAAGTGTTTTTCGTGGTCGACCGTAAAGACCTCGATTATCAAACGATGAAAGAATATCAACGCTTTTCACCCGATAGCGTCAACGGTTCTGATAGCACTGCAGGGCTAAAGCGCAATCTGGATAAAGACGACAACAAGATCATTGTTACCACCATTCAAAAGCTCAACAACTTAATGAAGGGGGAAGGTGATCTAGGTATTTACCACAAGCAAGTGGTGTTTATTTTTGATGAGTGCCACCGCAGTCAGTTTGGTGAGGCGCAGAAAAATCTACAGAGAAAGTTTAAGCGCTTTTATCAGTTTGGTTTCACGGGTACGCCGATCTTTCCACAAAACGCCTTGGGTGCTGAAACCACTGCCAGCGTGTTTGGCCGTGAACTGCATTCTTACGTCATCACAGATGCTATTCGTGATGAAAAGGTGCTGAAATTTAAGGTTGATTACAACGATGTACGCGCCAAGTTTAAGGCCATAGAAACTGAGCAAGATGAGAAAAAGCTCAATGCTGCCGAAAACAAACAAGCGCTATTACACCCTGAGCGTATTCGAGAAATATCACAATATATTCTGCACAACTACCGCCAAAAAACGCATCGCAAACAAGCGGATGGTAAAGGCTTTAACGCTATGTTTGCCGTCAGTAGTGTTGATGCTGCTAAGTCGTATTATGAAGCGCTGAGCCAATTACAGACCGACCCTGTCTATCAAGCAAAGAATAAGCCGCTGAAGATTGCCACCATCTTCTCGTTTGCTGCCAATGAAGAGCAAGATGCTATTGGTGAGATACCTGATGAAAGCTTTGAAGTCTCGGCGCTGAACAGTAGCGCTAAAGAGTTTTTAAGCTCTGCTATTGCGGACTATAACGCTTTCTTTAAAACCAACTTCAGTGTCGATAGCAATGGCTTTCAAAACTATTACCGTGACCTAGCCCAGCGAGTTAAATCTAAAGAAGTTGACCTGCTGATTGTGGTTGGTATGTTCTTAACCGGCTTTGACGCCCCTATGCTCAACACCCTGTTCGTGGATAAAAACCTGCGTTACCACGGTTTAATGCAAGCTTATTCACGCACCAACCGTATTTACGACGCGACCAAGACCTTTGGCAATATCGTTACTTTCCGTGATTTACAAAAAGCGACGATTGATTCTATTACCCTGTTCGGTGATAAGAATACCAAGAACGTGGTGCTGGAAAAAAGTTACAAGGAGTACATGGAAGGCTTTACCGATGTAGTCACAGGTGAAGCACGTCGTGGTTTTATGGATGTAGTCACAGAACTAGAACAGCGCTTCCCTAAGCCGGATGAGATTGTTTTAGAAAAAGATAAAAAAGACTTCACTAAGTTATTTGGTGAATATTTACGTGTTGAAAACATCCTGCAAAATTACGATGAGTTTGCCAGTCTGAAAGCTTTGCAAAGCATTGATAAAAGCGATCCAGAGGCCGTTGAAGCTTTTAAGGATGAGCACTATTTAAGCGATGACGACTTAGCCATGCTGCAAACGATACGGATACCAGCCGAGCGCAAGATTCAGGATTATCGCTCAACCTATAATGATATTCGTGACTGGTTACGCCGTGAAAAGGCTGCAGAAAAGAAAGAGCAATCTACCCTTGATTGGGACGACATAGTATTTGAGGTTGACCTGCTCAAGTCGCAAGAGATCAACCTAGACTACATTCTTGAACTGATTTTCGAGCAAAACAAGAAGAATAAAACTAAGGGTGAGCTAGTCGAAGAAGTGCGCCGTCTGATTCGTGCAAGCTTGGGTAACCGTGCTAAAGAAAGCTTAGTGGTGGACTTTATTAACCAAGCTGACTTAGACAATATTATCGATAAAGCCAGCATTATTGATGAGTTCTTTAAGTTTGCACAGGCAGAGCAGAACCGTGAAGCTGAAGAGCTGATTCGCTCAGAGGGCTTGAATGAAGACGCCGCTAAACGCTATATCAGCGCCTCACTGAAGCGCGAGTATGCTAGCGAGAATGGCACAGAATTGAACTCAACTCTGCCTAAAATGAGCCCGCTCAATCCTGAGTACAAAACTAAAAAGCAGAGCGTATTCCAAAAAATCGCTGCGTTTGTGGAGAAGTTTAAAGGGGTGGGGGGGCAGGTTTAGACTGAGTGGTGACTTGATAAGATCAGTGTTGGAGCTTTGAGGTGTGCTCCTCAATAGATTCAGCACAGCTATAATGATCGACCTAATATGTGTCTTAGTGGAATGATATCTACTTTTAAATCCTGCTAAAAATAGGGGGAATTACCGTGGCTGTAATTGAAGATCCATTGGTCTAATCCAGGTACCTTTCCGAAACCATGACTACTTAGCTTTCTGTCTTAAGTCATAGACCAATCTGAAGAGCTCGGCTTGGTATCTTGCATCGTGAAGCGCATCGTGATCCCCCTTTTGACTAGGATTCACAACTTTATCAATAGCGCTTGACCTAGTGTCGTACCATGAGCAGCCCGTGACACCCATGAAAAGAGCCTTGATATCTAGCGCCGTGAAGCCAAATGGATTTGCTCCTAGGTACTTCAGGAAATAGTAGTTCACGAATCCCCAGTCAAATGGAGCATTCAGTCCAACAAATACCGGCATGCTGCCTTCGGGCACATTCTTGCTAACCCAGTCAGCAAAATTCGACATGGCTTCGATTGGCGCTAGGCCATCTTTTTCAGCCTGCTCCAACGTAAGACCTGTGACTTCCAAGGCTTCTGCGACCGATTTATCACTAATCGGCTTGAGCATTACTGAGAAAGACACTTCAGGCTGATGCGCTAGGCAGGCTCCAACGGTAAGCATGCTGTGCTCACCAACGATCGGGCCAGCAGTTTCGATGTCAACCGAGATAAATATTTCACGCTTTTTACACATTCGCTTACTCCGGTAATCGTTGTTAAATCAGCCTTCCATCACAGGCGATGGCCCCAGCTCCGCAACAGCCTGATGGAAATGCTCAGCTTTTAGCTGCGAATCCGGGAACGCCAAGGCAACAGCCGCCGGATACAGGCGCGTGCGGATGTCAGAGTAGGTCCAAGCCGGCTTAGTTTTTGTTGCGGCGGTAGCTGCCACAAGCTTCTTAATTTCGGCTGCAGGGAAGCCCATGTCACCCAAGTCTTTTATAAAAAGCTCGTTCCGTTCTTCGTCGGTAGGTCGTGCGAACTCTTCGACGATGGAGGCACGGCGTATGACTGCGGCGTCAAGGGCAGCTAAGCGGTTTGTGCAAAGAATGGCAAAAACACGTCCGGCATGTTTACGCATGCCGTCGATAGACTGAATCAGCGTGTTCACGCCTACCTTATCTTCGTGGTGACTATGATCCTGACTGCGAGATGCACCAAGCGAATCGCCTTCATCAATAATCAGAAAAGCGCGGCCCTTTCCCGGCCCTATAGATCTGGAAATTTCTTCGAAAGCTTGGGTGATAAGCGTCCCCATCTCTCCCACCTTGCCGCTTCCACGGACTTTGTTACTAAGTTTGAAAAGAATGGCATCTTCAATTTTTGCATCACGCGCCAGGCGGTTCGCAATCGCTTCGGCATTTGCCGTTTTCCCGGTTCCAACATCGCCATGGAAAATAGCCAGAGGATACTGATCGCTGAGCAGCCCGATGACTGCGAGCTTCTTTTTGTGATGCGTCTGACTCCAGCGCTCCAGTTCGCTTGCCTGCAAAATGAGCTGAAGACGTTTTTGGACACGCAAATAACGTCCCTCAAAACCTAGTAACTTCTGCGCTTGAGCATCGAGTTGAGTTGTCGGAAGGTTGATTTTTAATTCGAATACGGATGGGCTGCTCACGAAAAATCCTTCCTATTGGTGCCAAATCCATTACTGCTGTAGCCACGCCCTGCGGACGTGTTTAGGTCTTTATGGCTAGTGTCCATAGACGAGGGCACCCAAGATATCTTCAAGGGGAGTTCTGCGCGCTTTTCTGCGGTCGAAGAAGCTGTGTAACGCAAATGAATGCGAATGCTTCCACCTTGGTCTTTTGGTGTCAGTGGCCATGTCACGCCACCAGGCCGCTCCGAGCCAGTTGCACCTTCGGTCTGGAATTCATATTTGATGGCGCGCACCTCGGAGGAACCATCCATAAGTGTCACATCGGCATATTCGAGATGATTTTTCTTGGCCAGGACTTCGATGTCGTTGGCGTAATTTGCAGCATCCGTCTCGGTCATTGCCTTGGTGGTAGTCGCAATAATAATTAGGTCTGCCTTAACACTGCGCATGACTTTTTCAATATCTGCCACCGTGTAGGTGCTAGTGCTCGAATAAGTGCTCATCGTTCTTAATCCTTGGTCTTGAATCGGCCGCCAAAAATCTCTTTCCACACCTCGTTATCATTTTCAACAGACGCATAGGTTGCTGTATCTAAAGCGGTCTCCGCAGCTTTCGCTATAAGCGCTTGCTCATCTTTGGTAATGCGAGATGCAACATTATTTTCGGGGCTCACTGGATCAATAATTACGACAGGGTCACTGAAATGTGTCGTCGGTTTGCCGGAGTTTTCCGGAAAATCAATGCGTTCACTTAATTTCGTGCGCGCGATATATGCCAAAAACTCTCTGAAGCGCTTTTCGATACTGTCTGCTGGTCCGTCAGTATCAAGCATGTGACCGAAAATTAGTTCAATATGGAAAGACTTCAGGCCAGGGATTTCGTGGAAGTGCTTCCAACGTTTCGCCAGGCGAACCAGCGTTCGAAAGTGTTTGTCTTTATCCTTACGAGTTTTAACGAACTGGATGTGGCACGGCGCGCAGGTAAGGTTCTTGGCGCCGCTCTGAATGTCGTATTGCCAGCCATAGTCCGCGTTAGAGCTGTCTTGCAGAACCGGGACAACATCTACTTCCAGCCCGCTTTTGACGAAGGTCACTTTAGCTGCGCGACGCTGGATCTCGAAGTCGTCAACTTTCTTGGTTGGATAGATATCTATCAGCAGATCGTAAATTTTGGTGCACAGATCCTCGTAGGACTTGCCATTTTCCTCTACGCCGGTGATATAGAAAACGACATCAACATCCGTAGGATAATCATCAACTTTTCGCAGGATAGTAAATTTTGCGAATGAGCCGGCTTTAACGACCTTCGTGACTTTGAGTTTTGACTTGTCTGTAATACGCTTTTTAAGTTCGCTTACGAGATTGTCGACTTGTGCGTGATACTCCTTGCGTTTTTCGCTCGGCAGCCGCAATACATTGTGGTCGAAATACTCAAGCTCTGAATTTGACAGCGGCATTATTTCTCCATGATTTTAATCTGCGGATGACGTGGCATTGCTCTTAGCCTTGCAAGGTCATGCCGTTAGCGATGTAGTCGACAGTTACTGCTGCTGCAGCTTTGGCTGCCAACAAATGGAATCTATTGTCTTTCTTGGTATCACCGAAATCACTGATCCCACGCACCATCAGTACAGGCTTTCCAAAGTTGGCACATGCAGCAAATAGGCCAGCTCCTTCCATCTCGGCGACCTCAGTCTTTCCGTGAAGCTCACGCATACCCAAAAATTTCTCAGGGTCGCGAAGGAGCTTTTCACCACTGGCAACGGTTGCAGTCTTGGGTAGTACCCCCTTGGCGACAGGGCCGGCCTCCACTGGGTCGGGGAATTCGATGCCCAGTGCCTGGTAGCTTTCCGTGAGGCGAGATTCAAGAGCTGTTCTGTTGGAGAGATAGGAACTGACGTCTTGGCGAACACGCATAGTCAACCTAGTAATTTCGGGACGCGCTTCGACCTTGCCACCATCAACAAAAGCGGCGCCTTCATAGGCGACGATACGCTCCGCCAGAACGACTTCTCCCAGCGCACATTTGTCCCGCAGACCGGCCGCAATACCCAACATCATCACGTTGTCAGGCCGCAGTTCGACCAAGAGCATAGTAGTCACAGAAGCCGCGTCTACGTTGCCCGCACCCGCAAAGCAAGCTACTACGCAGTTAACTGTCTTGCCGCCACGCTTGGTGACGGGTACCTTCCAGACGTGGAGACCGTTTTCCGTAGTTGTATGCTCGGCATCCTCCGCGATACCGAAGGCGTGCTTGGCTGCGGCCAATTCCACGTCCAGAGCGGTTAGTACGAGTACATCAGGGGGCATAGCATCAATCCTGGCTCGTTCTTCCTCATAGAAGATCTTGACGATGCGTGTGCTGATATCTGACAAAGCCAGCACTGGTTCTTGCAGAGACAGAGCCGGAATAACCTTGACGACCATATTGCCGCTGTTCGGCATGTAGGTCAGGGGGGCTGTTTGGAAGCTCTTCAGAACGCCAAGCGCGCCAGCACCGTCTTCGCTGTTTGCCCCCAACTGCAAGTCAAGCGGCAGCACAGGCAATAGCCTCTTAGTCATCTTGCGCGCACGGTCCAATACGCCTTTCCCGCCGCCTAGAGCCACCATTGCGGTCGCGTGCTCAATTTGCTCATCGCCGACATTGCCACCAGTCAGCACTTCTTCTTCGAGAGGAACGAGCTCTGCAACGCCGCGCGCGATCATGCCCATGAGCAGCCTGCGCTGCTCATGGTTCGCCTTGGTTTGAAGGCGCTCCTGCGAAGCCACAATTTTTAGACGAACCTGAGAGCTGTCACCTGGTGTCAGCTTGTCGACCGCCTTGGCGACCGTCCAATCGAACAGAAGCGGTTTGTTATCTCCGTTGACCGGCTCTGCAGCGACGTAAATTACAAAGCCCCCGCCAGCCTTGAGAACTTCCTCGACAAACGTATCAACAAATTCGTGCGCTCTGTCGATGAGCTCGTTTTCAGTGGTGTTTGAAATGCTGCCGGCAAGGAGGATGTGGCTCGACGCTAGCATCAGGGAGTTTGTCATCAGTGATCTCGATTGAATTCTGTATGTCTACGTGCAGTCTCCTGCGCAACTTGCTCATTTCCTGTAGCGCGGTCAATGCAACGCACAACCAAACTGCTGGGGAAATTTATTTACATATAAGGCCCACTTCTTAAATTTCAAGATGCTAGTTGCGTAATTTTTTCAACAATTGCTAACCCAGCATGCAGGAGCTGGCGGCTATATGTCAACGGCAACTGAAAACTGACCCACCCTAAGCGTTTTTCATCAATTTGCTGCTTCTATATTGACTGGGGCTACTGGACTTCCCACAGCTTCCTAGACACTCAATCTCCTTATCCAGCCTGATAAGGCTATACCTCAAAAGAACCAGCCTTTAACCATTTAAAACACCTTGCAGAACTACTTATAACAGACTGGTATCTCTAAAATGTTCTTACGTGCTTATCTTCGAGCTTTGACTACCGAGCAAAATGCTGAGCGCGCAAAACAGTTGTTGATTAATTATGCTGCCGACCACAATCAACGTATCGCGTCTTTTTATATAGAGAACGAGTCAGGCGCGACATTACATCGCCCCAAGCTAATGGGATTGATTTCTGACGCTGGCGAAGCGTGACATTATCCTGATGGAGCAAATTGACCGACTTGCTCGCTTAAAAGTTCTGACAGCACAGAGTTCACAGTTTCTATCATTCAAGCCGTTAACGAGATGCTGCTTGATATGCTTGCGGCAGTCGCACGCGAAAATTACGAGGATCGACGTAGACGTCCACTACAAGGTATCGGAAAAGCGCAAGCGGACGGAAAATATGCTGGGCGTAAACCTGATTTGAAAAAGCGTACGAGTGTTGCATCGTTGCTTAAGGCAGGACAAAGCTATTCGAGCATTCAGGAAATTCTTGGTTGCTCGCGGCATTTGATTGCTGATGTAAAGAAAGGAATGGATAGGTTCGAGCCAATACCAATCTAAATAGGTGGCCAAACTCACTATGCCACTGCAGCCCAATTGAGTATGAAAACTGTTAAAACAAAGTGTCTGCTTTTACTTGACCAGGGCAGAGCCTTGTGGCTGTTAAGTAGACTCAGGAAAGTCAGTCGATCCGGTAAGAATAAACATTAATGTTGATATATATTGAATGATTCTCATTTGCATGGTTAAATCTGAAGTCTCTTTGAAAGAACACCCTTGTGTTCAGTGAGTTAACAGGTTCGATCACAATGCGCTATGACAGCAATGACCTTGCTTCACTCCTCTATACAGCCACAGAAGCGCTTCCGAATTTGAAGGGCAGTATAGGACATGCAAAGCGTGACCAGCTAAGCTGTGGCAGCGCCGAAAACACTACGCGTTTAGCCGAGTTATACGCTTATTGGGAGATGGCACACCCTGAAGCGGGCCCTCATTACTGGAACTCACATAGCTGGTCATCGCTGATCTGGCAGCCCACCTATCTCAGTATTTTGGCCGTGCAGCTAGCACGCAGTGCGCCTTGTCTGGCGAAGATGGGTCAGTCGGTCAAAGAAGGTCTTGTAGGCGGGTTTTGTTTGCCTGAGCACTGTCCGCGTAAAGGTGCAACAAAGGATCTGATGCGGTTTGCTAGCGATGAACTCTTGCAGTTCATCGAACAGCAACTCAACGAGTTCAATACCGTCTCGACCATCCATCCTAAGCAGGGGCGTTTATTGGCGGCCGACTGTGCACGTGCTGCACTGCTGATGACCCAGAGCCATCTGTCGCAGACAAACGACCAGCTATGTGAGCTGGAAGAGCAGTGGATGGAAGCACTAGGATTGTCTTCAGGCAGCGCTTTGATCCCTGTAATGCTTGATGATGGTCAGGAGAAACTGGTCGTGGAGCGAAAGGTTTGTTGTCAGTATTTTCGTCGAGCCGAAGGCGAATATTGCAACACTTGTCCCAAACTGAAAAAGGAGGAGCGCCTTTGTCGGCTGCGTGAAGCGTTCACTCTTGAATGCTGAGTTTGCAAGGCATTGAGGTCAGTCGCGATAATCGTGTGATCTTGACATTGGAGCATCTTCACATTGCACCGGATCAGTTCACCGTAATTTTAGGGCATAACGGCTCCGGTAAATCCACCTTGCTTAATCTCATTGCGCGCCAAACTATCCCGGATAGAGGGTATATCGAGTTGCTCGGAAAACCTTTAAGTGATTATCGGCAGCGTGAGTTCGCTCAGCGTATTGCGTTTTTACCCCAGAGCCTGCCGACTGTTGCCGGACTCACCGTACGCGAGTTGGTCCTGCTTGGACGATTTCCATGGCGCGGTCTGTTGGGGCGCTTGCAAGCGCAAGATCACAGCATCGTTACGCGCGCTCTGGATCAGACAAACATCACCGATTATGCTCATCATCTGGTCGACAGCTTATCCGGAGGGGAGCGCCAACGGGCTTGGATAGCCATGTTGCTTGCTCAGCAGTCGCCGCTGGTATTGCTGGACGAGCCAACGTCTGCTTTGGACCTTGGCCATCAGTACGAACTGATGGCGTTGCTGGGGGCTCTGAGGCGTAATGCTCGCGTGGGAATTGTGGCTATTTTGCATGATATTAACCTCACCACACGCTACGCCGACCGTATTATCGCGCTAAAAAAAGGCAGGGTGTTTTTCGACGGTTCCCCCGCACAATTATTATCCAGTGCGCTACTCAGTGAGCTTTACGATATTGATATCGACCTTCTAAAACAGCCGGGTCAGGCACATCCTATCGCTGTCGTACGCTGATATGCAGATGAGCGTCACAACAGTCAGCTTCGATCACCCAACCGACAACACTAAGCTGCGCTACCTGCTGACACTGATGGTATTGCTGACCACGATCGTGCTGTATCCGAGCCTAACCACTCCTCTTACATTGCAGCAGCAAGGTCTATTGCTGCTTGAGTACTCAAGCCTTAACTTTGATTCGATCCAATTTCAATTATCAGTGTTACCGCGTCTGACGATGGCTCTATTGGTCGGTGCTGCGCTGGGCCTTTCAGGCAGCGTATTACAGCAACTGACGCAAAACCGGCTGGTGTCGCCAATGACTTTGGGGACGTCATCGGGAGCATGGCTTGGGTTGATTTGCGCAACTTCGTTGAGCCCCGCTTTTGCCGCCGAGCACGGAGAATGGGCTGCGCTGGGTGGTGCGTTGGTAGCCGTTGGACTCGTTCTATTGATTGCAGGGCGCAACGGTATTGCAGGATTACCGGTAATCCTTGCGGGCATGGCACTGAACATACTGTTGGGCGCATTGGCCGCGGGTATATTGTTGATCGACTTTCAGCAAACTCGAGGCTTATTTGTTTGGGGGGCTGGCGATCTCGGGCAAATTGATTGGTTCTGGGTAAAGTGGCTATGGCCACGATTGCTTTTAGGGCTGTTAGTGATTGCCTTTGCACCGCGCATTTTGACTCTTATGCAATTGGGTAGCCAGGGCGCACAGGCACGTGGTTTGAGCTTGTGGCCAATAATGCTAGCACTGTTTGCTGCATCTACCTGGCTGACGTCAGTATCGATTACGGCCGTGGGTTTGATCGGCTTTATCGGTCTGATTGCGCCAAACGTTGCGAAGCTCTGTGGCGCTCGCACGTCTTTCGATGAACTGGTCTTCAGCACGCTCCTGGGAATGCTATTACTTTTGCTTAGTGATGCCTTAGCACTGCTGCTCAATCAATGGCTATTTGATCTGATACCCAGTGGCGCTACAGCTGCTCTGATTGGTGCGCCGGCGTTGCTATGGCTGGCTCGACGCCAATTAACAGGCAAAGATCAGCAAGCCTTGGAGCTTCCAGAAGGTGCTTTGCGAATCTCACGTCTCACCTATTGGCTATTGCCGGTAATAATTTGCAGCTTGGTCGTGCTCAGCGTGGGCATTAATCGCAGCATGAGCGGGTGGAGTTTCGAGTGGCCTTCTTCATTGATCTGGTCGTTACGCTGGCCACGCACATTGACGGCTATCACGGCTGGTAGCGGGTTGGCCGTGTCTGGTCTGCTGCTACAACGACTGCTGCGCAACCCGCTGGCAAGTCCAGATATTTTGGGAATCAGTGCGGGGGCGGCGCTGGCTGTGATGGCCACCCTAATGATCTTTGGCAGCTCTTACTTTTGGATCAAAGCACCCCTGGCTGCATTTGTTGGCAGTCTTGCGGTGCTGGCTATGTTGTTAACGTTGGGTCGACGCCACCAGTACTCGCCGTCTATGTTAGTGCTGGTCGGGATCGCTTTAAGCGCGTTGCTCAGCACGGCATTGCAATTAGGTCTGACTAAAGGCTCTGCCGACTCCCTTGCTCTGCTGGGCTGGTTAGCCGGTTCTACTTATCGTGTTTCGGGTGTTCAGGCGGTGGCACTCAGTGTGGGTGTGTTGTTGCTGATCTGTGTGAGTTTAGTTTTTTACCGAGCGCTGACTTTGATTTCAATTGGCGACAAGGTTGGTCTAAGTCGTGGTCTGGATGTGCCCATTGCGCGTATGTATTTGCTTATTCTTGCCGCGTTGCTGTGTGCTTTGGTGACCAGTTTGGTCGGTCCAGTGGCGTTTGTTGGTTTGCTCGCTCCGCACATGGCTGCCATGCTCGGCGCGCGCCGGGTTACTGCGCAGGTGTTGTTATCTGCGCTACTGGGTGCGCAATTGATGCTGGCAGCCGATTGGATAGGCCGAGTATTGATTTTTCCACTACAACTTCCATTGGGCATCGTTGCGTCGGTGGTTTGTGGGGTTTTCTTTGTTGCTCTACTAGTGAGGCAGCGCCTGTCATGAGCTTTCCTCGAATTCTGTTGCACTCCCTCTGCTTGGGGCTGTTGTTGGTTTCAATGCAGAGTAGGGCGAATGACTCGCCACGGGTGGTCGCATTGAGCTGGGAGATGGTCGAACATTTGCTCAAGCTGAATATCACTCCGATAGCTGTGGCTGATTCCAAAGATTACCGAACATGGGTGGTACATCCTCGGTTGCCTGATTCTGTACCCAACGCAGGAACCCGCACAGAGCCTAATCTGGAACTTTTGGTGCAATTAAAGCCAGACCTGATTCTGATTACGCCATTGTTAGAAGACATCCGTCCGCTGTTGGAGCGCATAGCGCCGGTAGTGTCTTACGATGACTTTACCCAAACCCAAGATAACCGGCTTCTACAACGTGAAAATTTTCGCGACCTAGCTAAGCGCCTTGACCGTGAGTCATTGGCGAATAGGCAACTCAAAGCAATGGATGATCATTTCTCGGACATGCGTCAGCGACTACACCAGCACTTCGGCGGGGAGTTGCCCAAGGTGTCGATGGTGCTCTTTTCTTCCACGGCAGTAGTCAATATCATGGGGCCCAACTCGATGCCTGAACATGCCATGCAACTGCTTGGCTTGGCGTCTGCGCATCAGGTCCCAGCTAGCCGTTGGGGGAGCGTTCAGGTATCAATCACCGAGTTGGGTGCTATTAATGAGGGTGTGGTGTTATATCTTCCGTTCGCGCAGAAGCACAGATTGTTCAAGACTCAGCTATGGCAAAGCATGCCTTTTGTGCGCAAAGATCATGTTGTCGAGATACGGTCCACTTGGACTCATGGTGGGATTTTTTGCGTAGAAAATCTGGCCGATGCATTTACCGATGCATTGCTGACGTTGCCAGTTAACTAGCTCTTGGCCTAGGTTTATATTTAAAACCGTGGCAACGATTAGGTTGTTGCCACAGATTTTAATTACAGTTTTATGTCTTTAATACTTCATACTCACGGTCAGCATTGCGTTGCGAGACGGCGCGTAGTAAGACTGTGCCCAATACAGACTGGTCAGGTACTTACGATCAAATAGATTGTTGACGTTGAGAGCTACATTCCAATTGTCGTCGATGTCGTAACTTGTCATGGCATTGACGACCGCATACGAGCCCTGTCGGCTGACAATGGTATCGCCTGTGGTTGATGATCCCTGTTCACGGAAGATATCGCTTTGCCAATTCATACTACCGCCCACCTTCAGCCCTTTAACCTGAGGCACTTTGTAAACGGTGCTTAGGTAAATAAAGTTTTTTGGAATGTAGGTTCGGGTGGCGTTGCCGTCATGGTCCTTTAGCGAAAAGATATGAGTCAAACCGGAGTTAATTTCCCAGCCGGGTAGCAACTCACCAGACAGGGTCAGTTCATAACCTTCGGAAATTGTATCGACTGAATTATAGAAAGATACACCTTTACTGGTATCGAAACCGCCGTACTCGGCAGTGTTGTCTTGCTTGGTGCGAAACAGCGACGCGCTCGCATTCAGGCGTTTGTTAAACCATTCACCTTTGATGCCGCCTTCTACACTATTACCCTCGATTGGGTTCAATACTGCGGCCGTTGCATCGATTTGGTTTTGCGGATTGAAGATCTCGGTGTAGCTCAGGTAGCCAGAGTAGTTCGGAGTGAAGTCATAAACCGCGCCATAGTAAGGTGTGACCTTCGACTTGCTGTAATGATTCGCTTCACCCACGCGCACGCCACTGCTTTCGAGTTTGGTAAAGTTGGCCCCGGTGATCAGTTTCAGCTTGTCGGTTACATTGAGGTGAGTAGCCGCGTAAGCACCCCGACGGTAGGTGGTGTAATCGGCATAGCTGGTGACATTGGCAAATGCAGGCTCAGGGAAATCACCGTCGTACTCCCAAACAGGCGGCAGCGCGATACCTGCTGCGTCATCGCTAGAGGTCCAATGGGTCGAATCTTTGGACCAGTTGGCGCCGATCACCACTTCATGGGTGCGACCAAACAGGTCAAACGGGCCTTTCAGGTACGCATCACCGAGTATCTGTCGCTCGCTACGGTCAAACTTAGAAGCATAGGTCGTCAAGCCTAGTCCAGTTAGCGTGTTAGGTACTCCACCGGCCATTAGCATTTCAGCATCGGAGGTGATTTCGCGGTAGTTGATCGTAGCCTTGGACTGCCAGCCGCCGCCCCAATCGGTGGTTAGATCAGCGAAAGTCTGTTTGTCATTGGTGTCCCAGTAGGTCCAGCTTGGTGCTGTGTTATGAGAGCGGCTATAGTCGACTTTCGAGCCGTCTGTGTTGTAGAGCGTCAGCGCGCTCCACATGATGCCGTTCGGGCGATTGCGTTGCTCGGAATGGCCAATGGTGGCAATACTGCTGTCGGTCAGATCGACTTCCAGCACGCCAGCGAATACATTTTTGCTGGTCGAATAGCGATCCAGATACGAGTTGCCTTCCTGACCCACAGTTATGGCGCGACCGCGCACGCTTCCCGATTCATTAAGTGGCCCTGATACATCAAACTCACCACGTCGGTTTTGCCAGGAGCCATAGCCAAATGAACCTTGAGCCTGGAAGTTACGAGTAGGTCTCTTGCGCACAAAGTTGATGGTTGCGGCAGGGTTTCCGGGGTTGGACGTAAGGCCGTTCGCGCCTTTAAGCACTTCAATATGGTCGTAGAGAAAGGTGTCGATATCGCCCATTTGCTCTTCTGAGCTGAACGGCATACCGATGCCATCAAGCTGGAAGTTGTTCACATCAAAGCCGCGTACCGAATAATAAGTCCGGTCAGTTTCGACGCGTTGTACATTGACTCCACCAGCCTGCAGTGCATCGGTTGCGCTGTTGAGTTTGAAGTCTTCAAGCTGCTGACGGGTTACTGTGGTTGTGGTTTGCGGTGTTTCCCTTGGTGAAAGATCAAGGCGAGTAGCGGTGCTGGTTGAGCCTATCGTGTAAGAGTCGCTTTGCTCAGTAATGCTAGGTACTGAAGGCTGTTCGTTCACAACCTCTAAGGCCCCCAGATCCAATGCGACAGTTGATGTTTTTACCGTCTCTGCAGCAAAAACGAAGGTGGGTAATATTAATGTAGAGGGAACAAGACTCAATGCGACAGCAAGGGTGCAGGAGTTAGACGTGGTCCTGATTGAGTGACTGGCTTTTCTTCTCATGGTAATACTTCTATTGGTTGGCGTTAAGAGTTGGTGGCGGGGAGCTTATTGATGCTCCTTTGAAACCGAGGTTTTAGGTGGATCGTGCGTGAATCGCCTGGCCCATCACCGAGCGATACCAGCCGTGGAAGTGGCGCATGCCTTCCTCTAGCGGGTTCTGATAAGGGCCGCTATCGTCTTCGCCTCGTTTGTACAAGGCTCGGCGACCTGCATCAGTGCGCTCAGCAATCTCGTCGTCCTCGATAGCTGTTTCCATATAGGCCGCACGATGGGACTCGGCTAAATCGCGATTGGTCGCAAGGAGTTCGTTGGGGTAATAAAATTCGATGACATTGACGGAGTCGTGAACACCTCGTGGATACACAGTCGATAACACCAGCGCATGAGGAAAGACTTCGATCATGTGCGAGGGGTAGTAGCTTGCCCAGATCGCACCAAACTCGGGGGATACGCCTCCGCGGTGAGCCATTAAATTTTGGTGCCATACTTGATAGGTGTCAGTGCCAGCGCGTTCCAGATTGGGGGTCACGTTGATGCGCTGCAGGCTGTACCATTCTCCATAACTCCAACTCAACCCTTCACTGCGAACGTATTTACGCAGTCCTGGATGAAAGGTAGCGATGTGATAATCGTCGTTGTAAATCTCGAGGAAGGTCTTCCAGTTGCACTTACACGGGTGTGTCTCGACGTGGTCTAGGGCGTAATTGTCGAAGTTCATTTCAGGTTGATCGAGCAGCTTACCAATATCTTTGGCGGGGTCGCGCGGGCCTTCGAACAGAAAGCCACCAATATTGGTAATCGGATAGCGCGGTAGGTTTCGGCATGGACGGTCGGGGAATTTAGGAGCTCCGACGATCAAACCGCTAGTGTCATAGGACCATGCGTGGAGCGGACACATAATCTTGCCGCCGGTGGCTTTAAGGTTGCCTCGGTGGATTGTTGAATCTGGCGACTCAGGGCTGAAGTCCCCAAGCATCAGTGCTTGCCGGTGGCGACATACGTTTGAAAGTAATTCGATACCGCTGTCGCTACGAACCAGAATCCGCGAATGATCGTCATGTGGCAAGGCGTACCAATCACCTATGTTTGGAACCATTTTCTCGTGACCGATATATTGAGCGCTTTGCTGAAAAATCAGCGCCTGTTCTTGTTTGTAAATTTCAGGGTCGCAGTAGGTATGAATTGGAAGCTGGGAATCTTCTCCCAGGGGCTTAATTTGCTTCATTTTGATGCTAGCCATACGGCTGATGCTGGGCATTCTACTGCTCCTTGAGTTGAGTTCTCTGAGCCGACAAGGAGTGCAGACGCTTAGGGGAAAACGGCGCGACAGGATTACTCAGTGGTTCGGCCATGATCAAGCTGCCTGCTGGGTTGGTCAGATCAACCATCTGCAGATTGTTCTTGAGCTGAAGGCGGTTCAGACATGAGTGCAAAAAGGACGGAGCGAAGAAGTCATAGCGATCAAATCGATGCTGCAACTCAGGGTGCTCCGCTTGATAGTCGATGACTGATTCGGCAACTGTTCGCCAGTAGGTTTCTTCGCTCATACAACCGTTCTCATCTAGAATCTGGCTCATATGGCGAAAAAAACCGTCGAATACATCAATAAAAATTCCAAGAATTTTGTATTCTTCCGGTACGTCCACAGCCAATCGTTCTAGGCCTTTGGGCATCTTCGCGTCCTTGTCGAGAATGGCAGACTCTTCGGCTATGTCTTTCATTATCGAGCGCACTGGCACGTGATTCTTAAGCACCATTATCAGGTTCTCACCGTGGGGCATAAACACTAGATGGTGTGCGTAGAAGCAGTGGATCAGTGGTTGTAGGAAGGCTCTCAGGTATTGGCGCATCCACTCAACAGGTTGCAATCCCGAACGTCGCATTAGCTCAGGTAATAAGGCCACCCCTTGTGGATCGATATGGAGCAAGCCCGCCATGGTCATCAACCGTTCGCCAGGATTCACGCGGGTGACGGGACTTTCGCGCCACAGGGCTGAAAGCATCTTCTTATACGGACTGTCCGCTTCTTGCGCGGCCTCGTAATAGCGGTTGCGGTAACCGACCGATGCAATCTCGCGAAGAATGCTGAAGCCATAATCATGCAGTACCGGATCACTGGAGATAAGTTCGTCCAGAAAAGCGTTGATTGCTGGTGTGCCGGCCATGTAATAAGGCGACAAACCACGCATAAAGCCCATGTTAAGTATCGATAATGAGGTTTTTACGTAACACTTGTCTGGGTTCGATACGTTAAAATAAGTACGTACCGATTGTTGTGCAACGTACTCATCTTCACTGCTGCCCAGCGCAACGATCTTATGATTAGCAATATCTGCTGCAAACATGATGCACAGCTTGTTTAGCCACTGCCATGGATGAGCCGGCATAAATACATAGTCGTCAGCGGAAAGCCCAAGATCTAAAAGTTGTTGGCGGTATTGTTCAACCGTGGCACTGCCCAGTTCTTGACGTAAGAGCGTGTCGTGATCAAGCCCCGAAACGGCTGCAAAATGAGCATTGCTGGTGTGCACTGCTAGCCAGATGATCGAGAAATGCGAGCCAGTTTCCGGCGCATAAGCACTATAGTCCAAGGCGTTGAAGCCTAAACGACCGTTGTTGGCGACGAAGCCCGGGTGACCTTCTATCATTCCTGCCTCAAAGTCCTGATAGTCAGCGTCAGCGAGTTGTTCGCTGGACATGTAATTGCGGCTATGCTTAAAGGCCGCTCCATATAGGGTGCTGCTGATTTCATCCAAATAAACCGGTAACTTGTCGGCAGGGATACCTAAGATGTGCTTGAAATCATTAATAAAGGTCAAGGCATCGAGTGGTTGCTGAGCTTGCCCGTTCAAAAAGCGCACGATGCTTACAGGATCAATATGCCAGTGACGCAACGCCATTTTCCGAGCCTCAAAACGGTAACTGCAATGCTTGCTGTCGGCTGTAAGTTCGTAGCTCTCCCAACCCTCGCGTGATGTGTCGCCCAATGGGATGGGGATGAACAGCTGCTCGTGTGCGTATTCGGCAATGGCCTTTCGCACCAACAGGCGGTTTACCTTGCTCCACACATTTGGATTCAAGTGAGCGACGTCAGTGCTTGGCTGATGTAACGGAGTGGAAGTCATAGGTAAAGTCATCCTTTCAGTGAGTTGGCGAAGTCTGCTGGGGTGCAAAAAGCCAGCTGTGCCTTCTTGTTGGGTAATTCGATGACGGCTTGATTAACGAAGCCGACCATCTGATTGATGCGATGAACCTTGCTGTTGCGCAAGTCAGGCTCGACCACAACACGGTGTGCACCTAATTTTTCGAATAGGAAAACCAAGATTGCGCGCAAGATGTCCCGGGTGAAATTAGCGACCGGGTGCAAGCAGGGGCCTGTAAAGAAATGCATACCTATGTCGCCGAACTGAACGTCATAATGCTGACCGACTTCGTCGCGAGCAGGGTCATAACACTCCATGACGAAAGCTGGCTGATTGCTGTGCAGGCCCATATATGCTTGTAAGCTGCCGCTCTTAGTTGCACTGACGTAGAAGTCACGTGTGGCTTCAAGGGTCATATCTTGCATATTCCAGTAATGAGCGTAATCCATCTGATACCAGGGATGAATGACTTCGATATCGGTTTGCATGTGTAATGGACGCAAGGTGAATAACGGGTTTATTACCAGTGGATGATCGAAGGCTATAGATACACTGGAGCAGGACTGGTTACGTGATTTCTGTTTGGCGAGCGACAGTTCAAATGACATTGCAAAGTTCTCCTTTCTCTGACTCGGTGTCTGTATGACGGCGGTCCAATCCAAAGGTCCAGCGATCAATCACAGCAGTGAGCAACATGCCGCACGCAGCAATCACGAAAGTCATGGGAATACCAACGAGACTGACGACATAACCAGCACCAAATGACGATAGGAGTACGCCAAGATTCTGGAAGAAGTTAGTAATGCTGAAATCTCGGGCGTAGGCGTCAGGGGTACTGATTTTGAACAGCGTTACTTCCAATTTGATGATCACTTGATATATCGCCCAGCCGTACATGCAGCGACCGATAATGATCAGTGCAGCCGACGGACTGGCTTGCAACAATAGGCCGACGGTGCCAAGCAAGAGGTTGCCAAGAGTGTGATCCATATAGCGTGGAAGGTTCTTAACACGGTGCTTGACAATCAAGGCGAGCAGCGCAACGATGCCAGGAATGGCAAAAATTACGCCCGTAAGCGTTTGGTTATTAAACCCTGTGGTTGATTCCCAGAATACAGTGAAAAAAGGGCGAACTAGGTAGGCGCTGAAATCGAACAGCAGCATCAATAGACTCAGTTTAAGCAGAAGTGCAAGCGAGCCTGTGGACCGTCGAAAAGGCGGGGCTGTTCGGTCTTTTTCTGCCTGTGTCAGTACGTTGACCACCTTACCGGAGCGAATCAAGTAGATGCACAGCCCCATCTGAATGAAATCCCCGACTGCCATTAGCCCAACGCTAAATTGGGGGCCAAAGTTCTGCAGAGCCAGCCCACCAACGGCCGCACCAAAGATTGCGCCGATGTGAATCACTACTGACAACAAGCCAATAGTGACGCTATGGTTTTCTGGTTTTTCCAAGCGCATTAGGTATGGGAACATCAGCAAATAACTGGCTTTGGTCATAAACATGAGCATGGTCAGCAGCCAATATGTCGTTACGTTGGGGGCCCAAATGGCCAGCACGCAGAACGTGGCAGCTGCCGCTTGGGTGAACACCAGTAGTTGCATGGTTTCAATGTGTCGAGCAACTCGCGCCCAAATCGGCAACATGCACATCACCGCAATGGAAATGGCTGCAATGTAAGCACCCACGTGCACTGGGCTGGTAATGCCATAACGGTTCTCGAAGAATTGCGGGTAAAAGGCGATGAGTATTGAGTCGCTGATCACACCGAACGCTGACATGATTAAAATAATGGTGCGCAACGTCATTAAACTGCGCCTCGGCTTTCGAGTGTTTCAAATCCGCTACTTGCGCGCGGAACGAAATCCTGAAAGGCCGTGCGCTCTTCACAGGGATAAAAGTCTATGCCGGTTAGTTTGTGCAGAAGTCGGCTGTTGCGATAACAAGCCAACCCCAAGTCAGGACCGGTTAAACCATGACTGTGCAAGCCCACGTTCTGGACAAATATTTCTGTGTGCTCATGATCCACCGCCCAGTCATTCGACGGTGCATAGCGGCCCTGATCGTCCCAGCAAATACGCTCCTGAATGCCTGCAACGAAATGGGGCAATTCATGTCTGTAGCCAGTGGCAAACACGAGACCATCGGTGACATGACGGTACTGAAGGCCCAGTTGGACGTGATCAAATATCAACTCCCACTGAGCGTTGCTATCTACAGGTTTGCATTGGCTAAGCGCGAGGTTTGTCAGCAGCTGGGTACGCGGCTCATCATGATGCCTACGCTCGTCCAGAGTTTGGTAAATGGCATCAATCAACGACTGATTGATGCCGTTATAAATACAGCGTTGATGCTCTAGACAGCTTTTCTTTACCTCAGGATCTAGGCTGTAGAAATAATTACCATAGTCTGGGGTAATGAGTTCAAGTGTTAGCTTGGCGTCTTCCATCTGAAAGAAGCGCGAGGCACGGGTTACCCAATTGACGGTATAGCCGTACTGCGATGATTCCGTAAGCAACTCGTGATAAACCTCTGCGCCGCTTTGACCGCTGCCGATCACGGTGATGTTCTTGCATTTTTGCAACTGAGTCTTGCTGCTCAGATAATTGGAGGTATGCACCACTTGTTGGACGTTTTCCAGAGGAACGCAGGGCGGCAGATAAGGTACGCCGCCTATACCGATCACTAGCTTACGAGTACGCAATTGGAATGGCGTGTTATGGGGTCCGTAAACACCAGACACCAAGTAACTGGCTAACTGGGGGTCATGCCATATTTCGACTACTTCATGCTGATAACGAATGTTGTCGAGCTGGCTTGCAGCCCATTTGCAGTAACGATCAAATTCTGTGCGGGTGAGGTACCAGTTTTCACGAATGTAAAAGGTGTACAGCCGTCCTTGTTGCTTGCAGTAGTTAAGGTAGGAAAGAGGGTTGGACGGATCAGCCATCGACACCATGTCAGCTAAAAATGGGTTTTGCAGGGTCGTACCTTCAAGCAGCATTCCCGCATGCCAACTGAACTCATTCTTCTTTTCTAGGAACAAGCATTTGACGTTTTTAAGCGGAAACGAAAGGCACGCAAGGCCCAAATTGAATGGCCCCAAACCAATTGCTATGAAGTCGTAGATGTGTTCATCATTCACTATTTGGCCCCTCAGAATCCTGATTGAAGAGGCAAGAAATTACGGCGATTAATAATTATTGTCAATCACTAATGATATTCGTTCGCATTAGCGTGCGTTGTGATTATCCAAGTCGACTGCTGTGAGTCGCTGCTTATTGAGAGTTGGAGGAAAAATAGTTGTGGATAAAAATTAATTACTGGAGGCTTTAGAGGGGTCAATTTATGCTTCTGACGCTAATCAAATAGTACAAGAGCTGTAGTGGCATAAACGATCGTTTTTGAGCCCGCCTCTGGAAAAGGTCACGCTATTATTCTTATGAAGCAAATGGACCAAGTTGCTCGGTTGACATAGACAAGTTGGGAAACGCTAAAGCATCTGCTGGCATCAAAAAAGCTGATAATCGTTTCGCCGGAATGACTGACCAGCTTGATGGCGTTAAAAAAGCTCTGACAGAACAGCGTTTACAGCTTCTTTTATTCAAGAAACTCTTGGTTGCTCATGGCATTTGATTGCTGATGTAAAAAAAGAAATGATACGTTCGAGTCAGCTAAAATATAAATAGGTAGTCAAACTCACTATGCCACTACAGTGTCAATGGTAGGGCAATTCCACAAGCAGCCAAAAAAGCGATTCATTACTTCCCATCATGTAGAGGATGGGAAGTAAGAAAACCCGAGAATTCAAATTGTTGCAAAACAACAGCAACCACCTCAACCCTGGATAAACCGTTTCATAGGCGACCCCGCGATGAGATTCTCAGAAATCATAGAAAGGGTTTGGTCGGGCGTTTTTACACACTCTGGGCCAGAAGCGGTCATTGAGTACCTACAAAAGCTGGGTCGACTCAATGCGAATCATCAAAACAATCATGAGCGGCAGGCATGGCAGGCATACGAGGTAACCGCCATATTCCCGGCGGTCTGAACACCTAAGCGGTGCGGCGCCGCGCAGATAACTTACGCCACCAGATCACCACGCCCGTAATGCTCAGCACGGCAATTGCCAGCCCGAGCACGGCAATCAATAGGCGTCCTGGCAGACCTAGAATGCGCCCACCGTGAATGGGTAGCTGCAGTTGATAAAAGCGCTCGCCCAAGCTGCCCTGCCCAGGAATGTCTTGGCCCAGCAAGTGACCATCGCTGCCATGGAAATACAGCCACGCATTCCCTTCTTCGCTGTAGTGGGCACCAAAGCCCGCACCAAAAAAGTTGTACTCAAAGCTGTAATACAACTCACCGACCGGCTCGTTTAAGCCTAATCGCGCTCCTTCCTCAAGCGCTCGCTGATAAAGCTGGTGGTAATCCAGATGGGTTGTACCAAGCTGCTCCGCTGGCATGCGCCCGCGGGCTTCATACACACTCAGAGTCACTGGTGAAAAAATTGATACCACTGGTTTAAAGACTTCTGCGGGCAGGTTCATGGCAATACTGCTGACCGCGACTGGCGTCAGCAATAACCAAAGCCACAGCCCGCTGGCACGGTGCACATCGTAATTTAAGCGCTTGGGTTTGATCTTCCACGCGATTGACCACTTGGGCCAAAACGGCAGTTTTCTTGGCAGGGTTAATAGCAGCGCGACGAAACAATCCAAGCTCCAAAAAATCGCAACCAACCCCATCAACCAAATCCCCCACTTACCCGGTAATGTCAGGTTGTAGTGGAACTCGAGAATGAACGGCACGAAGTTCTCACGGGAAAAACAGCAGTCGCCCCAATACCGCTGACCGAGGGTTTGTCCATTACTAGCATCAACGTAATAAACCACCGCACGCGCATTCGCATAGGGTTTCTGAGTGGTGGGGTCCGTTCGCGGCACCATGGCCATTAAGGCTGGGTGCTCAGCCTCATCCGGGTACTCCATGTACCAAACCTGCAACTGCGGGTGTACTGCTTGCAGACGGTCAACCAGGTCTCCGGGCAACATCGGTTTGCCGCTGCCTTGGGTGTTGTAGAAACCCGGATTCAGCCACTCATCAAGCTCGTGATGAAAAGCCAAAATGCTTCCGGTTATTCCGGCCAAAGCAAGAAACAATGCAGTCGCTAGGCCGACGTAGCGATGAAAATAAACCAGCAATGAACGCATAACGTTTATCCAGACAAACGAACGCCGGGGACTTTAAACCCCGGCGTTTAAGAGACAAAATCAGAAATTGTAGCTAACCGTCGCGGTGACGTTGCGCTCTTCACCGAAGTAGCAGTAATTGAGACTGCCGCACGACGCTACATAACGCTCGTTAGTTAGGTTGTTGGCATTCAAGCGTACGTCTAACCCGGTCAATCCCAACTTGCTGAGGTCATAGCTCATAGACGCATCAACCAAGGTGTAGGACGGGACTTCAAGGGTGTTCTCAGCATCCGCCCAGCTTTCGCCGACATAGCGCACACCTGCGCCCGCCTTCAAGCCATCCAGGCTGCCACCGAGGAAGCTGTAATCGAGCCAAAGTGATGCCATATGCTCAGCCGCCTGCGTCGGCGAGTTACCCTCGTTGTCCAATGCAGCATCAACCGTGCTGGTGATCGATTTTGAATATTCAATATCGGTGAAGGTGTAGCTACTCAGCAGGCGAACAGCCTCTGTCAGTTGCAAACGCGCTTCAAGTTCGAGGCCTTTTGAGCGTACGGCACCAACTGGACGATAGAAGTGTTCATCCGCTGCTTTAGAAGCCAAGTTTTCTTGTTCGATATGAAACAACGAGGCGGTGTAAAGGTCATCCGTACCATTCGGCTGGAACTTCAAACCGAGCTCCCACTGTTTGCCCTCTGTAGGCGTCAACGGGGTACCGTTTTGGTCAGCATAGGCGTTCGGATTGAACGACTCGGAGTAACTCACGTAGGGCGCCCACCCGTTTTCAAACAGGTACAACACACCTGCGCGCCCGGTGAATTGGCTTGGATCATCCTTGCTGGTGCCACCGTTGATTTCATCTTCCGACTCAACCTCGACCCAGTCCTGACGAACCCCTAGCGAAAAGCGCCATTTATCCAGTGCGATCAGGTCTTGCAGGTAAACGCCGGTTTGCTCAAGGCGCCGAGTGGCACTGCTGGCCCAGGCGGGGTTCAGAGTGACAGTGCCGCCGTAAACCGGATTGAACGCATCAATGTTACTGGCGCTACCAGCGGTATAATCCACGCGGGTTTTGCGGCGCTGATAATCAAAACCACCAACCAGTGTGTGCTGCGCAGTACCGGTGCTAAATTCGGCTTGAAGCATGTTGTCAACGATCCACGCGTGGAGCTTTTCAGCAGCCCCGCTGTAAGCCCGGTACAGCTCGGTATCATTCGCCCAACCGGCGGCATAGACCTGCTCAGAGCTGACATCTGAAGTCTGATAGCGGAAATTTTGGCGCGCCGACCAGGTATCGTTAAAGCGATGCTCAAATTGATAGCCAATCATCTGCTGTTCACGTTTGAAGCTGTCTTGATCGGGCTCGCCTTCGAAGAAATGCTCAGAGATGTAGCGCTCGGCATGGCGATTGATCGTACCCTCAGCCGGTAAGCCACCGTGATAGCCACTGTTTGGGTCTTTCTGCAGATAAGCTTGCAAGGTCAAACTGGTGTCTTCGCTGAAGTCGATGGACACGCTTGGCGCCAGCGCGTAGCGCTCTTCATCGGCATAGTCGAACTGGGTGTCGGCACTGTCGACCTGCCCGATCAGGCGATAAGCCATGCGCTGCTGATCATCCAGCGGACCAGTAAAATCAAACCCAACGCCCTTCTTGTTGTGACTGCCTGCGCTCGCTTGAATCTGACCGGATGACTGAAATTCAGGCTTTTTGGTAGTCATTGCCGCCAAACCACCCGGCAGGCTACGCCCATAAAGCACAGATGACGGCCCTTTGAGAATATCGATACGCTCGAGAAAGTAAGGGTCAATTTGGAGCGTGCTGTAGGTGCCGCTGTCGCCCATCATTTTCAGGCCATCGAGGAACAGGTTGTCAACCGAACCATCATTAAAGCCACGCATCGCCACGTAGTCATAGCGGTGAGCTGCGCCATAAGGGTTGGTCATGACACCGGGGGTATAGCGCATGGCTTCAGCCACGGTTGACGAACCCTGATCGTCCATCTGCTCGCGGGTTACAACCGACACCGACTGTGAAGTTTCTAGCAGTGGCTGACTGGTCTTAGTAGCGATACTGCTATGCGTGGCGTTGTAGCCTTGCATGCTGCCGAGCGCGTTGCCCAGGGCAAAACCTTTAACCGTGGTAGCCGGTAACTGCGTGACCCCGGCATTGTCCTGGCTGTGCAAGGTGTAAGCACCCTGCGCAGTCTGGCTTACATGCAAACCGCTGCCTTCTAGCAAGCGCGAAAAGCCCTCATCAACCCCGTACGTCCCATTGAGCCCTGATGTTTGCTTTCCCTCTGTAAGACGCGCGTCGACCGCTAGCATCACCCCTGCCTCACTGGCAAAGCGGCTTAAGGCAGATGACAAGTTACCGAGGGCGATGCTGTATTGACGTACCTGCTGACTGCTTGCTTGCGCCTCTGCAGCGAACGACATCTGTGGGACAAATGCCAAGGGCAACATCAAGGCAGCACAGCGAATAGCCTGACGCAGGCTGGATGGACGAGATGGCAAGCAATCGGTAAAGCGCATAGGGTGACCCTTTGGCAGATGGTTATAGTGAATAGGCCAAACGAGTCGTGAAAAGGGGAACTCAAAAATTTAAAATAATTGTCATTCGTGCAAAAAACCAAAAGCCGCACTTTAGCTCGCTATCGGCTCCAGGGTTACCCACCACGGCCAGCGCCGGTTAACCCGTATCGGCAGGATCGACTCGAGCGCCGCGTAAATACGCTCTGGGTCTTGTAGCGGAAATGCGCCAACAATCAGCAAATCAGCAATCCGTGGATCAACCGCCAAATGCCCGGGTACATGCTCGGAGAGTTCATTGATGAACGAGCCAAGGGAGCGATTATCAGCCAGCAAGATCCCACGTCGCCAACTATCACGCCCGCTAGATGCCCTGCTTGTCACGCTAACTTGCTGGCGATCAAACAACACCTGCTGGCCGCCTTGCACAACGTTACTGGCGCCACTTGCACAGGTGACACGCACGGTACCGGCAAACACATTGAGCAACGTGCCCTGCGCCTGTTTGCGCACACTGCAACGCGCATCCAAAGCTTGCAGGCGCCCATCGGCCGTTTCAACGTACAACGGCCTGGCCGGTAATTGTGTGTCGGGGGCGCTGTCGAGTAATAACTCACCCTGCCACAAGTGCATCAGGCGATGCTGTGGACCGTAGGCAATATCAACTGAGCTATTACTGTTGAGCCACAATTGCCCGCCATCTGCGAGTGTTAGCTCTTTGATCTCACCGGTCGCACTGGTCTGATCCGCCACCCAGGCTTGCATCGGTTTACGCGAAACCGCAAGCCCTAATACTACACCACCCCCCAGTAGCAGTAGGCTGGCCAGCACCTGTCGCCGCGTGCTTCCAACGCCCTGCAAAGCCTTACGGGCCAGCGGGCGCTGAGCAACTGGCAACGCGTGAAATTGACCACTGATACGCTGCACGTTCTGCCAGGCTGCTTCATGCGCCGGGTTGCTTGCTAGCCACAATTGCCACGCATGGCGCTGCTTATCGCTGACCTGCTCACTGGCAAACACCGCAAACCACTCGGCAGCCTGTTCAAGCACCTGATAATCAAGTTGAGCGACCATATCACTGCTCCTTTAACATCAAGCAGTGCAGCATGGCCTGCGCCATGTACTTTTTAACCATGCGCGCAGACACCCCTAAGCGCTCGGCAATAACGTTGTAGGTCAGTCCTTCCAATTGTGACAACAGAAACGCTTGGCGGACCCTGCCCGGTAAACGCAGGAGCATGGCGTCAATCGCAAGCAGAGTCTCAATAATAAGTTCGCGTTCTTCTGGTGATGGCACTAACGCCTCAGGCTGAACAGCGAGCGCTTCGAGATAGGCCCTTTCAACTGACTGGCGGCGCCAAAAATTGACAACCAAACCGTGGGCAACGGTTGATAAGTAGGCACGCGGCTGGCGAATGTCTGCCAGAACCCCCGGCGTTTTGAGTAGCCGCAAAAAGGTATCTTGGGCCAGGTCTGCTGCGTTTTCGGCACACCCTAGACGCTGCCTCAGCCAGCCGCATAGCCAACCATGATGATCGCTGTAGAGACGTTGTATTGACTGCTGGGAAGCTAACTCCACCTCCGACATTGCGAGCACTCACAGGCTTCTTTCAATAGAAAGATTAATGATAATGCTTCTCACTTGTATTTGTCAAGTTAGCTGCTTCAGATATTCTTGCTCTGCAGCCTTCTCTTTTGGTGGGTTAAGCCACACCTCATTCTCATGCTCCCAGTTGCGTGTTTTGCGTCCTTTCCAGCGTGCCGGATTAGCTGCTTTAGCGACCTCATAAGCAGCGGTACGCTGCTTTACAGCAGCTTTATCTTCACCGCTATGGCGCTGCGCTGGAGTGACGAACTTAATGCCGCTGTGGCAGTGCTCGTTGTTGTACCAAGTGGTAAAACTAAGTACCCATTTCCGAGCTTCATCTAAGCTTGTAAACGGCTTTGATGGGTAGGCCGGTGAGTACTTTAATGTCCTAAACAAAGCCTCTGAGTAGGGATTGTCATCGCTTACAGATGGGCGGCTAAATGACGGCATGATGCCGAGCTTTTGTAACGTGCAGAGCATCGTTACACTGATAAGGCCTGACTTTCTCGGACACTTTTTAGATTCATAAAACAACGGTCAATGTATATAGGAGTTTAACTACCTTTCATGTGTAGAGGATGGGAAGTAAGAAAACCCGGGGATTCAAATTATTGCAAAACAACAGCAACCACCTCAGCTAGACGTGTTTAAATATTCAAAATTGTAGTGGTCAAGTAAAACTGGCCACCGACTTATAGTTAATCCAGTAATTTTCCTCAGCTTTATTTGGGCTCATGCCACCATTGTGTTTATGCGGCCTTAGCTGACTGTAATACCCGATTAAATACTTAACGATATGATGCTGTGCTTGGGTAAATGAGTGATAGCCATAGGTTGGCACCCA
>RRZT010051283.1_pt1 | contig 50046 bp, 39 predicted proteins | sample 2165551 | NCBI WGS metagenome assembly RRZT01 (sample SAMN10456910, study PRJNA506462) | wastewater metagenome | biome: wastewater; feature: sludge; material: wastewater sludge; isolation source: wastewater sludge with Escherichia coli K12::gfp cells carrying plasmid... | place: USA: Moscow, Idaho... | reverse complement strand
GTATAAACAAATGAATCTTTTAAGGCTGTTAAGTATTTGTTTGTTGCTAATTTTGTTGCAATCGGCATAAGATGTTTTTCCAAAAACGCAGTAAATTTTTCCATATTATTTTCTCCTTTTCTTATCTATATATATTTAATTTCCATATATTAATAAAGTTAATTAATTTATTGAATATAGACTTTGAAGAGAAATTTTTCTCACTTTTCTCTTCAAAGTTATAACCTGTATGACCGCTCTATATATTAATAAAGTTAATTAATTTATTAGACATAATCTTAACCAAGAAATATATATTCTTCCTAATTTTAAATATTAAAATGCGTAACTTAGCTGTCCTGTCCACCACCACATATTGATATCTTTTCCATCAGAAGTATTACCCGGTGTCACAAGTTTTCTATCCTGTACATCATAAGCAAGTCCTAAGAAAAGACTCATTTTGTCTGTTATCTTAACATTTCCAAGCAATTCGTATCTGATTCTTTCAGCAAAATCAATATCATATCCTGTTTCTGTATTTGGCTTGTTTCTTAGGTTTTTATCAAGCGTCATTCTTATTCTCGGCATGATTTCCACTCTGTCATTAACCTTGAAAGTAGCCATTAATCTGAACTGCTCTTCTGTCATTCTGTAGCTATCATAGTATTCTCCAGTTGTATAAATAGTTGGTCTTAAAGATATTCTGTCTGTTAATTTAAATGTAGGTCCGAAGTCACCTTCCCAGTAATTACCATGATCTCTTCCAGATCCGTTTACATATCCTGTAAGAGGGTCTACCTTGTCAAATTTATCTTCATCGTGTCCTCCCACAAGCCATCCTGAGAAATACCCGCCGAAGAAATCAAAATCTGTCCCTAATTCTACCCTGTCTCTTGTCGAAGAATTATACCAAGTTGATTTTCCATAATCTCTGTCTCTGTTTTCTGATCTGTACTTAAAATGGACACCTAATTGAGGAATAACCTGATATCTGATTTTGTAATCCACTCTCATCGTATCGTAATCTGGAGAATCCCAATCTCCGCCCCATCTTCTTTCTGCTGCTAAATCAAAATTCCACTTTCCAAGTCCGGCATTAAATCCTACTCCCCAGAATAAGCCGTCTTCGTATGAGCCGTTGATAAGCGGTGATCCGTTATCAAAATCCTCTCTTTCCACATAAGTTCTTACTAAAAATTTCCATTCAGGCTGACCGGGAACCAGAATCTGTTTAAGATCGTCATCACTCACTCCACGATCATCCCCATTTGCAGCATATGACACACCGCATGTCACCGCAAGAACTCCTAATAAAAATAATAATTTTTTCATGTGATATTACCTCCTAGAATAATATATAATTATAAAATATAACTAATCAAATAAATATTACCAAGCTGTTTCTCATGCTAAAAGTTATTTTCATTTCTTCACTGCTCCATTTTTTACACGGAAAAAGAGACCCTGGTCAATATATCACAATATTTAATTCAAATAATATTTTTAGTAATAATTATCTGTAAAAATTTGTTAATAATACTGTATCCAAGAGTCTCTTTCCCGAAATATATGTAATTTAAGTTACTTTAGTTTTCTTAATTCGTCAGCCATTTTTTCAGCCTTTTGTCCTAACACTATCTGTACTGCGTCTTTTGATGGTCTGATTACACCTTTTGCTCCAAGTGCTTTTAATTTCGCATCACTTATGTTGCTTGAATCATTTACTGTAAGTCTTAGTCTAGTTATACATGAATCTATTGATTTTATATTATCTATACCGCCTAACAGTTCTACATATTTTGCTGTTTCTTCTGTTATTCCAAGATCAGGAGCTGTCATTGCAGCTAGATCTTCATCTTCTCTTCCCGGTGTTTTAAGATTGAATGTTTTTATCATGAAATAGAATATCACAAAGTACAAGAAGAAATATACTACCCCGAATAAAGCTATACCCAAAGGTTTCGTTGCTATTCCGAAATTCAGAAAATAGTCAATTGCCCCGGCCGAGAATGAGAAACCGTCTCTCATACCCATTGCATATGTTAACGCCATAGATGACCCTGTTAAGACAGCATGAATTAGATATAATACTGGTGATAAGAACATAAACAGAAATTCAAACGGTTCAGTTATTCCAGTCAAAAATGCTGTTAAAGCCACTGATATAAGCATTCCGCCTACTTCAGATCTTCTTTCTTTTTTAGCAGTAAGATACATTGCTAATGCAGCACCGGCTACACCAAACATCATTACCGGGAAAAATCCTGTCATAAACTGACCAGCATTAGGATCTCCTGCAAAGAATCTGTTCAAATCCCCTGTTTTTTCATTGTAAGTTCCAAATACAAACCATACGAAACTGTTTAATATGTGATGTAATCCTGTCGGAATTAATAATCTGTTAAGTAGTCCGAATACAAATGATCCTATTGGTCCTGAATTTACAATCCATGTACCAGTTTTTGTAAAGAAAAGATCAAATATCGGATAAATAAGTCCTAGAATTGCACCTTCCGCAAGTGCGAATAAACCTGTAATAATAGGAACAAAACGTCTTCCGCCAAAGAAACCCAAAAATTCCGGAACTTTTATATCATGGAATTTATTATAAAGTAGACCTGCAGTAATACCTCCGATTATCCCTGTAAGTACACCCACACTGAATTTCAGATCAGGATATCTTGCTGCCACTATTGTTGTTGCTGTTGCCAATAATATAAAATGGGCTATTGCCCCTGCTAATCCTGCAGCACCGTCATTGTTTTTTGCCAGTCCAACTGCTATACCTATACCAAATAATACTGCCAGGTTATCAAATATTGCTCCGCCGGCACTTGCTATAAAAGGCATATTCAAAACATCCGGCTGTCCTATTCTTAAAAGTATACCAGCTATTGGAAGTACTGCGATCGGAAGCATCAATGCTTTCCCTAGTTTTTGTAATTTTGCTAACATTAAAACCACACCTCTCAAAATTAATTGTTCTTTTTTTATCAAATATTTTTTATTAATATTTTAGTAGCTTTACAGCGTTATCGCTGTTTGTAATTATTTCCTTATACTTGGAAAAATCTGTTTTTAAGATATTTATAAAAATCATATCAATAATTGTAAACTGTGTTATTCTGGATGTAGTGGCATCTAGCCGGAGATTAATATCAAAGCTTGCAGTTTTCAGAATAAAATCAGAGTAAGCATGAAGCTTGTTTTTAGTAAACTTTGTTATCGAAATTATTCTTGTTTTATTTTGCTTTGCCAGCTTAGCAGCTTCGATTATTTCTCTCGTTTCTCCAGAATCAGATATCAGTATCAGTAAGTCATTTTTTCCGAGATTGGAAATCATGGAAAACTGTAAATGTGTGTCCAGATTGGTAAAGGCATTCATTCCCACTCTGGCAAGCTTATTTACAAAGTCTGTGGATACAATCGCAGAGTTGCCTATTCCCAAAACCACTATTCTTTCAGCTGCAATTATAGCCTCTATAACCTCTTCAAATACATAAACCGGATTCAGCTCAAGTGTCAGTTTTATGACATCTATATATTGATTGGCTATTTTTGTATTAGTTGTTGCTATATCATCACCCAGACTAATATTTTTTTCCAGAATATCTTCCTGATCTAATTTATTGATTGAATTTATAAGTTCATTAAAACTACTATACCCCAGCTTTTTTGAGAATCTGATGACAGTTGCCTGCCCCACATTGACTTTTTTCGATATATCATATGAAGTCATTGTTTTTGTCTTCTCAAAATTTTTCATTATGAAATTAGCAATTTTTTTTTCTGATTTTGTTAAATCGTTATATACAGATTTTAATTTCACTTGAAACATTGCTATCACCAACTTATAATTCATTTTCCGAATCATTATCTGAATTCAAATTCACTATTATAATACCACGTTTTTTTCAAAAGTCAATAGGTTTAAAAAAAATATTTCTATTTTTTCAAAATATAATTTTTTATTGAAAAAAATTATTGAATTTTCATTTTTATAGACTTACATATAAATTTATATTGATTTTATTGGTAAAATTTAATTTTATAAATTTCAAATCAAATATTTTTAGCAATTATTGCTTTCTTAGAAATTCATATGATTTTTTCAAAAAAACACAATCTAACCCTTTGTTTACAATAAAAAAACCTAATTCAAAAATAGATTCACACTTATTCATATAAAATGAATTTTAATTTCTTTTTTACAGTTATTTTCTTATGGAAATACTAAAAATACTCTTTTTTTCATTTTTTTTATTTTAATTCAAAAAACCTTGATTTTTTAGACTTAATATAGTATAACTAATATAGATAGTAAAATTTATTTATTAAATATTATATAGAGAGGTGAATTTTTTATGAGACTTATCATTTTAAAAGACAAGGAAGATATCGGAAAGTGGGTAGCTTACCATACTGCAAAAAAAATACTGGAATTCAAACCAACAGAGGACAGACCATTCGTATTGGGACTGCCTACAGGCAGCACTCCTATGGAAACATATAAAAATCTGATCCAATTACATAAAGACGGAGTTGTATCATTCAAAAACGTTGTTACATTTAATATGGACGAATATATCGGACTGGCTCCTGATCATCCGCAAAGTTACCACTATTTTATGTATGATACTTTCTTTAAGCATGTAGATGCAAGAGAAGAAAATATAAACATCCTTGACGGATTAACTACTGATATCAAAAAAACATGTGAGGAATACGAAGAAAAAATAAAATCTTACGGTGGAATAAAATTATTCTTAGGCGGTGTAGGTGAAGACGGTCACATTGCATTTAATGAGCCCGGTTCTTCGCTTGAATCAAGAACAAGAGACAAAGAACTGACTTATGATACTATTCTTGCTAATTCAAGATTTTTTGACAATGATATTACCAAAGTACCAAAAGTAGCATTAACTGTAGGAGTAGGAACTTTGCTTGACTCTGAGGAAGTAGTAATAATGGCAGACGGGTATAAAAAAGCAAATGCTGTACATCAGGGAATAGAAAACGGAGTTAATCATCTTTGTACTCTTTCAGCACTGCAATTACACAGAAGAGCAATTGTTGTTGTTGATGAATCTGCAGCTGTAGAATTAAAAGTAAAAACATATAACTATTTTAAAGAAATAGAAGCTGAAAATCTTGATACAAACAAATTAAAAGAGGAATTATTAAAACTGAAATAGAGGTGCTGTTCCATGATATTAAAAAATTGTAGAATTTTTGACGGAAATTCATTTATTAATGATACTGCTGTTCTAATTGAAGATGACAAAATCATTAAAACTCTGCCGGAATCTGAACTGTCAGATTACACTGACAAAGAGACTATTGACCTTAATAATTCTGTTTTATCACCTGGCTTTATTGATCTGCAGCTGAACGGATGCGGCGGTGTTCTCTTTAATGATGATATTTCCCGTAAAACATTGGAAATAATGAATGAAACAAACCAGAAATATGGATGTACTTCATTTTTACCAACATTAATCACATCACCGGATGAAAAAATATTAAAATCTCTTGATTTAATTGATAATATGAATGATATGGAGCAGATAGGAGTTCTCGGACTTCATATTGAAGGCCCTAATATTAGTCTTGAAAAAAAAGGAATACATAATGCTGATTACATAAGAATACTTTCAGATGATATGGTAGACAGAATTGCTTCTTCCGGAAATAAAACAGTAAAAATTATTACTATGGCTCCGGAAAAAGCACAGCCTGCACATCTTGAGAAATTAAAGGGTGCCGGAATTCATGTTTCTATCGGCCATACTTTTGCAAAATATTCAGAATGCGAGTCTAAAAAAGATTACTTTAAAAATGCCACACATCTTTTTAATGCCATGACAGAATTTGGTTCACGAGAACCCGGAGTTGTAGGCTTCATTTTTGATAAGAAAGATATTTATGCAGGAGTTATTGCTGATGGCTTTCACAGTGACTTTGCAAGTATCAGAATAGCCCACGGAGTACTTCAGGATAAATTATATCTGGTAACTGATGCTGTAAGTCCAGCTGGTACTGACATGAAAGAATTTATCTTTGAAGGTAAGAGGGTTTTTCATGAAAATGGTAAATGCTTCGATGAAAACGGTACTCTTGGCGGTTCAGCCCTTGTTATGAATGCAGGAGTAAGAAATCTTGTCGATCATACAGGTCTGCCAAAAGAAGAAGCTTTGAGAATGGCTACTTCATACCCGGCCAAGGCAATATCTGTAGAAGACAGATATGGTTTTATAAAGCCCGGATATGTAGCTGACTTTGCTATTCTGAATGATAACTTTGATGTTTTGGGAATAGTTGCCAAAGGAAAATATAAAAAATTTAATTAATATAAGGCCGTGTCAATATATTTGACCGGCTTTTTTATTTTTTGTAAATTTAAAATTTTTTTACATAAAAAATGAGCCGTAAGGCTCATCTTCATTTTTATCATTTTAAAATACTGCTTTTAATGTCAATCCTGCTCTGTAATCATCCTGACTGTCATTCCCTTTAGCATATTCACCTGTAAGGAATATTCCGTATCTGTCTTCTACTTCCACACCAATAGAAGCTTTTGTTCTGAATGTTCCTTTTTCTTCCTCAGGATTTGACAGCTTATGATAATCATTTTCTACAGCTGCGAGTCTTGCCTTTTCCCGTTCATTCAAATCTGCAAGCTCGTACTCATAAGCTACATCCAGTGATCCTTTCAGCTGCCAGCTGTTCTTGTTTCCAAGCGGTACAGCTCCTTTCAGCTCTACTCCTGCTCTTGGTTTTGCACTCCATGCGTCATTTCCTTCTACTTCAAGTCTTTCAAGACCGCTTTCTTCAAATGAAGGTCTTGTTACGTACATTGCTCTGAAAGCACCGTACGGAGTTATGCTGACTTGTTTTCCTATTTCAAACTCTTTTCCCAGTATATTGTCTGAGGTTACAGAGTATGTTTCATATGATCCGTTCATTTCCGATCTTTTATTCGGAGAAGGCCAGTCTATATTTCTGTCTATATTATGGATACTTACTCTTCCTGTAAGATCATTTCTTACTTTCCATCCGCCGGCATTATATTTATTATGCACTCCGAGCTGAACCGTATCTACCCATTCTTCACTTTCATTTCCGTCACTGAACTCAAATCCTGTATGTAAATAACCCAGTGAATATCCAAATGTATGTCTGTAGGTTCTTTCTACTTCACGCAGGGCAAGTACACCTGTTGTTGTATAATCATATCCTACTACTCCGTCTGTACCGTCTTTATGTTTTCCTTTTCCGGCTATTACATTTATCTTTACATTTTCTTTTGTATTATTTACAGAATTTGACAATAGATCCAGTGAATTTTCAAAAGCTCTGGCAATATCTTCCTCTCTCTGATTGATATTCGCATACACATTTCCTGCAAGACTTGCCATTACATCTCTAAAATCTTTTTCTGTAGTTATATAGTCAATCTTATCATATATTTTCAGTCCGTCACCTGTAGAAGAAGCATAATTCTCATTTAGAACACGTCCAAAATCTTCATACCATAAACCATCTGTAAAATCAGTATAAGATTTTCTTGTCATTACCATGTTACTTCCCTGAGCTGTTGCATCCCATGTTAAGGATTGAGAGATATATTCTCCTCTTCCTGATTGTCCCATGAAGATATTTTCCAGTATATATCTGTCTGCTGATGTTCCCTGTGAAAAATCAGGAGTTATCTCAAATTTATCCGGTATTGTACCACCAAATCCAACTTGATTTGATGAATTTGTAGTAGGTGTATTTGTAGAAGGGTCTACTTTTACTATTACCTTAACCCCATCATAATTAAAGTTACTTCCCAATTCGATATTTATTACTCCCGAATTAATCAGTGTAGGCATTTCCGGAAGCTCGTAATATTTTGAAGTGGAACCTGTTGTTGTCCCGGTTGTATCATGAATGTTATTTATGTTTATATTTGGTGTATATCCGATTCCCAGTCCTGTTCCGCTTATTATTATATTTCCTTCATTTCTTACTACTGTGTTTTCTCCTGACATGTAAATACCGTATACGTTATTTCCGTTTACTTTGATTGTCCCTTTGTTCAGAAGTTCTGCACCGTTTCTTACTGCTATACCTATGACATTTTCCCCTGTCATATCTATTGTCCCGTAGTTTTCTATTTTTGTATTATCTGCAAATATTCCTATTGAATTATCGCCAGTTCCTATGATATTTCCGTGATTTACCGAACTGCTTTGTGCATCTTTAACGTATATTCCTATTCCGTCTTTTCCTACTTTTACTGACGCAGAAGAGTCATTTTGTACACTTGATCCTTCCCCGTATATTCCTACAGAATATCCGCTCTTATATTTCTGTCCGTATTGATCCGTCAGCTCTATAAGATTTGAGTCACCCAGTAATATATCTGATGTGTTTCTTATGCTTCCTTCTGAAACCAGATTGCCAAGACTGTCATAAATACCCTTTCCAAATATTCCGATATTTGCTACTCCGGTATCGCCTTTTATCTGTGCATTATTTACTACTGCTCCGGCCTGTTCCACATAATAGGCCACATTATTTGACCCGTTCATTGTTATATTTGCATTGTTTGTTATCAGACCTCCGGTTTTGGAATAAACAAATACACTGTTACTATCCATAGCTGCAGCCGCATTATTTGTAAAATCGGGCGCAATAGTTCCTGTGAATACAAAACCATAAGCATTATTAGTGTCTGTACCGCTTCCCATATTAAAGACAGTATTATTTACTATTGGAGAAGTTAAATCAGAAGCGTATACTCCTATAGAACCATTTCCGCCGGTAGTTATCGTTCCGCCAGCCATATTTAAAGAACCGCCTCGTACATATATTGCAGTCCCGCCGCTGCCTGTGCTCATATTTCCGCTGTTTGTTACTGCTGCATCCTGTGAAAATATTCCGATTGTATTATCTCCGCCTGTTATTGTTCCTGCGTTAATTATAGTATCTCCCGCTGTCTGACTGAAAATTCCCACTCCCGGCTCATCTTGAGATACTGAATTCCCGATATTTATAATTCCTGTTCCGGAATTGGTAACAGTTTTTGCTGTTCCGCCGGATGTATAAATACCGATTGTACTGTTTCCTGATAAATTTATAAGCCCGTCATTTTCTATAGAAGAAGATATATTATTACCGAAAATTCCTATTGAAGATTCTCCGTCACTTTCTATTTTCCCTGTTAATGTATTGCTTATTTTATCTCCGTCTTTCATATATATTCCCTGAGACTTAGCACCCAGATTTATCTGCCCGCTGTTTACTGCTGTAGAACCAGCTCCTGATGTAGATATTGCCGCAGATCCTGTTCCCATTGTTATTGTACCTTTATTGCTTAATCTTGAACTATTTTTACCGTAAATACCTATGGAACTATCTCCCAAAGCTATTGTTCCGGCATTTTCCCCGTCTGTATTTAAAGACATTGTAGGGAAAGACACAGCACTTCCATACTGTCCGTCTAATGCCATAGCAGCTGTATTCACTGCTCCCGGAGCTGCTGTTATAACAGAACCGTTTAGATATATAGCAGAATTTATACCTGCCATCATAGTCCCGTTGTTACCCAATGTTGTATTTCCAGTATATTCTATTTCTCCACCAGTAATATTCCCGATAGAATAAGTAGAACCAGATGTAACTGTACCAAGCGTAAAATTATTAGTTATTGTTACACCGCTTGAAACTATGTTAAAAAGCACTGCATTTTGTCCGTCTATATTTATATTTCCTGTTCCTGTAAAGCTTGAAGGCGAATCCAGATATAATCCAAGTGCATTATCTCCAAACAGATTTATTGTCGTTCCATTCAAAGTAACATCACTGTCTTTGGCATAAAATGCAATTCCATTTTTCCCTACAGTTATCGTAGAAGCATTGTCTGTAACAGTTCCTTTGTCAACATAAACACCTACTGCATTTTCAGAATCCTTCAAATTTATTACTCCGTTTGCCAGATCCAGCTTTATATCTGATTTAGCAGCTCCGGAATTATTACTAAGAAATATTCCCACAGCTCCTGACCCGGTTCCAGATTTTATTAATCCGCTGTTTTTGATATCAAGCTTTCCATCACCAAATGATTGTGCAGTTCCCTGTTTATATCCTTCAGCAAATATTCCTGTTCCGCTCTTTCCTATCGTAATCTCCGAACCGGCTTGATTTTCTACCTTTGCACCGTTTACAGCATATATTCCTATTGAATTATCACCGCTTGCAGTTATTTTAGCATTATTCTTATTGTATATTTCTCCAAAACTAGAATACATTCCGACAGAATTTGCTCCGCCAAGGCTTATAACACCTCCGTCATTTGTAAGAGTAACCATATTTCTTGCAAGAGGAGTTCCCGATGCATCCAGTCCATTTTCCTGTGCTATTGCTACATTGCCTGCTAAATTCCCTGTTATTGATTTTCCGTTATTTGTTATACTTGAAGTCGCAATCTCAAGGGCATTGTATGCATCAGAAGCAGAATCCAGATCTATATTCTGATCAATTCCCAATGAGCTTTTATACATCATATAAGTTTTATAATCAGTTGATGTGGGAGTAAAATTAATTCCCAAAGATCCTACCGCTCCGGCAGCAGAGCTCAGATCCACTGCTACATTATCCAGAATAAACAGTCTTGATCCGCTTTCCATATCAAGCGTCAGCTGTCCCTGTGTATTATTAAGCATATTTTTTATATAATTTTCAATTGCCGTAGCATTAATACTTCCGCCTGTTCCCTGATAATAGAATGCCGTCCCTCTGTCACCGGCATTTGTTCCGCCTTTTATACGGGCTGTTACATTATTCAAATCAAATTTACCGTTACTTTCACTATAAAATAATAATGATTTCTGTCCTGTTTCCAGAAAAGTATCAGTAAGTTTGATTGATGCAGTGCTTCCTTTTGAATATAAATTAAATGCTCCGTTGGAAGTCTTGATATTTCCGTTTGTTATATCAGCAATACCGTCATTTGTAAAAATAGCAGTAGATTCTTTATCAGCTACATCGACATTAAGAGTACTTCCTGTTCCTGAAGATTCAAATTTTGAATACTGTCCGTTTACTATTACTCCAACAGATCCTACAGTTTTATTAAGCACGCTGTCATAATAACTTCCTCCTGAAACAGACATTTCACCGCTGTTAACGATTGACGCTCCTGTCGCAGAGCTTGTTCCTGCTTTATCTACAACTATACCTTTTGAAGCATCACCGCTGACATTAAGTTTTCCGGCAAATTCTATTCTTCCTCCGCCATTGCTGGGTGTAGTAGAAAAATCTCCTGCATAAATACCTGTCTGTCTTACACCGTTTAATGCATTTACAGTTATATCTCCGTCTGTTACCAGCTTTGCCGTTTTTCCTATTGCTGCTAAAAGTACGTTTTCTATTCCTCCGTCACTTTCTATAAGCTGGTTTTTACCTGAATTATTTATACTGTTACCGTCGCCTAATGTTAATGTCCCGTCCTCTACTCTTACAAGATAACTCTTTTTAGAGTAAGAATCTGCTTTTATAAGATAATCATCAAGCGTTACAAGTGTATTTGCGCCGCCTGCAGTTAATTTATAATATAATCCTGTTGATTCTTCTACCAATGAAGGGTCATATCCGCTTCCTGCGTTTCCAGAATATGAATTTCCTTCACCTCCGATTTTCAGGTTTATTTTACTCTGAGCTCCGTTTATTGGTCTTTCCAAATCTATACCTATAGACTGGTCACCCAGTATTTCTATTGGTGTGTCAAATACAATTCTCCCCGGTTTTGCCAAACCTGCAGACGGACTGTAACCGGTATATGCTCCGGCAGTATAAACACCCACATTTTTCAGACCGTACATTTTTATCGAACCTGAATTAAAAAAGCTGGCACTATGTACTCTGTCATAATTGCTTCCTATGTTATATACAATACTTTCAGGTGCTCTCAGTTCTATTTTACCGCTTGCAGTATTATCAAAAATCTGTTCTCTTCCCGGCGTATTCCCAGATTCCAAAAATGCAAATACGGTTTGTCTCATAGAAGTATAGCCGCTTGTTGTCAGATCATTTAACCCTGTTATTTCTCCTTTATTTGCAAAAACTGAAACAGGTGTATCGCCGGAATAAGTATGTCCCTGCTGATTTACCGCAAGTACGTCTCTTCCCACCAGATTCATTTTTCCTTCATTTACTACATATTGAAAAAACGTTGAATTTGTATTTGGAACATATTTTGTAAATTCAGTTTTTTCAGCTGCGCTTATTCTTCCATTTGTTTCAAGCCAATCAAGTGTCGAAGCCTGTTCTCCATGTGCATCATAATGAAGAATATGCTGCGATAATGAAAGTGCACTGTTATCTCCTTCAAGTGTGAATGTTACTCCGGCACCCAGTCTTACTACCGGTGCTCCTACTATTCTGTAGAATCCCTGCATTGATACACCTGATTGTGTTATCAATGAAGACGGAAGAGCTGCTGAAGTATACGCACCAGGAACCGTCGAGCTTCCGGGACTTAGTCTTTGTCCGGATAAACTTATTGTTCCCGTTGCATTGTTCATAGTATAGCTGTAATTTTGAAAAGCAGTGGCTCTTATATTAATATCTCCCGTTATCATATCCCACTGACTTATTACTGCGTGACTGGAACCGCCCTGATAAAAATAAGCTCCGTCCGAATTTCCTCCTCCTGCACCTTTTACTGTAATAACAGGTACTGAAGTAAGAGTCGGTGATTCTACTTCCGGTGTAATAGGCTGAAAGATCAGCGTATTTACAACAGGTACATTTGCACTCTGAGGTGGCGTCACATTAAAAATTCCCGGACTTACATTTATTTCAGCAGGAGCTACAGGATTCAGAGCTGAAGGATCTCTTGTAATCCCTTTTATCGGTATGGAAACACCCAGATCTATTTCTTTACCGGTTTGCAGCGGCTGATATGGTTTTCCGATCACACTCTGCTCTATACCTGTTACTACATACTCCCCGTCTGCATTATAGTAGCCTGACGTCCCGTATTCTACTTTAGAATGGTACCGGGCATTTTCACTAGTGTTATCATTATTTTCATTTTCATGATAGAACCCGCTGAAAAATATCTGCCATTCAAGATATTCCGGCTTTACTATATAGTCACTCTGAAGATACAGATCTTTTAATTCTTTATTTCTTTTATTCAATACTTTTTCTATAAGTTTATAATTATTATTGTTTGATTTTCCTGCTTTTATATTTTTTACCATATTGTTATACAATCTGTCATATTTTATACCAGACGCAGATTGTCCGGCATTTACATATGCCGGCAGCAATGCATTCATAGCTGCAAATGAAACTAATAATTTTTTATTTTTATTCATAATCTTTCTCCTGATAATTTTTTTCAATTATACTATCCTTTTATTTCTAAATACTTTAATTCTTTTCACACCTACTTTCTTATGTGTTTTAGATAATAATAGATATACCATATTTTACTAAACTTAAAGAAAAAAGTCAATGTTATATAAAAATTATTATATACTGATAAAATTTTCAATATTGTTAGTATTATAAAAAAATGTATCTCTATTTGTTAGAATTGTCTAACCTTTGAGATACACTTCATTTTATTTTTATTGTATTTTTATTTTCCTATTTGCAGCTGTCTGTAATTATATATAAAAGCCCTTGCCAGATCATATTCAAACGGAGAATTCATATCACCATATTTGAACTTTACCATTGCACGTGCATTTAGTCCTTGTGCTGTAGTCTTAGTCGGGAAAAATATATTTTTTTCTATTCCTATTTCATAAATTGTGCTGTCAAAAATTTCATTCTGTATTTCTCCGGAAACATAACCATCTACCAGCATTCCTACTCCGTCTCTTACTGTTGTCGGCCCTGTAAGAGGTACTACCAGATAAGAACCCGGATTTACGCCGTATACCCCCAAAGTTTCACCGAATGTTTCAGGATCATTTTTTAGTCCTGCATGTTTAGCAACATCAAATATTCCGCCGATACCTATTGTACTGTTTATAGCAAAACGCCCTATTGAATTTAGTGCTTTATCCGGTCTCAGCTGCAATATTGAATTAAATGTAGTCGTTATTTCTCCCAGATTTACAAAGAAATTATTTATTCCCACTCTGATAGGCTTCGGAACAAAGGCAGTATATACGCTGGTAATCGGTATATATACATAACGGTCTACTTCTGTATTAAAGGCGTACATTCTTCTGTTAAACGGTTCCAGACTGTCTTCTATATCTGTAAATTTGAATACCTTGTCCGCTATTATATAATCTTCATCAGGATATTTTATATTACTTGCCAGAATTCCGAAATCATCCTTTGGAATTACTACATAGTTTTCTATCTTTTCTACTTTTCCTTCATCAATGATCAAATCCGGTTCAGTTTCTTCATTAACAAAATATTTGTCGGAATTTGGAATTTCTATTTCATCTGTAAATTCTTCATATATATTATTCTTATTAAATTCTACCTCTATCTGATCAGTATGGCTGCTGGAAAAAGCAGTATTCAAACCCATTGCTGCTGATAAAAGACAGCCTACCAACATAAATTTCTTCATTACTACTCCTCCTTTAACTTTTCCAGTAATATTTTATCAACATCTTCATGCCATAATATTCCGGTATGTCCTCCATACGGAAAAAATACCCTGTTTTTAAAAGTTCTTCTTATATAAGCAATATCAGCTTGATCTATCAGTATATCATCCAGTGATGTAACAAAAATAATATCTTCATTATGTGTTCTTATGAACTCTTCACTGTTTTTCATGGAAAATGTCATGAGAAAATCATTGTAACTTCCGCTGAACTTTCCATTTTTTACTAAATACGGATATAATATCTCTGAAGCATATTCATCATATGATATTGATAAACCATCCAGAAAATAATTAGTTACACTGTCAAACCTTGCAGGAACTTTCCCCGGTTTTACCAATCTTCCTCCGCCATTAAACACATCACCGGTAAATGTAAGATTGGCTGAATAAACTCTGAACAGAAGTCCTGTAAGTATTCCTAAATCTCTGTCAGATAAATCCAGACCTTTCATTAATTCAGGAAGATTGTTCATATCAAAATTAGCCAGCTTTATATCTTTACTCTTTAGCATTTTTTGAAATATAGAATCAAAATATTTTTCTATTCCTTCAGCATCATATATTCCGTTTTTCACAAGGTATCCGTCCAAAATCTGTGAAGCCTTAAATATGTCTGTAGGACTGCTTAACAGCAATGATTTTTTAATTCCTATTTTTTTCTGTTCACTGTCGTATTCATGAAGAAGCAAAGACTGAAAGCCTCCAAGACTGTATCCTGTAACATATACATCAGATACCTTCATAGTACCGGAATACTTTGAAATAATCCCCTGCAGTATGCTATATACATCCTTTATATCATCTTTAAGATATCCCGAATAGTTATTCTGCCCCTGACTTACTATAAAAGGCAGCGTACTTGTAGAGCTTATGGCAATTACATTATATCCGTTGTCATTGAACATCATTCCCAGATACATCGACAGAGAGCTGTCATATGTAGATCCTGTTCCTGATATGATTATCATCAGAGGAGCTTCTTCTTTCTGTATCCAGATATTATAATCATAATTTGTCCATTTTCTCAATATTTCAGGCATATTCTCCCTTGTTGCTTTCACATGATCCTTTTTAGGCAGCTTTGTTTTATTAAATTTATACCAGTCTTTTGACGGTGTTCCAAAAACAGTTGCCATGAGAGGACTGTCTTTATATGGGTAATTCTTAGCTACTTCATATACATCATCATTTTCAGCACTGAATGAAATGACAGAAAATATAAACACCATTACTGTCAAAATCAGTTTTTTTAACTTCATACTCTAACTCCTTATATATCTATTTTTTATTTCCTGAAATTAATTTACATTATATCATTTTTTTTTATATTCTAAAATAAAAAATGATTAAACTATAAAATATTCTATATCTGTATCTTGGTGGCAGATAAATAATAAATATTTATATATCCACGCTTACTATTCTCGATTCCCCTATTTCCTTATTCATAGTTACTCCGTAAAGTCTGTGGGATCCTTTCATTGTTTCTTTATTATGTGTAATAAGAATAAACTGAGATTTATTTGTAAACTCATTAAGAAGTTTCACTATCTTTTTAGTATTAGCATCATCAAGTGCTGCTTCTATCTCATCAAAAAACGTAAACGGACTAGGCTTAAATATAAATATTGCCATAATGAATGAGACCGCAAGCATTGATTTTTCCCCGCCGGATAATAACAGCAAAGTCTGCTCCGGTTTATTTTTATATTTTACACTTAATTCCAGACCGGTTTCGAGCAGATTTTCCTCATCCAGAATTTTTATTTCCCCTTTGGCATTATTAAGTATTTCCTTACACATATAAACAAAGTTGCTGTTTATTTCTTTTAGAGCATATGAAAATTTTTCGGTTATCTCACCTTCTATATCCTTTATAAGCGTGAAGAGTGACTCCCTGCTTTTCAAAAGATCCTCTTTCTGTTCATATAATAATCTGTATCGTTCCTCTTCTTTTTCATATTCTTCTATAGAAGCTAGATTTACAGGTCCTATATCCATTCTTGACTTTTCATTAACCGACATTTTTCTTCTTGTAGCTGCCAGGATATTATCATCGGATATTTCCTCATACTCTTCATCATTAATTTCCTCTGACTGCATTTCTTCATATTCCTGCCCGAGATATTCCAGTTCCTTGGTTAATTTTGTAAAATTTTCTACATATTTTACATGCTCGTTTTTATTAAGAATGATTTTTGTTTCTACATCCTTTACCTTACTTATCAACTCTTTTTCGCCTGATTCCAGTTTTCTTATTTCCAGCTCAAGCTCCTTTATCTCTTCAAGAAGCTTTGAATTCTCCTTATCTTTTTTATTAATAGTATCCAGTATCTCTTTATTTTTTACGCTCAACTCTTCTTTCAGATTTCTGTTTTCAGAAAAGAAAGAGTCCAGTTCCAGCTTCTCATTCTTCAGTCTTTCGTATTCACTGCTGATTTCTTCATATCGCGCCTTATAATTCATAAATTTTTCATTTAATATGGCACTTTCTATGGATATTTCATTAAGCTTAGCAGTAAGCTCCCCTGTATCTTTTATTTTTTCCTTTTTTTCAGCTGTTTCAATAATAAGCTTATTATTATTTTCAATATTAAGATCAATCTGTGAAATTATTTTTTTATTTTCTTCGATTTTCAAAATTTGTTTTTCTATAAACTCTTTATTATCATTTTCTTCAAAATTAACAGTATCTAGTTCTCTCTTACTTCTGCTGTATTCAGATTTTGCACTTTCAAATTCGTTGTTAAAATCTCTGTTGCTGCTTTCCAAATCCTGAAGAATAATTCTTTCTTCCTGTATATGTTCAGCTGTCTTTTTTTCAAGGATTTCTGCCTTTTCTATTTCTGCTGTACACAGCTCTGTTTCTTTTATTAAGCTTTCAAGTGAGCTGTTTATTTCTCCAAGTTCTTTTTTTCTTTCAAAAAGCTCGTCTTTGCCTTTAGTTTTAAAACCGCCGCTTATTCTTCCCCTTGAAGTTATCAGTTCACCGTCTACAGTAATAATCCTGTCATTAAAACCATTTTTCAGTATTTTCAGTCCGCTGTCCAGATCCTTTACCAGAATAGCATTGCCAAATACAAAAAAAGCTGCCTTTTCTATCTTTTTATCATAACTGACTATATCTCTTACAAACCCGACTATATTTTCTCCGGCAGGAAGTTTGTCTATAAATCTTCCGGTTTTTATAGTTTCCAGCGGAAGAAAAGATGCCCTTCCTATTTTTTCATTCTTTAATATTTCTATACACTTTTTGGCAGTGCCGTCATTATCCGTAACTATATCCTGAAAATTACTTCCCGATAATATCTGCACAGCATAATGATATTCTTCCGGTATTGTTATTAAATTGGCAAATGCACCCAAAACACCGTCAATTTTTTTATTTAATATCAGCTTTATTGATCTGCCGAATGTTTCATTATTTTCTATAATATTTTCTATGGCTCTTTTTTTAGTTGACAAATTTGTATTTTTATAATTCAGCTCATTAAGCTTTTTTAGTATAAGGTCTTTATTTTTTTGTATTTCCTGAAGCTTTTCACTGTTTATCTTAAGCTTTTGTTTTTTTTCTTCAAGATTTTCAATATTTTGGGAAGAAGCTTCCTCATACTTTTTTATTGTTGCACTTATTTTATCAAAATCTTCAAGTATTTTTTCTTTTTCTTTTAAAATAGAATTTACCCTTGCTTTGGCGAGATTTATCCTTTTTTCCAGATCTTCAAGCTCGCCATTCAGTTTTATCTTTTCTATTTCAGAATTTCTATTTTCACTGCTCAGGCTTTCAAGAGTCTTTTCAATTGCAAGGCTTTCTTCCTTTATAGATTCCAGCTCTTTCTCAAGGTTATTTTTATCGTTATTTTTTTCATCAAATACTTTTTTTATCTCATCAAGCTCTTTTTTACTATTTTCAAGTACCAGATTTTTTTCTTTTAATTCATTTTCTATATTGTCTTTTCTTTTACCTTTTTCCTGGAATTCCACCTCAAGATTAGATGACCTGTTATTAATTTCGGAAATCTTATTCTTCAATATTTCCAATTCTTTGAATATCTCCATATTAGCATCTTTTTTTTCCTGAAGCCTTGTATAAGAATTTTCCCTGTATTGGTTTATTTCTCTTAATTCCGCCTCTTTTACAGAAAATTCGTTTTCTACTTCTTTTATTTTTTCATTTAATGCTTCGATTTTATCTTTCATATCTTTTTTATCGATATTTTTCTGATTTATGTTATAGTTTACAGTCATCAGCTTCAAAGTATTTATCTTTCTTGTAAGTGCTTTATAAAGCTTTGCTTTATCACTCTGTTCCTTTAATATGCTTACTCTTGAGGCAAGATCATTTTCCACATATTCTATTTTCTCCACTTCACTCTGAATATCATTCAGCTTTTTTACGGATTCTTCTTTTTCTGTTTTGGCTCTTTTTACACCTGCTGCCTCTTCTATGAGCTCTTTTAATTCTTTGGGAGTGGAGCTGATAATCTTTTCTACTCTTCCCTGCCCTATGATGGAATAAGCCTGCTTTCCTATTCCGGTATCCATAAACAGATTATTTATATCTTTCAGACGAATTTTTCTGTTATTTATTAGATATTCATTTTCTCCGCTTCTATATATTCTTCTGGTAATTTTCAGATCTGTAAAATCTATATCGAGATATCTGTCGCTGTTATCTATGATAAGACTTACTTCCGCCACTGATTTGGCTTTCCTGTTTTTCCCGCCGGAAAATATAACATCTGAACTGTCCTTTGCCCTTATGCTCTTATAGCTCTGTTCCCCCAGCACCCAAAGAATTGCATCAAGAATATTACTCTTCCCGCTCCCGTTAGGTCCGACTATTGATGTAATACCGTTAGTAAAGTCTATTACAGTCTTTTCGGCAAATGATTTAAAACCGTTCAGCTCTAATGCTTTTAAATACATCTTTCCTCCGATTGTAGATTTATTATAATATTATATCATAAATATAGAAAATATATAAATAAAAATGAGCATAATCTATTATGCCCATATCTGTAATCAGTCTATTTCAGCAGAAGTTTGCCGATTATTCTGTTATCTGCAATAAAATCAAGATACTTCGGTTCCCCCTTTATTCTATAATTTAACTTCACTTCACGGCTTGTTCCGGCAGGGATAACCTCAATTTCATATGAATCCTTCATGGAACCTACTTCACCTGTAGCCAGATAATCCGTAGTATTTTTATAAAGCACGCCCTCCTCTGTTTCTACCTGCAAATGAGAAGGTTTGATATTTACTAAAGGATTTTCACCGCCATTTTTTATTTTCACAGTTAACAGATAAAATTTTTCGTCTTCATTAAGTCTGCTTTCCATCTCTTCCTTTACATAAGGATTACTCTCTTTGCTCTTTCTTTCTACTGCACTTATTACATATATTTCTTCTTCTTCAGTCTCCGATTTGAAAGTTATTGTTAATTCTCCGCCTTTTTCTGTGATTTCCGGCTCCTCTTTTTTTTCTTTTTCAGCTGATACAGTATTATCTGTCTCTCCCTTTTTAATAACTTCCTCTTTTTTGGGAAAATTATTTGTAGATTTGTTACAAGATATTAATAATGCTAATAAAACCAATATCAAAATATTTTTCATTTTATACTCCTCCATATTAAAATCTCAAATAAAAATACTGCATCAAAACATATTTATTTAAAAATACAAAATTATTGTTATTTTATCATAATTTCTGTTTATCAGCAGTATTATATTTTAGTATTTTTTTACATTACTATTACCAAAGTCGGCTCTTTAGGAGCTCTGTATCCGTTTTTATCCCCCGGAGTAGAATTCCCAAGCCAGTCATAAATAAATTTTATCTGATCATCATAGTGTCTTACACACTTGTGTGATTCTCTGTATGTTCCTATTTTTTTTGCAGTTGTTGCTTTTCTTGCATCTCTGTTTGGTCCGTAAGAAGCAGGAATCCCGTGAAGATATCCTCCTCCGCTGAATCTCACCGCATATGCAGCTTCTCCGTCTATTACCACATCTGTTCTCCCGGCAATCTTTTTACTATCCTCTACCTGCTCATTTGATCTGGCTCTTCTTGTATAAACCATCACAGGTTTTGAATATGCAACAAGAAAATCACCGTACGGCGTTGCATATGAAGAAGCTCCGTCATCCTTTCCCGTAGTAACAAAAGAGTAAGTTATTACATTCCACTTTCCGTCAGTTTTTTCCATTACTGCTTCATTTTCACTTTCGGAATCCACTATTATAAAACGGTTTATTTCAGCAGTAATATTGGCATTTTTCAGCTTTGTCTTATTGGAAGAGCTTATATAATACGGTCCTCCGTATGCCAATGTCTCCACCTTTATGAAGCCGCCGCTCTCATCAAGTATTTTTAGTATAGACCTGTCGGGAATATTTATGAATTCCTTTGAGTTAGGTGCTGTATAGCCTCTTATACTCTGATTTTCCCTGTTTCCGAATTTATCTTTAGGGGTATTTACATCTTTGCTTAGGGCTACATACTGATCTACCACGTATATATCCTTTTTTTCACTAAAGGCCTGATTCAGAAATTTGTTTGTCTTATCTATTCTGTTTGCCATTTCATTCCAGTTAAATTCTCTTTTTAGTACACCGTCTGCATATACATATCCGATTCTTTTATCCGAAAGCTCTACCTCATACCAGTCATATTCGCTGTTAACACTGTTTCTGTCCAGTTTTCTCAGAACTTTTATTTTCTCGGGATATTTTGCATTAATAATAATTTCTGACTGATAATTTGGTGCCTTTCTTATTTTTACATCAGATTTTACAAAAACAAAATTATCCAGATCCTTAGGTGCATTTTTATTGTATTTTAGATTAAAAGTCATGTTATCAGGCTTTTTATCACTGTATTGTTCCAGTACCTTATATCCTGTTTCTCCGGGTGTTTCAGCTGTTTGTGTATTTTCAGGCTGTTTCTCCGGATTTTCTGCCGGGACTGTTTCCGGTTTTTTAGGTGTTTCTTCTGGTTTCTTTGTATTTTCTTCCGGTTTCTTTACAGTTTCCTCGGGTTTTTTCACCGGAGTCTGAGTGCCTGATGTTGTCTTCTTGCCAGCTTTATATTCAAAATAATTGGCGATAAAGTCATTTGTAAATTTACCAAATTCACTTCCAAATGTATCTGTAGGAAATACTTTTTCAGTTTGATAATCTTTTTTATATGTGTCATTTCCCTGATTTATATATGAAACATAATTGGTAACTACATTAGTAGATACTACTTTGTAATATATTAAAAGTATATCTGCCTGTCCGTCCTGATTTAAGTCAATTTTCTTTTCATTAAGGCTCCATCCGTCCAGTTCCATCTTAGAGCCGTTATATTTGTCCGGTACTTTCAGTAATTCTGAAAATATCATAAGAGAAAACAGCATAAAAAGAACAGCAATTTTTCTTTTCACGGTTATACCTCCTTACTTCTACCCTGTATCTGGATTTTCATAAGTCAGGGCAGTATTTTATAATACAATTACAACTGTAGGCGTAACTGGTTTTCTATGACCTCTTTCATCATTCGGAGAAGCATCTCCCAGCCAGTCATATACGAATTTTATCTGATCGTCGTAATGTCTTACGCATTTATGTGATTCCTTATAAGTTCCGATTTTTTGTCCTGTATAAGCTTTTTTGGCTGCTGTCCCGCCGCCGTACGTTGCAGGAATACCATGAAGATATCCTCCTCCGCTGAATCTTACCGCGTAGAGTGCTTCGCCTGATATTACAAGATCGTCTCTTGAAGCTACCTTTAAGTGTTTTGCTACTTCTGTCTCGTCTTTTTTTCTGTTTCTTGTATACTGCATTACAGGCTTGCTGTATGCCACCAAAAATGCACCGTGCGGTGTTTCATAAGATGAGTATCCGTTATCTTTTCCCGTTGTAACAAAAGAATATGTTATTACATTCCACTTATCATCAGCTTTCTCCACTATAACCTCTGACTGGCTGTCAGGATCTATTACGATAAAATGCTTGATTATATCCTTAAGCTCTGTTTCCTCTGCTATAGTATTCGGGTTTGCCTTGATATAATAAGGACCGCCGTAAAACGGAGTTTCGATTTCATAAAAACCGTCTTTTTCAGAAATTATTCTGAATATTGTCCTGTCGGGTATATTAATATACTCTTTTGAATCCGGGCTGATAAATCCTTTTACACTTTGGTTGGGACGGTTATTAAATTTATCTTTTTCACCGTAGTAATCCCTCGAAAGAGGTGCATAAGCACTTATTGTATATAGCTTCTGTTCTTTTTTTAGTGTTTCGCTGATAAAATCATTTACTATATCCATTTTATCAACCATTGCACTCCATTTGAAATTTCTCTTCTCTACATTTTCCGAAACAGGAATGTATCCTTTTTTACCGTCAGCAAGTATTACTTCATACCATTCACCGTTGATATTTGATTTTATCAAAGATGTAGTTTTTATTTTCTGAGGATATTTTACTGTCTCGATAACCTCTGATGTAAGAACCGGTTCTGAATTAACATCGACTGTTTTCTTTATGAATAAGAAATCGTCAAATTTTGGCGCATTTTTATCATATTTCAGTTCAAACTTCATTTCTTCTGGCTTGTAAGTATCAAAGACCTCTATCTCCCTTGTCTCATTTTCGGATAATCCGTCAGTATTGCCATTTACAGTAGCTGTCAGATTATTTTTATAAGTATCAAGCTCTTTAATAAAATCATAGCTGTATTTAAAGTTTTTTTCCGACTGTAATATGAGTTTATATTCGCTTCCTTTTTGTTCGTAAACATTGAAAAATGTATCCATACTGTTATCATCAGTATTTCTGTAATAAACTGCCATTTTAGCAGGCTTTCCGTCTTTCAGTGTTATATCGCTTTCCAGTAATTCATAACCATCTATTTTCATTTCTTTATTTTTGTATATTTGCGGTGCTTCGAACCCGTATGAAAATACCGAAATAATTAATGAACATAGTAATATTTTTAAGTTCTTCAAGTTATAAAACTCCCTTTCTATAAAATTTGCACCTATATTTTATCAAACTTTTCAGCAAAAATCAATGATCTCATATTTAATAATTTGTACCTGAACTCAATTATTTGCATAATTTCCAAACGACAAAATATGTATATACAAAAAATATAAAATAAAGAAAGCCTCTTTTTTTGAAGAGGCTTTCTGTTATCATAGTTCATTTATATAATCAGAATAAATGAACTTTAAAACATTAGAATGTCGGCATTACTGAACCTTGATATTTCTCCTCGACTATTTTCTTCATTTCATCACTATGAAGTACTTTTATTAATGTCTGTATTCTTTCATCATTTTCGTTTCCTTTTAATACTGCGATAATATTAACATATGGTGAATCTTTGCTTTCTACTGCTAGACTTTCTCTTGGATTAAGCCCGTTTTTCACTGCATAGTTTCCCGGAATTACTGCTGCACCCACTTCTTTTAATCTTATTGCTATCTGATCCGCTGTTATTGTTGTTATTTTCAGATTTTTAGGATTTTCCACTATATCCTCAAGTGTAGCTACAACATTATTTGGGTCCTTTAATTTTATAATACCGTTTTTATCCAGCAGTATCAATGATCTTGCCAGATTCGTAGGATCATTTGCTATCAAAATTTCTGCTCCGTCTTCCAGCTCGCCAAGAGCCTTATATTTGTCTGAATAGAGTGCAAGCGGCGCTGTATAGCTTCTTGCCACATCCACTATATCTGTTCCGTTTTTCTCATTATAGTTATCTAAAAACGGCTTATGCTGAAATATATTTGCATCAACGGATTTTTCCGTAAGAACCTTATTCGGCATTACATAATCATTAAAAATCTCCACTTTAAGCTCTATACCTTCTTTTGCCATAAGCGGTACTGCTTCTTTCAGTATTTCACCATGAGGCTCAGGCGTAGCTGCTACCGAAAGAACTTTTTTCCCTTCAGGTTTTGCCGCTGTATCCTCTTTGTTTCCGCATGAAAGCAAAAATGCCCCCATTAGTATTCCCAGTAATATCTTTTTCATTTTTTCCTCCTGTTATAAGTATTTCATTGTATAGAATATCTTTAAATCCTTTATCTTTAGTGCAGTGTCCTGCTCACAATTAGTAAAAAAACTTTGATTAATTTATCATTCTGCACGGCAGAAATCATATAAACCAGTAACAATGCCGTAATTATTAAACATTTAGCTGATTATGACCAGAACACTACACTAGATAAAAAGTTTTAAAAAAAATCAGATAAGAATTTGGAAAACCTCTTTCTGATTTTTTATTTTATTAAAATGCCGGTACTACAGATCCCTGATATTTTTCTTCAATAAATTTTTTAATTTTTTCACTTTGAAGTGCTTTTACCAATTTCTGTACTCTCTCGTCATTTTCATTTCCTTTTAGAACCGTAATCACATTTGCATAAGGTGAATCCTTATCTTCGATAAATATGCTGTCTGTAAGCGGATTCAGATTATTTTTCATTGCAAAATTACCATTAATTACTGCTGCCCCGACTTCACCAAGTCTTGTTGGAATCTGATCGGCATTTAATGCTGTAACTTTTAGTTTTTTAGGATTTTCAGCTATATCCTCAATTGTAGAGTCAAGTTTTTGGTTATCCTTTAATTTAATTATTCCGCTTTTATCCAGTAATATCAATGCTCTTCCTCTGTTAGTAGGATCATTTGGAATTAATACATCTGCACCTTCAGGCAGTTCAGATAAATCCTTAACACTTTTAGAATATACAGCAAGCGGTTCCACATGTATTTTTGCTACTGCAACAAGCTCCATATTATTTTTCTGTGCAAATTCTTCCATATAAGGAACATGCTGAAAATAGTTCGCATCCAGCGTTTTTTCTCCAAGAAGTCTGTTTGGAAGTACATAGTCATCAAATATTTTTATTTCAAGATCTACTCCTTCTTTTTTCAGTTCTTCTTTTACCTGTTCTAGAATTTCTGCATGCGGTGTTGGTGTTGCCCCAATTACCAGTTTCTGTTCTTTTTGTGCTTCTGGATTTCCTGTATCAGCTGCAGGTGTTTCTTCTTTTTTTCCGCAAGAAAATATTACACCCAATGTCAGAATTCCTATTAAAAATTTTTTCATTTTGTTACCTCCTATTTCCCTCGTTTTTTATATATTTTTTTTACTATAAGGTTGCCAAAAAATTGTATTACCTGTACCAATAATATAATGATCAGTGTTGCTTTCCATATTATAGCAGGATTGCTGTTCTGAAAACCGGCTACTACCGCCTGGTTTCCAAGTCCTCCTCCGCCTACTATACCTGCCATTGCAGAATATCCTATGAGTGTTATAAGAGCAAGTACCATTCCGTGTATCAAAGACGGAAGTGCTTCCGGAAGCATCACCTTTGTTATTATGTGAAAATTAGTAGCTCCCAGTGATTTTGAAGCTTCTATCAGCCCCTTGTCTACCTCATTCAAAGCGCCCTCTATTACACGTGCAACAAACGGAGCCGAGCCAAGTGCCAGATAAACAATAAACGCTTCATTCCCGAATGATTTTCCTATAATGCCTCTTGCTATAGGAATCAATACTACCATTAATATAATAAAAGGAATTGATCTTGTAATATTAATAAGGATAATATCCAAAATTTTATTCAGACTTCTGTTAGGTGCAATATGATTTTCAGAGCTTGTTACAAGAAGGACTCCCAGAGGCATTCCTATAAGCAGTGCAAAAAACATAGATATTAAAACCATATATACGGTTTCCCAGAGGGGAATAAGCATATTTCCAAAATTAAAAAATTCAGCCCAGTCAAATTGCATTATACTTCCTCCACTTCTATCTTATTTTCTTTCAGCCAGTTTATCGCACTGTTTCTATCTGTATCGCTCCCGAGAATCTCTACCAGAAGATGACCTACCTTGTCATCTGCAAGCTCATCTATAGTACCGCCGAGAATATTTACATCCAGTCCGTATTTTTTTACCATGTCTGATATATAAGGTTTCTCAGCCTGTTCTCCCTGAAAATTCAGTTTCAGCATTTGTTTTCCTGTTATTTTCATTTTTTCTTTTTTATTTTCTGTTTCAGGTGCTATATGTGATACGAATTCTCTTGTGAGCTCATTCTTGGGATTCAGGAATATTTCCTTTGTGCTTCCCTCTTCTATCAGTTTTCCGTCAGACAATATAGCAGTTCTGTTACATACCTTTCTTATTACTTCCATCTGGTGGGTTATCAGTACTATAGTCAGTCCCAGTTTTTTCTGAATATTTTTCAGCAGCTCCAGAATAGAGACTGTAGTTCTGGGATCCAGAGCACTTGTAGCTTCATCTGAAAGCAGAATTTCGGGATAATTTGCCAATGCCCGTGCAATTGCTACTCTCTGCTTCTGACCGCCTGACAGCTGGCTTGGATACACATTTCTTTTGTCTTCAAGCCCCACTAATTCAAGTAATTCATCTACCCTCGGTTCTATTTTATTCTTCGGCCATCCGGCCAGCTCAAGGGCAAAAGCCACATTTCCCTTTACATCCCTTGAGCTTAAAAGATTAAAATGCTGGAATATCATTCCTGTTTTTCTTCTATATTCCAACAGCCTTTTTTTGGGTAATTCTACTATGTTTTCTCCGTTTACATAGATTTCTCCGGAGCTTGGTTCCTCTAACCTGTTTAACATTCTGATAAAAGTTGACTTTCCTGCTCCGCTCAGTCCCATTATTCCATAAATGTCATTTTTATTGATTGACAGTGAAATATCGTCCACAGCTTTGAATTCTTTGTCCACATTTGTATATATTTTAGTCAGATTTTTTACTTCTATGTGTTTTGCCAACTTTTCCACCTCTCATTATTTTAAGACAATTCCGAACTTACATCTGAATATGATGATTCTGCTTTTTTGATTCTCATTTTTTTGTCACCTTCAAAATCTCCGCCTTCAGATATTGCAAATACTTCTGATATTATTGTACCGTTTACTTTTCCTCTTTCACCGATTTTTACTTTTGTAGCTTCTACTTTTCCCAGAAGAGTTCCGTTTATTACAGCTTCCTCTGAATAAATTTCACCGTTTACTATACCGTCTGTCCCTATAATTACAGAATCCTTAGAAACTACTTTCCCGTCTATTTTCCCCTCTATCTGTATTATTCCCTCAGTTACTATATCACCCTTCAGTTCTGTATTTTGTGATATTACTGTTATATTTGTTTCCGAAATCATATTATTTCCTTTAGAAAAGACTCCCATTCTATACTCCTCTCGTTTTTAAATAAATATTCAAAATCATCTTCGCTCCATTTTATAAAATTCATAGGATCAAGCTGCACCCCGTAGAATCTTATTTCATAATGCAGGTGCGGCCCGGTGCTGTTACCGGTATTTCCACTTTTGGCTACTACCTGCCCTTTTTTTACAAATTCCCTTGTTTTTACCGAATATGAATCCAAATGTGCATAAAAGCTCTGCAGCCCGAAGCTGTGATCGATTATTACCACATTTCCATATCCGTTTTGCTGTCCTGCAAAGCTTACTATACCATCAGCAGTAGAAAATATATCAGCATTCATTCCTGTTCCGAAATCAATCCCTTTATGATCTTTCTGCACACCTGCTATAGGGTGTATTCTTCCGCCGAACGGACTTGTTACTCTTGTATCCGGTTTTACAGGATATGAATTTGGTATCATTGTAAGCACTTTTCTTTTTTTTGTTTTTGATACCTCATTCAGATTGCTCATTGTAGCTTTTTTATTTTCTCTTTCCTGTTCCCTTTTCTGTTCCTCTTCATAATCATTCTTAAATTTTCTCAGTTCGCTGTTTTGGGATAAAATATCTATATTTTTTAGATAAGACCCTCCAAGAAATAATAAAGCAATTATAGAAATTAACAGATATATTGTTACGGAAATTCCCAGCATAGAGACTATCTTTTTTATTTTTTGACTGAATTTATAACTTTTGATTCCTTTTGAGTCAGTGATTGTAACTATAAAAGATTTCTTCATAATCTTGTTACATCTTTACTTTTTCAAAAATTCCCTTACTCTTTCAGAAGAAGAATTTTCAAAAACTTTTTCAGATGTTCCTTCCTCAAGTATTTTTCCTTTTTCCATAACTATTACTTTATCGGAAATTTCTTTTACAAATTTCATTTCATGGCTGACTATTAACATTGTAGTTTTTTCATCTCTCAGCTTCTTTATCAGATCAAGAACCTCTTTTACCAGTTCAGGATCAAGTGCCGAGGTCGGCTCGTCAAATAACATAATATCTGGATCAAGCGCCATAGCCCTCGCTATTGCAGCTCTCTGTTTCTGACCGCCTGACAGCTCATTTGGATAATTATCTATTTTATCTATAAGTCCCACTTTTGCCAGCATCTGTTTTGTTATTTCATCAGCTTCTTTAGCAGATGCTTTTTTTACTACCTTCAAGGTTCTTGCTATATTATTTCTTACAGTCATATGAGGAAAAAGATTAAAATTCTGAAATACCATGCCGGTTTTCAAAAGTATTTTTTTCTTTTCCTTCTTATCCATAGATTTTTCAGTTATATCGTAACCTTCTATAAGTATACTTCCGCTGTCTACTGTTTCAAGATCAGCTATACTTCTCAGCAGTGTCGACTTTCCGCTTCCCGAAGGTCCGATAATGGAAACTACTTCCCCTTTTGCCACTTTCAGTGAAATATCATTCAAAACCCTGTTTTCACCGTAACTTTTGTTTATATTTCTTATTTCTATAATGTCCATGGCTATACTCTCACCTTATTTCTTTTCTCCATATTTTTAAATATTCTGTCTATAAGGAAACTAAGTCCCAGATAAATCAGTCCGGCGTAAAAATACGGAGTTATTATGGAATATCTGCTGGCTATCTCTTTGGTTGTTTTTAATATTTCCGTTAATGAGATTATGTATATAAGTGCAGTATCCTTTACCAGTGTAATTGCCTCATTTCCAAGTGACGGCAGTACTCTTCTGATTGCCTGCGGCAGAAGAATATACCATATTTTTTTGAAATATGAATAACCAAGTACTTTGGCAGCCTCATCCTGACCTTTATCAATGCTTTCCAGTCCGCTTCTTATTATCTCTATAAGATATGCAGTATAATTTATTATGAATGTAATAAGTGCAGCCGGCATTCTGTCAAGGACTACTGCGTTATTAGTCAGCGTCGGCAGTCCGTAATATATAAAGAATAACTGAAGTATCAGAGGTGTTCCCCTGAATATCCATGTGTAAAATGATATACTTTTTTTTATGATCACAGAATTACCTGTATAGGCCAATGCTCCGATTATACCAAGCGGAAGCGATATCAAAGCCGTAACAGTGTAAACTATTATCACATTAGGCAATGAACTTAGAATTTGAATAAAAATAGATAATTCGCTCATTTTTTCTCCTATTCTGCACCAAACCATTTATCGTATATCTTTTTATATGTACCGTCTTTTTTTAGTTCTTCTATTGTTTCATTTATTTTTTCAATTAAGTATGTATCTTCTTTTTTTGCTCCGATTCCGTATTCCTCTTTTCCAAAGTCGCTGCCTTCAAGAATAGTGTATAATTCTTTGCCTTCTTTCTTTTCTTTATTAGCTTTTATGAATCTTGCCAGTACCTCATCACCTGCTATTGCCTCTATTCTTCCGGCATCCAGGTCTAAGAATGCCTGATCATAAGTATCATATGTTCTCAGCTCTTTCAGCTCTGAATTAACAGGATCGGCAAGAACTGCATCTTCACCGCTGCTTTTACTCTGTGTTCCTATTATTTTGCCTTTCAGATCTTCTTTAGTCTTAATAAGAGAATCTTTTTTCACAAGTATTATCTGTGAATTTTCCAGATAAGGCACTGAGAATAAAAGCTGTTTTTTTCTTTCTTCAGTTATTGACAAACCATTCCATATAAGATTAATATTTCCGTTTTTCAGCTCCATTTCTTTTGAATCCCAGTTTATCGGCTGAAACTGTACTTCAATACCAAGTTTTTCAGCTACTGCCTTCGCAAGATCAATATCGAATCCTACAAGCTCGCCTTTCTCATCTCTAAATCCCATAGGTGCAAATGTGTCATCAAGCCCGACTATTATTTTATCAGGAAGCTTTTGCTCACCGGCAGTTGCTTCAGTCTGACCGTCCTCTTTCTTGGAACACATTAGTATACTCAGCAGAAATATTAATAATAAGATTATTTTCTTCATAGCTACCTTCCTTTCCTTAAGATTATAATAAAAAAAATTCTCTCAGTTCCCTGAGAGCTTATTTAAAAGGACTAAAGTTAAAAAAATTCCGAAAGCATCACAGGCAAGACTCAATTTAATCATTTCAACATGAGTCTGTACCATAACTGCACAAACTCACTACCTATGATGACACATGCTTTCCAGATTTTTACTTATCATTTTAGTTCCTCCTAAAATTACATTCTATTATTTAGAATTATAATAAAAACACGTATAAATGTCAATAGAAATCACATATATATTTTTTATATCACCTATATAATATGTGTATACTAGTGCTTTTACAGACCATAACAGTAACCGGCAATATAAAATATTTATACCGCAGATATATTTATTTTCATAAATACAAATATGTCAAAATACCATACTCTAATCCGGCATATATTCAAAGAATCGGCACTGACGGTCCCGGCCACTTCTGCCCGCTTTTATTTCAGACATAAATACGGCAGACAGCCAGTAGAAGGACAGTGCTTATATAAATTTACTATTTTTCCAGAAAATTAAAAATTTTATTTTTCGCAATTGGATGTTTCGACATTTTATAAAATACTCTGAATGTAATCAGAACATCATATAAACTTTCATGAAGACTGCTGTCGTCAAAAGGAATATTATAAAATCTGGCACATTCATTGAGCTTCGGCCACTTATATGTTCCATAGTATTCGTTTATTCCGGCTTTCACTATTTCCACATTTTCTAACATAGTGTCAAACTGGTTTTTCAGCATAAACGGTATAAAGCTTCTGTCAAATTTTATATTATGTGCTACATAATGAGCAGTATCCTGACAAAATGAATAAAAAGACTCTATATCATCTTTAAAATGAACCGGATATATAGTTCCTTCCCTTTTCTTTTCCAGCACATCATCTGTAAGACCGTTTACATTTATTGCTCCCATGTTTATTGCTTCACCGGGATTACGAAAGTAGAATCTGTCGTATTCCCCTACTTTTTCCCATTTCTGTATCTCGCCGTTAAAATTTACTTTGATTGCAGATATTGATAAAACTGAGCTTCCTACCTTACCGTTTGTTTCCACATCGAAAAAAACTATATTTTTAGACATTATTTCCACCCCGAATAATTTATTTCTTACATTATATGTTATTTGCAAAAAATTTTCAAATTTACTTTTCCGCTGAAATGAAGATATATCTGTATTTCCCCTTGCTTTTCTTTAATTTAAATTCTTATTTTCCTGGTATTTTTTCTGTTTTATACTGATATTAATCAGCTTTTTTGTATAAATTTTCTGTTTATTTTTTCCTACATTTTTTATTATATCTGATCATATAAAAAACTGTTTCAAGAATAAACAAGAAACAGTTTTTTATTTTTAGTGTCTGTTATTATGATTTGGTCTTCCGTTATTGGGATTCGGTCTTCCATGATTCGGTCTTCCGTTGTTAGGATTCCCCGGTCTGGGCGGTCCTCCGTTTCCAATTGGTCTTTTGTTGCCGTTATTATACGGCGGTCTTCCTCTTGACGGGGGATAGTGATTATAGTCTTCATAAATACATGAAGTCAGCATAAATACCGATGCTAAAATTAATATTATTTTTTTCATGATGCCTCCTTATACAGCAGAACTGTATCTTATTATTACACACTTATTATAACACTCCAATATGAACTTAATGTGAATTTCCATTTATTTTTACAGAAAATTTTTTCATTCTTAGAGCATGAAAAAAACTAAATCAAATAAATTAATTAATATGATATTTATATTTTACTTTATTTGTCAAATAAACTATAATTGACGTAATAATAAAACAAAAGGAGATTTAATATGAAAAAATTTATTATTCTGGCTATGCTTATACTTTCCATAAATATAAGTGCAAAATCAAATTCAAAAACCGGTAATTCTATTAAAGAAAACCAAAAAAATATTACCAAAACACAATCAGGAAACGGATCAAGTTTTGAGACAGCCATAAAAGTCAAAACTGTAGATGAAGAATACAAATACCTTTCTGTTAATTATCCGGGTTCAACAGTTCTCGGACAGGCACTTGTTTATGATGATAAGGGTACTCCTTATGACATTCTGACAGTACAGATGCCTGACGGAAAAACTGCAAAATTTTATTTTGATGTTACTGAAGTATTTAAAATGTACGAGGAAATGTTTGGATTATAAAAAAAAGCTGTTTCAAAATAAAATTGGAACAGCTTTTTCATATTTTTATCTTTTATATTTTTAATAACTAAAATCAAATGCATAACCAAATCCTAATGTTAGTCTGTAAAGATTCAGATCATGTTCCTGTCTTGTACCGTTTCCATTGTCAATTTTAGCTTTGGCATAGTTTGCCTGATACATAAGGTCTATCGTAAGTCCGTTTATCTGTACTCCCCCGCCTATTCCGTAATACAATCCGTTCTCTATGTCTGTATCATATGATTTTGAATCATACGAGTAAGTATACTCGTCATAATCATCATAATACCAGTCATATACATACTGTGTTACTTTGTCATTAAGCGTAAGATCGTTCTTATGAATATTGAAAGAGTAACCCAAGTTGGCTTTTACATATGGCTTTATATATTTATTCGGTGTATCAAACTCATATTTTGCAGTTATGTATAAAGGTATACTGTCATAATAAACCTGATCATCATAACCATATGTATGTTCGTAATAATTTCCCGATGCATCATACCAGTTGTTTAGCAGTACTTTTTTTCCTTCAGCCTTGGCATGTCCCTGATATCCTATACCTGCTCCTATTAAAAAATTTGGTGCAACAGTTTTCAGATATTCTATCCCCAATTCAAATCCAAGACTGTCATCACCGGGATCTCCTGTTATGAAATCCGACATTCCGTTATAATCATTAAATACGTCAAATCCTCCGCGGATAATCAGTTCATCTGAGAATGAAGCCAGTGAAGCAATTGTAAATAAGCTAATCAATAATTTTTTCATTTCTTCCTCCTAAATCAAAAGTATTAAGAATATCCCAAATATTAAATAACCCGAAATATGAACATCCTCACAGCTAATATACCATTTATTTTATATTTTTGTCAATCTGATTTAAATATTAAAAATCCCTGTTTTTACAGATAATATTTATTAAAAAATCAGAAAATTATTTCCCGCAGATTATAGTACTATTATACCGGAATTTTCCCAATATCTTTTCTGCAGTATTTACCGGCAAAATTTATATTTTCCAAAATGTTATATGCATTTTTCCTTGCTTCTTCCAAAGTATCTCCCAAGCCTACAGTGCTTAATACTCTTCCTCCGGAAGTAAGAAATTTCCCGTTTTTTTCCGTTACCCCGGCCAGAAATACAAGCCCGTCCTTTTCATTAAAGCTAATTTCATATCCTTTTTTATAATCTCCGGGATATCCGCCGGAAGAAGCCACTACACAGCATGAAAATCCTTTTTTCCATTCAAGTGTTATTTTATTAAGCTCTTTATTCATACAGCTGTCAATTATATCCAGAAGATCTGTTTTCAGCAGCGGAAGAACCGCCTGCGTTTCCGGATCTCCCAGTCTCATATTATATTCCAGAAGGTATACACCTTTTTTGGTTATCATTACGCCAAAAAATATTATACCGGCAAAATCCATTTTTTCTGCTTTGATTCCCTTCAGTGTCGGTTCCAGTATCTCTTTTCTGAATGCTTCCTCTACATCCTCAGTCATATAAGGATTCGGACATATAGCTCCCATTCCTCCGGTATTCAATCCTGTTTCATTTTCTCCGATCTTTTTATGATCCTTGGCACTTACCATGGTCAGAATTGTTTCAGAATCTGTGAATGACAAAACAGAAGCTTCATATCCTTCAAGAAACTCTTCAATCACCACTTCATTTCCGGCACTGTCAAATCTCATTTCCACCATTATTTCATTCACGGCTTTTTCTGCTTCTTCTTTATTTTGTGCTATTATTACACCTTTCCCTGCTGCAAGCCCGCTTGCCTTTACCACTACGGGAAATTCTACCTTTCCCAGGTATTCCAGAGCTTTGCTGCTGTCTGAAAAGGTCATATATTCTGCTGTTTTTACTCCGTATTTTTTCATAAAATCTTTTGAAAAAACCTTACTTCCCTCTAATTGTGCCGCATATTTATCAGGCCCGAAAATTTTCAGATTTTTCTCGGTAAATTTATCAACTATTCCCTCCACAAGAAGCTCTTCACTTCCTACTATTGTCAGATCAATTGATTTTTCTGCCGCAAATTCCAATATTTCATCAACAGTTTTCAGATTTATGCATTCTCCTTTTTCCAAAAGGTCTATGCCTGCATTTCCTGCTGCTGTATATATTTTTTCTACCTTTGGATTCTGTGACAGCTTCCATGCAATTGCGTGTTCTCTTCCTCCGCTTCCTATTATCAATATTTTCATTTTTTCTCCTAATGTTTAAAATGTCTTATTCCGGTAAATACCATTGATATACCATGTTCATTACATGCATCTACAGATTCCTGATCTCTCATCGAGCCTCCGGGCTGTATTATAGCAGTGATTCCGGCTTTGGCAGCTTCATCTACACAGTCCCTGAATGGAAAAAATGCATCAGATGCAAGAACAGAGCCGTCCTTTGCTCTTTCCAAAGCCTGCATTGTAGCCCAGATTCTGTTTGTTTCTCCGGTTCCTATTCCTTTTGCCATACCGTCTTTTACTACTACTATAGCATTGGATTTTACATGCTTGACTACTTTCATGCCCAGAATCATATCTCCTATTTCAGTTTCATCGGGAGCTTTTTTTGTTACTATATTAAATTCTTTCATCATCTCTTTATTTACATCCTGCACAAGCAGACCTCCGTCTACTTTTACATACTCGAGCTTATCCTGCACCTTCCCTGTTTTAGCTTCAATTACTCTGAGGTTTTTCTTCCCCTTTAATATTTCAAGGGCTTTTTCAGTATAAGATGGTGCTATGACAATCTCCAAAAAAATCTTTGCCATTTCTGCAGCAGTTTCCTCATCCACCTCTTTATTAACAGCCACTATTCCTCCGAATATTGATACAGGATCACATTCATAAGCCTTCTGATATACTTCAAAAGGAGTTTTTCCCACAGCTGCACCGCACGGCGTAGAATGTTTTATTGCAGAACACGCCGGTTCGTCAAATTCATTTACTATTTTCCACGCTATATCCATATCCCTTATATTATTAAAAGACAGTTCCTTCCCGTTCAGCTGTTTGAAATCCTTCATTGCTCCGTCCTGAACTGTCGATACATAATAAGCAGCTTTTTGATGTGGATTTTCCCCGTACCTTAAGTCAAACATTTTTTCATAAGACATATTCAGATAATGCGGGAATTCTTCATTCAGAAGAAATTCCGATATAGCTGCATCATAGGCCGAGCAAAGATTAAATACTTTTCCTGCAAGACTTTTTCTTGTCTCAAAGCTTACATCCCCTGATTCATTTATTTCTTCTTTTACTTTTTCATAATCGTCCGTGTCTGATATTACCACTACATCCTTAAAAGATTTAGCAGCGGATCTCAGCATAGTCGGTCCGCCTATATCGATGAACTCTACTTTTTCCTCGAAGCTTTTATCCGTTTTCACCTCTTCAAAAAACGGATATAAATTTACAATTACCATATCAATAGGCTTTATATCGTTTTCCTCTATAGTCCTCATATGCTCTGCATTATCCCTTACAGCAAGTATCCCGCCGTGTATATTTGGATGCAGTGTTTTTACTCTTCCGTCAAGCATCTCTTTGAATTTTGTTATCTCCGAAACTTCTGTTACAGGTATTCCGTTTTCCTTCAAATATCTGTATGTACCGCCTGTAGATATTATTTCTACATTTTTTTCTATAAGGAATTTTGAAAATTCCAGTATATTATCTTTTTTATAAACACTTATCAAAGCTCTATTTATCATATCTCACTCCCGATTAAATTAAATATTCCGGCATAATACCCGGCTAATCTTTAGCTTATGCTTCGTTATACTGCTAGTCTGTGAAAACTTTCTTTATTGCCTTTGTTAAAATTATATGCTCTTTTTCCAATACTTTCTTCTGTAATGTTTCCGGTGTATCATCAGGTGATACTGCTACCTTTTCCTGAATTATAATTTCTCCGGTATCTATACCTATATCTACGTAATGAACAGTACATCCGCTTTCTTTCTCTTTATTTTTGATGACTGCTTCATGTATTTTAATTCCGTACATTCCTGCTCCTCCGTATTTTGGCAGCAATGAGGGATGTATATTTATTATTTTCCTGTCCCACTTTTTTACAAATTCCGGTTCAAGAATAGATAAGAATCCTGCTAATACTATATAATCAACGTTTCCCTCCAAAATTTCCCCGATTTTTTCCGACAGGGAATTTTTGTATTTTTTTCTATCCAAAAGCACTGTTTTTATACCTTCATTTTCTGCTCTTTCTATTCCGTGACATTCTCGGTCAGCTATCACATATTCGATACTGCAGTCCAGATCCCTATTTTTTATATTATCAATTACAGACTGTAAATTTGATCCTCCACCGGAAATTAAAACTGCTATTTTAGGCATATTTTATTATCTCCTTTTTCTATACGTCCTATCTCATATGCATTTTCTCCATATTTTGACAGCTTTTTCATTACTTTATCCTTATCTTTTTCTTTTACTACTATTATAAAACCGATTCCCATATTAAATGTTCCCCACATTTCTTCTTCCGGAACACCTTTTGACTGAAGATAAGTGAAAATTTCCGGAACCTTTATTTTATCTTTGGAAATTACCGCACTTAAACCGTCAGGAATTACACGCGGTACATTTTCTATAAGTCCGCCTCCTGTGATATGAGCCATACCTTTTACCTTAAATTTCTTTATTATTTTTGATACAGGCTTTACATATATTTTTGTGGGAGTCAAAAGATATTCGGATATTTTCTGTCCGTTATATTCTTCATCAAGATCAGTCACAAGCTTTCTTACGAGTGAAAATCCATTACTGTGTACACCGCTTGATTCAAGTCCGATAATTATATCTCCCTCTTTTATTTTTTCACCGTTTATCACTTTCTTTTTTTCTACTACCCCTACTGCAAAACCTGCTATATCATATTCCCCTTCATTATAAAACCCCGGCATTTCAGCTGTTTCTCCGCCTACCAGAGACATTCCCGAGCTAAGACACCCTTCGGCTACTCCCTTTACAATCTCGGAAGATACTCCTGCATCAAGCTTGCCGCATGCAAGATAATCAAGAAAAAACATAGGCTCTGCTCCGTGGCACAAAATATCATTTACACACATAGCAACACAGTCTATTCCTATAGTATCATATTTTTTCAGGTGAAAAGCCAGTTTCAGCTTTGTCCCCACTCCGTCTGTCCCGGATACCAGAACAGGGTTTTTATATCTTCCCAGCTTATACATAGCACCAAAACTTCCAAGCTCGTTCAATACTTTTTTCGAATAAGTATTTACAGCCATTTGCTTTATCATATCTACGCTTTTGTATCCCTCTTCTTTGTCCACCCCAGAATTTTTATAAGTCAGCATCTTCATCCTCCAAAGATTTATTTTCCATATCAGTTATCGGATAATTTCCTGTAAAGCATCCCATACAGAAATTGGTTCCGCCCAATGTCAGTTTTAGATTCTCCAGTGTAAGATAATCCAGTGAATCTGCATCTATTTTCTCCCTTATTTCCTCAAGGCTCATTTTACTTCCTATGAGTTCTTTTTTTGTGGCAATATCTATTCCAAAATAACATTCATTTTTTACCACAGGAGATGCCGATCGGAAATGTACTTCCTTTGCACCTGCTTCTCTCAGCATTTTCACCAATTTTTTTGAAGTAGTTCCTCTTACCAGCGAATCATCTATTACTACTACTCTTTTTCCTTCTACTACTTTTTTTATTGCATTCAGCTTTACTTTCACTGATTTTTCCCTTAATTCCTGACTGGGGCTGATAAAAGTTCTTCCTATATATTTATTTTTTACCAGTCCTATACCATAAGGTATTTTACTTTCCTCGGAATAACCGATTGCCGCCGGTATTCCCGAATCAGGTACGCCTATTACCACATCTGCTTCTATGGGATTCTGTCTGTACAGATACTTTCCTGTCTGATGTCTTACGCTGTAAACATCTATACCGTCTATTTTGGTATCAGGTCTTGCAAAGTAAATATACTCAAATGAGCATGGAGCTTTGGAGCTGTTTTTTTCATACTTTATCGAATCTACTCCGTCAGAATCTATTATTACTATCTCGCCGGGTTCTATATCCCTTATAAACTTAGCATCTACAGTGTCAAGCGCACAGGTTTCCGAAGCCAGCACATAAGTCCCTCCGTTTATTTTGCCCAGACAAAGGGGTCTTATACCATTCGGATCTCTTACGCCGATAAGCTTGTCCCCTATAAGCATCACAAGTGCAAATGAACCCTTTATTGTTTTCATGGTATTTACTATCATGGATTTTATTCCGTTTCTGGAATATCTTGATAACAGGTTAAGTATCAGTTCAGTATCTGTAGTTGTCTGAAAAACAGCACTTTCTGATTCCAGCTGTCTTCTCAGGGTTGCAGTATTAACCAAATTCCCGTTATGTGCTATAGCAAACTGCCCCAGCATAAAATATCCGCCGAGAGGCTGTGCATTCATAAGCGACGAGCTTCCCGTAGTAGAATATCTTACATGCCCTATCAGTGCATTTCCTTTATTTTCTGTCAGATCCTTATCAGTAAAAACCTCTGAAACCAGACCCATTCCTTTTATGGTTTCCAGAACACCCATATTGCTTACAGTAAGTCCGGCACTTTCCTGCCCTCTGTGCTGCAGGGCAAACAAGCCGTAATATCCGAGTCCCATAATATCATCACGCACTTCTTTGGAATACACTCCAAAAATTCCGCATTCTTCTTCCATTTTGTCCCTAGCTAAATTATTATCTTCCATTATCATAGTTATGCCTCTAGTCTTTTTAAAATCTCTATATATGCTTCCTCTATACCGCCCAGATCCTGTCTGAATCTGTCTTTATCCAGTTTTTTTCCTGTTTCCTTATCCCATAGTCTGCATGTATCAGGAGTAATTTCATCAGCAAGAAGTATTTCTCCCTTGCTGTTTTTTCCAAATTCAATCTTAAAATCTACAAGTATTATTCCTTCTTTATCAAATAATTCCTTTAAGAAATCATTTATTTTCAGGGTAATTTCATAAATTTTCTTTAATTCATCGTATGTAGCCAGACCTAATGCCACAGCATGATGGTCGTTAATTAACGGATCTCCGTATTCATCATTTTTATAACAGATTTCCAGTATAGTATTTTCAGGCTTTGTTCCCTCTTTTACACCGAGTCTTTTTGACATAGAGCCTGTTATTATATTTCTTACTATTACCTCCAGCGGAAATATCTTCACTTTTTCACACAGCTGGTCTCTGTCATTGAGCTTTTCCTTAAAATGTGTTCTTATCCCTTTTTCCTCAAGTCTTGTAAATAAAAGAGCCGTTATCTGGTTGTTGATTATGCCCTTATCCTTTATGCTTCCTTTTTTTTCTCCGTTCCCTGCTGTTGCATCATCTTTATAGTGAATAATCACGTAATTTTCATCATCTGTTGAATAAATCTGCTTTGCCTTTCCTTCATATAGGAAATCTTTTTTTTCCATAGCGTGCCTCCTGGTTTTTATTTTATAAATCAACTGCATTATTATTTTCTTCTATAAACTTTTCCTTCATGTTTTTTCTGTATAATATAAGCTTTTCTTTTAAATCCGGATATTTCAGAGCCATTATCTGAATTGCGGTCATCCCTGCATTATATGAATTATTTATCCCCACTGTTGCCACAGGAATCCCTTTCGGCATCTGTACAATGGAAAATAATGAATCAAGACCGTCCAAGGCCGCTTCCAAAGGTACTCCTACCACCGGAAGAATAGTTTTTGATGCTATTACTCCGGGAAGATGTGCTGCCAGTCCTGCACCGGCTATTATTACTTCTGTTCCCTCTGTTTCAAGCCTTTTCAATACTTCTTCAAGCTTTTCCGGTACTCTGTGTGCGGACAGTATATGTGCCTCGAATTCCACACCAAACTCTTTGAGACAGCTTGCTGCTCCCCGCATTTTTTCAGTATCTGACTTACTTCCAAAAATTATTGCCGCTTTCATTTTTCCTCCTGGTTTACTTAAAATATTTAATTCCATTTATAAATATATTTTGATCTTTATTACCTTTTATATTCTTATAAAGATTAGTTCCCGTTCTTTCCGAATGACCCATTTTTCCAAGTATTCTTCCATTTTCCGAAATTAATCCCTCTATTGCATAATCTGAATTATTAGGATTATACACAGAGTCCATGGTAGGCTTTCCGTTAAGATCTACATATTGAGTAATTACCTGTCCGTTTTCAAATAACTTCTCTGCTGTTTCACTATCTACTATAAGCCTTCCTTCTCCATGCGACATTGCTATTTTGTGTATATCTCCTACATTCATTCCCGAAAGCCACGGTGATCTGTTTGAAACTATTTTAGTGGAAACTATTTTGGAAACATGTCTTCCTATACTGTTATACGTAAGCGTAGGAGAATTTTCTTCCAGTTCTGTTATCTTGCCGTAAGGAAGCAGTCCGGATTTTATCAGTGCCTGAAATCCGTTGCATATTCCCAATATTAATCCGTCTCTTTTGAGGAATTTTTCTATTGCTTTGGATACTCCTTTATTACGAAGTACTGCTGCTATAAATTTAGCTGAACCGTCAGGCTCATCGCCGGCACTAAATCCACCCGGCAAAACCAGTATCTGTGAATTTGATATCTGGTGTATTATTCTGTTTATGGAATCTTCTATATTGCTCTGGCTCATATTATTGAATATTACTGTATCAGCTACAGCACCATTATTTTCAAAAACTTTCACTGTGTCATATTCACAGTTATTTCCCGGAAAAACCAGAATTCCTGCACGGGGTTTTGCATGCTTTATTTTTGCTGCTGTCCCCTCTTTTAATATATTATTTTTTACCGGAAACTCTTTCAGGCTTTCTGTTTTTATATGAAGCTTTGAAGGAAAAATCATTTCCAATACAGATTCCCAGTTCTCTATTAATTCGGAAAGCTCTATCACTTCACCGTTTACTCTCATCTCTTCACTGCTTATTGTCTTTCCTATTAAGACAGCATTTTTATTTTCAAGCTCTGTCTCGGATTCTACTATAACCGCCCCGTAATTCAACCGGAAAAATTCTTCCTCTTCTATATTTATTTCTGCTCCTATTTTATTTCCAAAGCACATTTTCGCTGCTGCTTCACCTATACCGCCTTGTTTTAAAGCCATTGCAGAAATTATATTTCCTTCAAGGATATTTTTATGTATATAATCATAATTTCCCATTATTTCCTGAATATCAGGCAGAAAACTGTCATCTATACCGTGTCTGATAAGATAGATATTATTCCCGGCTGCTTTGAATTCAGGAGATATTACATGCTCTGCATTCACCGTATTTACTGCAAAGGATATCAGTGTAGGAGGTACATTCAGATCATTAAATGTTCCGCTCATAGAATCCTTGCCTCCGATTGAAGGAAGCATAAATTCCTTTTGGGCATAATAGGCTCCCAATAATGCAGAAAATGGTTTCCCCCACTTTTCTTTATTCTTGCCGAGACGTTCAAAATATTCCTGAAATGTAAATCTTATTTTTTTATAATCTCCTCCGGCAGCTGTTATTTTAGATACAGATTCTATTACTGCATAAAGTGCCCCGTGAAAAGGAGACCATTTGGAAATTTCAGGATTATATCCATGTGCTGCCATGGAAGCAGTATTTGTAATGCCATCCTGGACTGGAAATTTTTGTACTGATACATCGGCAGGCGTAAGCTGGTATCTTCCGCCGTAAGGCATCAATACTGTCGAAGCTCCTATCGTAGAATCGAACATTTCTGCAAGTCCTTTTTGAGAACATGTATTCAGTGTTTTTATATTATTTATGAATTTTTCCCGGAAATTTTTCCCGTTTACTTCCCTTATTAAAGGTACTTTTTTATCAGGCATTTTTACAAAAATTTCAGTTTCTGCCAATGCGCCGTTTGTATTCAGAAATTTTCTTGATATATCTACTATTTTCTTATTTTTCCATGTCATAACCAGTCTGTTTTTATCAGTCACTCTGGCCACTACAGTAGCTTCCAGATTTTCTTCTTCTGCAAGTGAAATAAATTTTTCTGCGTCTTTTCTTGTTACGACAACTGCCATTCTTTCCTGTGATTCTGATATTGCAAGCTCAGTACCGTTCAGACCGGTATATTTTACCGGCACTTTATCAAGATCAATTTCAAGTCCGTCTGCCAGTTCTCCTATAGCTACCGAAACACCTCCTGCGCCAAAATCATTACATTTTTTTATAAGCTTGGTTACGGCTTCATTTCTGAACAGTCTTTGTATCTTTCTTTCTGTTATTGCATTACCTTTCTGTACCTCTGCACTGCATTTTTCAAATGATTCATGCGAATGTTCCTTAGATGAGCCTGTAGCACCGCCGCAGCCGTCTCTGCCTGTTTTTCCCCCGAGAAGTATAATTACATCGCTTTTTAACGGTTTATCTCTTCTGATATTTCCAATTGGTGCTGCTCCTATTACAAGTCCTGTTTCCAGTCTTTTTGCTTTATATCCCTCATCATATACTTCAGTTACATGAGTGGTAGTCAGACCTATCTGATTTCCGTAAGATGAAAACCCGTGCGCCGCACCTCTTGTTATTACTTTTTGCGGAAGCTTTCCGGGAAGTGTATCCTCTATATTTTCTCTCGGATCAGCCGATCCGCTTATTCTCATTGCCTGATATACATATGTTCTGCCTGAAAGTGGGTCTCTTATAGCTCCGCCGATACAAGTGGAAGCTCCGCCAAAAGGCTCTATTTCCGTAGGATGATTATGTGTTTCATTCTTGAACTGCATCAGCCATTTTTCATTTTTGCCGTTTATCTCCACATCTACAAATACCGAGCATGCATTGATTTCATCTGATACTTCCATATCATCAAGTTTTCCTCTTTTTCTCTGCTCCTTACCGAAAATTGTTGCCAGATCCATTAATGTTATCGGTCTGTCAGCTTCTTTTTTCTCAAAAAGATATTTTCTGCTTTCTATGTATTTATCAAAAGTTTCCTGAAAAAGCTTTTTATATTTTCCGGCTTCAAATTCTATATCATTTATTTTAGTTTCAAAGGTAGTATGTCTGCAGTGATCTGACCAGTATGTATCCAAAACCTTTATTTCTGTCTCGGTAGGATCTCTTTTTTCTGTTTCATTGAAATAATTCTGAATAAACTCAAGATCCTCAAAAGTCATTGCCAGTTCCATATTTTTCAGAAATTTTTCCAGCTCTTCTTTTTTATAATCTGTAAATCCTTTATATATTTCTATTTCGCTTTTATTCTCAGTTTCCACATTTTCTTCAAGAACTGAAAGATCTTTTTCTTTCATCTCAATAGAATTTATATAATATTTTTTTATTTTTTCTATATCTTCACTGCTTATACTGCCTTCAAAAATAATCAGCTTTCCGCTTTTTACCCCTGCATTTCTATTCTTTTTTGATATAAGATTAAGACACTGAAGTGCAGAATCCGCCCTCTGGTCATATTGTCCCGGCAGATATTCCACTGCGAACCATTCTTTTCCCGAAAGATCCATTTCATCATAGACATTATCCACTGTTATCTCTGAAAAAACAATCTTTTTAGCATTTTTCAATTCCCTTTTTTCAATATTAAAAATATCATAGATGTTCACTATTCTTATATTGCTGAGCTTTTTTATAAAAAGATTTTCTTTCAGATCTTCAAAAAGCTCTCTCGCCTCTACGTTAAATTCTTTTTTCTTCTCTACAAATATTCTAAAATTCATACTTTTCCTCTCTTAGCCGATTATTAATTAATAAAAAAATTCCGATACTTTACATTTACTGCATACGCATAAGTAAAAGTAAAGCATCAGAACATGTTCATGCTTTGTACTCTTACTCATAGCCCGTTATTTAAGGTAACTTGTAGAAACGTCCTGCCATATTCAGGACATATATGAGTTAAAATAATCCGTTTATTTTTCCGTCTTTATCTATGTCTATTAATTCCGCAGCCGGTTTTTTCGGAAGCCCCGGCATATCTATTATTTCCCCGGCCATTGCTACTATAAATCCTGCACCTGCCGATATTCTTATTTCATTTATTTTTACCGTAAACCCTTCAGGACGCCCAAGAAGTGCCGGATTATCCGAAAGTGATTTTTGTGTTTTTGATATACATACAGGTAAATTTCCATATCCGAGTTTTTCCAGTTTTACTGTTGTTTTTCCAGCCTTATCGGAGAATTCCACATTTCCTGCACCGTATATTTCCATGGCTATTTTTGTGATTTTTTCTTTTATGCCCAGATCCAGCTCATACAGCGGTTTGTATTCTCTGCCTTCTTCTGCTGTCTCGTCTATAAGAATATCTACCAGTTCTTTTCCTCCTTCCCCGCCTTTTTCCCATATTTCACAAAGTGCTGTTTTAACACCTGCTTTTTCACAGTGTTCCTTAACAAAACCGATCTCTTTTTCAGTATCAGTTATAAATTTATTTATTGCTACCACTACAGGTATCCCGTATTTCTGCATATTTTCTATATGCTTATCAAGATTTGCCATACCGGCTTTTAACGTTTCCATATTTTCCAATGTAAGGTCACTTCCGCCGCCGTGGTGTTTCAATGCTCTGATTGTAGCTACTATTACTATTGCATTAGGATTTAATCCTGCTTTTCTCACTTTTATATCAAGGAACTTTTCTGCTCCCAGATCAGCTGCAAATCCTGCTTCCGTCACTACATAATCCGAAAGCTTCAATGCCATTTTTGTGGCAAGTATGGAATTACACCCGTGGGCTATGTTTGCGAAAGGTCCGCCGTGTATAAATACCGGTGTATTTTCCAAAGTCTGTACCAGATTAGGTTTTATTGCTTCCTTCAGCAATGCTGCCGCAGCTCCCTCTATTTTCAGATCCTTTACTTTTAACGGCTCACCTTTACCATTATATCCGAAAATTATATTTCCTATTTTTTCTTTTAAATCAGGTATAGAATTTGAAAGACACAATATTGCCATTATTTCAGAAGCAACAGTTATCTGAAAAGACGACTCTCTTGGTATGCCGTTTGCTTTTCCGCCCATTCCAATGACTATATCTCTTAAAGCTCTGTCATTCATATCCAGAACACGTTTCCACGTAATCTGTGTAATGTCTATATTTAGTTCATTACCATGCTTCAGATGATTATCTATGCATGCCGAGATTAAATTATGTGCTGCTGTTATCGCATGTAGATCACCAGTAAAATGGAGATTTATATCTTCCATGGGAACTACCTGCGAATACCCGCCGCCTGTTGCACCGCCTTTTATCCCGAAAACCGGGCCTAATGACGGTTCTCTTAATGCAGCTATAGAATTATATCCGAATTTGTTAAATGCCTGTGTCAATCCTACAGATACTGTTGATTTTCCCTCTCCCGGAGGTGTCGGTGTTATCGCTGTGACCAAAATCAGCTTACCGTCTTTCTTATCCTTATATTTTTCCAGAACGCTCAGCTCCACCTTTGCCTTGTACTTCCCGTATTGTTCATATTCATCCTCTGTCAATCCTATTTTTTCAGCTATCTCGTTTATTTTTAACAGCCTTGCCCTTTGTGCGATTTCTATATCTGTCATAATTCCTCCTTATTTTTCTATATATAAATTTATTGTAAGTATAAAAGCCTAAGCATACACTGATTAATGTGTATACTTAGGCCCTGTGGAATAACTTTTTATATTTAAGTTATTATTTATAAGTAATATTAAAAATCCTAATTTTATTTTATTTTTTCTAAAGCTCTTCATTACTTCCTCCTGATAAGCTGTCCCAATATAATTTCAGGTAATACAAAGTAAGAGTTAATAAAGATTAACCTCATTACTCATAGCCGGTCATTTACGGTAACCTGTAGAAACGTCCTGCCTTATCCGGGACATATATGAGACTTATTCAATTCATATTTAGTATAACAGAAAGTTTTTACTATTTCAAGAGAATTAATTATTTTTATTCATTTTTAACCATATGATATCTTTCATAAATAATAATTACCATAAAATACAGATTTCATATTATTATTTTTATTCAAATTATTAACAATATATAACTTTATTTTATATTCATAATATTAAAATTTACATATATATTTTTTATATTAGATTATTTACCTACTGATTTTGTCTCCAAATACTATTTATTAAATACTTACTTTTTCTTTTTCTATATGCTAGACTGTTTAAATAACTCTATCAGTATAGTAATGCCGAATCTTTTTTGCTCTACGGGGAAAATAAAATTACGGTGATTTTGAGCTGAGCGACAGAAAATATTAAGACAGGAGTATATAAATGACTAATATAGAAAAAATATACAGCTTACTTGAAAAAGCATATTTTATGGAAGGAATATCCTCTGATAATAAAGAAAATGAATCAAATTTACAAGATTTTGAGACTAAGTTTCAGGTAAATATTCCCCTTGATTACAGATGGCTGTTAAATAATTTTGGCAGCTGTAATTTCAGTGATCCTTATATTTATGGCATCACTGACCTTAATCGCTGCTATTCACACTTTATGAAGAAATGGAATGAATATATAAATTTAGGCTATAATATGTCTGAATGTCTGTCTCCATTCCCCATCGGAGGTTTTGGCGACGGGGATAATGCTGTTATCGATATGAATAACGAAAAAATTCTAAAATTTTATCATGACTATCCGCCTGAAGATATCCCCTTCGAAAAAATAACAGATAATTTCACTGAACTAATGCGAATACAGGCAGAATCAGTTTTTTGGGTTCATAAACAGATAAATAGTACTGCAAAAAAATGATGTTACCGGAAATTCTTTAATTTGTATACTTAAAAATTATCATTATACTTTGCATCATTATTATGAATAATATCGATATTACAAATATCAGCGATACTTTTTTATTGCTGATTTTTCTGTTTATTTTTCCGCCAGTGTATCCTCCGATAACAGCAGCAGGAATCATATATAAAGCCAGTGAAAAATCCATATAGCCATTTATTGTATACTTTGTAAGGGAACTCAGTGTAGTCAAAAATGTAATAAATATACTGTCTACTGCTGCTTCTCTGGGATCCATGCCAAAAAACACAATTAATGCAGTTACCTGAAACGGGCCTCCCCCTATACCAAAAAGCCCTGATAAGCCACCTGTTAAAATCCCTATTGTTATTTCTGCCAAAGGATTTTTTATATTTATCTCAGGAATTTTTTTTCTGAAAACTACAGAAAAGAGTACCAGCAGTAACATAAAAATATATGCTATATCTATAAAATTTTCATTTACATGCTTTAGCAGAGTCCCGCCCAGAAAACCTCCTATGACACTTCCTATTCCAAGAAGAAGAATTTTTCTGATATTTATTTTTACGCCGTTCATGATAAATGTAGCCAGTGTTACCATTGCCATTGACAGCACTACAACTGCTGACGTAAATGAAGCCAGACTTTTTGCCACGCCTATATTTGCCAAAAGCGGTCTGATTATAAGCCCGCCGCCTATCCCTACTATTGCCCCTGTTACTGTTGAAAATAAACTGATTATAAAATACAGCATATGCTTTTTCTCCTTTATTTACACTTTGATCTGAGCTAATTTTTAAAAATTTTCTTTTAATAATAAATTTCTGATTTCACTAAATTTATCTGCATGTTTGCTGAAAAATTCCTTATATGTACTGCAAAATCTGTTTTTATTGTTGCTGTCACGATGTTTCTTACATCCGTTGCTGCATAAGACTCTGTATTCACAATCTCTGCATTCTGTATTACTTTTTAGTGATTCCATTATAAATTCCTCTGTTTTTTTACTCTGCAATATTTCCTCAAAAGTATTTTCAGTTATATTTCCGAGCTTATATCTGTCATATACATAAAAATCACAGGGATATATGCTTCCGTCACTTTCTATTATATTCTGACAGCTGCATACACCTCTCATGTCACAGGCTTCATACGGATACCCAAGGAACAGTCCTATTATATTGTCAAAATATCTGATGCTGACACCCCTGTCATTTATCAGATCTTCATACCACAAATCAAAAAGTCTGTTTAGAAAGTCTGTATAAACTTCTGATGTCAGCATATATTTCCCGGCTCTCATATCCTGTTCTGTTTCTATATACGGAATAAACTGCAAATAATTAAAACTATTTTCTTTATAAAATTTATATACTTCCTCTATACTATCAGCCAGTTCTTTTGTTACCACAGTCAATATATTAAATTCTGCCCCGTATTTTTCCAGCAATCCGACTGATTTCATTACCTCCTGAAATGTTCCCTCTCCGTTATGTTTTTTCCTGTTATTGTTATGAATTCTTTCTGTTCCGTCCAGTGATATTCCTGTGAGAAAATTATTTCTTCTGAAAAATTCCGCCCACTCCTCATTTATTAAAGTTCCGTTTGTCTGAATAGTAAAAATAAAATTTGTATTTATTTTTTCATTTTTTATATATTTCAATATGCTTTTATAAAAATCTATCCCTGCGAGCATTGGTTCCCCTCCCTGAAAGCCAATGGCACATGTCCCGCTTCCGCAGAATTCCGATGCTTTTCTGATTATTTCCCTGATGGTTTCTTCTTTCATTAAGCCGTAATCACTTACTTCTCTGTTACAAGCCGTTTCATTGTAAAAACAATATCCACAGCTTATATTGCACCGGCTGGAAGCCGGTTTTATCATTAACTGTAAATTTCTTATCATAATTTTTTCCCCAGTCATTGTTTTGGCTTAAACAATATAGTTTTATTCAGCCGGGCCGAAATGTATCTCTATATCCCGGCCGGATTTAGATTTTATATAGTAAAATGTAAAGCTGAGTTATAAAATATCACTCATTCAGAATATGGCTCAGACACTCTCTGGCTTCTTTTCCTGCAATAAGATTTATACCGTCCGAATATCCTTCTTCCCTGCCTTCCAATTCCTTAGCCAGAATTTTTCTGTATTTTTCTATTACCTCTGTATATTCCGCTTTTTCTGAAAGATCATTCAGCTCCTTCGGATCAATATAAAAAAAAAAAAGCTTTTCC
>RRZT012816373.1_pt1 | contig 50111 bp, 42 predicted proteins | sample 2165551 | NCBI WGS metagenome assembly RRZT01 (sample SAMN10456910, study PRJNA506462) | wastewater metagenome | biome: wastewater; feature: sludge; material: wastewater sludge; isolation source: wastewater sludge with Escherichia coli K12::gfp cells carrying plasmid... | place: USA: Moscow, Idaho... | reverse complement strand
GGCCGGAAACCTTGTGTGTAGAGCGCGATCACCTCGGTGGGATCGAGCTGACCGAAGTGCCCTGCGTAGGCGAAGCTCAACCCGAGTTGTGCAGCCAGGCGTGCCGAGTAGTCCGAAGACCCGAGCAGCCAGATCTCGGGGTAACTCGTCGCCGCAGGGGTGGCCTTCAAGGTGTGCCCCATCCCGGCACGCACTCCGTGAGGGCTCAGCCAGGCGTCCAGGAGCCGAACGTGTTCGGTGAACTCCTCGTGGCCCAGTCCTTCCTGAGTGCGGCGCAAGGCCCAGGAGGTGATGGGGTCCGCACCGGGTGCCCGCCCCAGGCCCAGATCGATCCGCCCAGGATGCAGCGCCTCCAGCATCGCGAACTGCTCCGCGATGACGTACGGCGAATGATTCGGGAGCATGACCCCGCCCGAACCGACACGGATCCGCTCGGTGCGCGCCGCGATGGCGCCCACCAGCACCGGCGGGTTGGTGGCCGCCACGGACGCCATGTTGTGATGCTCGGCCACCCAGAACCGACGCGCGCCGAGCCGGTCGGCGGCACGTGCCAGATCGAGGGTGGCGCCCAACGCATCGGCCGTGGTGGCCCCTTGGGATACGGTCGCCAAGTCGAGGACGGAAACGGGAACGCTGCTCATGCACTCGACCCTACGCGCCGTCACAGGGGCGAGAGACAATGACCCCATGCGCCTCACTTGCGTCCCAGGAGACCTCACCGTTCAAAAGGTCGATGCCATCGTGAATGCCGCCAACTCCAGCCTGCTCGGCGGCGGCGGTGTCGATGGCGCGATCCATGCCGCGGCGGGCCCGCGGCTCTTGGAAGCCTGCCGGGCACTGCGCCGCAGCGAGTTGCCCGGCGGGCTCCCGGTCGGTGCCGCAGTCGCGACCCCCGGGTTCGACCTGCCTGCACGGTGGGTGATCCACACGGTGGGACCGAACCGTCACGTGGGCCAGACCAACCCCGAGGCGTTGGCCTCCTGCTACACCGCCAGCTTGGATGTCGCGGCAGGTCTTGGCGCCCGCACGGTGGCCTTCCCGGCGATTGGGGCAGGCGTCTATGGCTGGGACGCGTCCGAAGCCGCCAGGATCGCTGTCGCGGCCGTAGCCGGGCACCCCACCCCGGGCGTGGAGGCGGTGAGGTTCGTGCTGTTCCATACGCGCATGTATGAGGCGTTCGTTGCGGCCGGAGCGCAGCCAGAACAGGCGTGAGCCCCCCGGAACCGATGGCTCCGGGGGGCTCACGGCTGCAGGACTCTCAATCGAGGTAGTCGCGCAACACCTGCGAGCGTGACGGGTGACGCAGCTTGCTCATCGTCTTCGACTCGATCTGGCGGATCCGCTCGCGCGTCACCCCGTAGACCTTGCCGATCTCGTCGAGCGTCTTGGGCTGACCGTCCGTCAGCCCGAATCGCATGGACACGACGCCCGCCTCACGTTCGGACAACGTATCCAAGACGTCGTGCAGTTGCTCTTGCAACAACGTGAAGTTCACAGCTTCGGCGGGGACGACCGCCTCGGAGTCCTCGATCAGGTCACCGAACTCGGAGTCGCCGTCCTCACCCAGCGGGGTGTGCAACGAGATCGGCTCCCGGCCGTACTTCTGCACCTCGACGACCTTCTCGGCGGTCATGTCGAGTTCCTTGGCGAGTTCTTCGGGAGTGGGTTCGCGGCCCAGATCCTGCAGCATCTGGCGCTGCACCCGGGCGAGCTTGTTGATGACCTCGACCATGTGCACCGGGATGCGGATCGTGCGAGCCTGATCGGCCATGGCACGGGTGATGGCCTGCTTGATCCACCAGGTGGCATAGGTGGAGAACTTGTAGCCCTTGGTGTAGTCGAACTTCTCCACTGCGCGGATCAGACCGAGGTTGCCCTCCTGGATCAGGTCCAAGAACAGCATGCCGCGACCCGTGTAACGCTTGGCGAGGCTGACCACGAGGCGCAGGTTCGCCTCAAGGAGGTGGTTCTTGGCTTGGCGCCCGTCATCGGCGATCCACTGGAAATCCTCCAGGTCCGCAGGCTTGACCTTCTCTTCGGTGAGCGATTCGTCGGCGAACAGCCCCGCTTCGATGCGCTTGGCGAGGGTGACCTCCTGCTCGGCGTTCAGCAAGGCGACCTTGCCGATCTGCTTGAGGTAGTCCTTGACGGGGTCGGCCGTGGCGCCGGCCGCCATGACCTGCTGTTCGGGTTCGTCGGCATCGTCGGCGTCAGACAGCGAGAAACCCTCGTCCTCGTTGATCTTCTTCTCGTCCTTGGACGCTTCCTTGTGATCGAACGCGTTCTCATCGACCTCGTCGAGGGACCGCTTCTTGCCCCCCACGGTCAAGACGACGTCGTTGCCCTCCCGCTTGAAAGAAACGTCCGTCACACCCGACTGCAGAACCTCGGCCACCGCGGGCTCGGGCGTCTTAGCCTTGGCGCGACCACGCGGGGCCGCTGCCTTGCGGGTGCGGGGCTGTGCTCCCTCGGTGGCCTCAGACTCGGCGGCCTTCGCGCGGGAGCGCGCGGGGGCCTTGGCGGTGGTGGACGCGCCACTGGCGCTGCTTCGTGGAGTCACGTGAGGACCTCTCCTGGGCATGACCGACCCGGGACTTGTCAATGGTCGGCGCACAGCCATTGTTCCACGGCCCGTGGTCGTACCCAAATGGCGACAACGCACGACCTTTGTCACACCCGCTGCGAGCCCCCGGGATGAGACCGCGGCTACTCTGGCAGGCGTGCCTGACACCACGCTCACCGCTCCCGATGCGCCTCAGCGCCCCTTCACGCGGACCGTCCACGGCGATGCCATCGCCGACCCTTACCACTGGATGGCCGACAAGGCCGATCCCGAGTTGATCGCCTACCTGGAGGCGGAGAACGCCTACACCGACCAGGAGACTGCGGATCTTGGGGGCCTCACTCAGGCCATCTATGGCGAACTCAAGGCGCGCACGCAACAGACGGACCTCTCGGTGCCGAGTCACGTCACCCACACCGACGGCAGCAGCTATTGGTATTACTCCCGGACGACCGAAGGCCTGGATTACCCCAGCAGCTACCGGGTGCCCGCCACCTCGCGCGATGAGATCCCCGACGTCACGGTGCCCCCCGCTGGCGAGCAGTTGGTCCTGGATGCCCAAGCACTCGCGCAGGGGCACGACTTCTTCTCCCTCGGCGCGGCACAGGTCTCCCCCGATGGCCGACGGTTGGCCTACTCGCTCGACACCACCGGTGATGAACGCTACGACCTGCGGATCACCGACCTTGCCACCGGGGCGATCGTGGACGGTCCGCTCCCCGGCATCGGTGGCGGCGGCGCCTGGGCCGGTGCGGACTGGTTCTTCTACACGCGCGTGGACGAGGCGTGGCGTCCCTTCCAGGTGTGGCGCCACCACATCGGTGGCAGCGAGCCGGACGCCCTTGTGGCGCAGGAGTCGGACGAGCGCTTCTGGATTGGCGTCGACGACTCCCGAGACCACCGGTGGGTTCTCATCGAGTCCTCCTCGAAGCTGACCAGCGAGGTTTCGCTTGTGCCCGCGGCCGAACCCTGGGCCGCGCCCCGGGTCGTGTCCCCCCGCGAACAGGGCATCGACTACTCGGTCGAGGTTGCGCGAGACGGCTTGTGGATCCTGCACAACGCCGACGCCCCGCAGTTCGCGTTGAGCCGTGCCCCTTTGTCCTCGTCGTCGCGCCGGGAATGGGAACTGGTCCTGCCCGAAGATCCGCGGCGACGCCTCATTGGTGTCAGTGTGTATGACCGCGCGATCGTCGTCGAACACCGCACCGACGGGCTCCCCGGCGTGCTGATCCTGCCTCGCGATGGCCAGGGCAACGTCGGCGAGCCTCAGGAACTCACCTTCGACGAGGTGCTCTACGACGTGAACGCCGACGAGTCACCCGACTTCGACACCGATCGCTTCCGCTTCAGCTATGAGTCCTTGGTCACCCCGCCGTCGGTGTGGGAGTACCGCTTCGACACTGGGCAGCGCAGGCTGTTGAAGCAAACCCCTGTCCTGGACGACCCCCATTTCGGCCCCTATGACCCCGCCGCCTACGTGAGTGAACGTTTGTGGGCCACCGGGCTGGACGGGACGCGCATCCCCCTCTCCTTGGTCCGTCGACGCGACACACCTGTCGACGGGACCGCCCCCGGCCTGCTGTACGGCTACGGGGCCTACGAGTCGGCAACCATGCCCTACTTCGCGATGAGCCGCCTCAGTCTGCTGGATCGAGGCATGGTGTTTGCCATCGCCCATGTGCGCGGCGGTGGCGAACTGGGCCGGCCCTGGTATGAGGGCGGCAAGGAACTGAGCAAGCCCAACACGTTCAGCGATTTCGTCCAAGCGGGGCGGCTGTTGACCTCGGACGGTCATGTGGCCCCCGGCAAACTCCTGGCCGAAGGGGGCTCTGCGGGCGGGCTGTTGATCGGTGCGGCGGTGAACCTTGCCCCCGAACTTTTCCGTGCGGTCCACGCCGCGGTCCCCTTCGTCGACCCTCTCACCACCATCTTGAATCCCGACCTGCCCTTGACCGTCATGGAGTGGGAGGAATGGGGTAATCCGATCACGGACCAGGCGGTGTACAAGACGATGAAGGCCTACTCGCCTTATGAGAATGTCCGCCCCGTCGCGTATCCGGCCATCCTGATCACGACGAGCCTGAACGACACACGGGTCGAGGTCACCGAGCCCGCCAAATGGACCGCTCGGTTGCGGGATCTCACCACGAACCCCGACGACCACCCCATCTTGCTCAAGACGGAGATGGTTGCTGGGCACGGAGGGGTGTCAGGGCGCTACAAGGCCTGGCGTGAGCGGGCCTTCCAGTTGGCCTGGCTTCTTCACCAGGTCGGCATCACCGCCTGAGGCGGGGAACGCTGCCGGGGGCGGGTCTGCATCGAACCAGGCCAGCGGGCATCCCGACACAGGCGGATAGGGCGGTACGACCGTGGTCTCGATTCGGCATGCTCGGGGGGTGCTGAGGGCCCGTTGAGGGGGTCGAGCGAACAAATCCGCGTTCTTTCGCGTTGTACTGGATGACGAACGAAAGGACGACGCATGATCTCCAGCGCACACCGCATTCGCTCTTCCGAAGGCATCGACGGTAAAGACTCCGTCGGCCTGTACCTCGACGGCATCGCCAAGACGCCTTTGTTGAGTGCGGAAGAGGAAGTGATGCTCGCCCGCCGTATCGAGGCCGGTCTGTACGCCGAGGGTATCCTCGCCGGGCAACTGACGCTCAAGGAGCGAGGCGGGCGCAAGGCCGTCAAGGCCACCGAGGAGGAACTCGAGACGATCGCCGAGGAGGGCCGCCGCGCAATGAAGCAATTCATCACTGCGAACCTGCGCCTCGTCGTGTCCGTCGCCCGCAAGTACGGGCGTTCCCAAATGCCGCTGCTGGATCTGGTGCAAGAGGGCAACACGGGCCTCATCCGGGCCGTGGAGAAGTTCGACTACACCAAGGGCTTCAAGTTCTCCACCTACGCCACCTGGTGGGTCCGCCAGTCGATCAGCCGGGGCATTGCCCAGCAGAGCAGGATCGTCCGGCTTCCGGTGCACGTGGCCGAGCAGATCAATCAGGTCTCCGCCACCCGCCGCAACCTCGAGCGCAAGCTGGGGCGCGAACCCGAGATCATCGAGATTGCCGACGAACTCGACCTGGAGGAAGAGCGCGTCGTCGAACTGCTCCGTCTCGCCCGTGACCACGTCTCGCTGGACGCGCCGGTGGAGGAAGACGGCGACACGGCCCTGGGTGACTTGCTGGCCCGCGACACGACGCCTGGCCCCGACGAGGTCGTCTTGGACGCCGAGGATCGCGCTCGACTCGACGACATGCTGGGCAACCTCGACCCGCGTTCGGCCGACGTGGTGCGGCGCCGCTACGGGCTGATGGACGGTCGACAGGCCAAGCTCGCCGACATCGCCAGCGTGTGGGGCATCACGGCCGAGCGCGTCCGCCAGATCGAGCGGCAAGCCATCGCCAAGCTGCGCACCACCCAGATCGCCGCCTGAGCTGCGGTAGACGAGTTTCCCCACCTCTGCAGGGACACGCCGAAAGGGGCCGGATCGATTGATCCGGCCCCTTTCGGCATCCTGTGGCCTCAGCGTGCAGCCCAGGCCATGGCCCTGATTACACGAGGCCGTTGCGTGGTCGGGCGTCCGCCATGCGGATCAGCCCCTCTTGGACGGCGTGCGCGCCCAGCGTCCCGTCCTCACTGAACAGCTTGCCCATGGAGAACCCGAGAGCGTTGTTCGCGTCGGGTGACACTTGGTCGTACAGCACCCAGCGGTCAGCGCGGATGGGACGGTGGAACCACATCGAATGGTCGATGGTGGCCATCTGTAGTCGCGGCGACCCGAACGCTTCCGGGTGCGCCAGTGTGCTCACGGCCAGCAAGGTCAAGTCAGACGCGTAGGCCAGCACCATCTGATGGAGGCGCGGATCGTCCGGCATCTGCCCCACGGCCCGGAACCAGATCTGCAGCCGAGGATCGCCCGCGTCGGTGCCCTCGACGCCGCGAATGTAGCGGGTGTCGAGGGAGGCCCACTCCCGCTCCCACACCTCTGCCGTACGCGGGGACAAGGCCCCCAGGACACGCGACAGCGGGGTACACGTCTCGGGGTCGGGAACGTCAGCCGGGGCGGGCGTGGAGTGTTCAAAGCCGTCCTCGGCCACCTTGAACGACGCCGTCATGACAAAGATGTCCTGGCCGCCCTGCGACGCGACGACGTGACGCGAGGAGAATGAGCCCCCGTCGCGCGTCCGCGACACGGCGTAGTGGATCGGTGCCGCTGTCGACCCGGGCCGCACGAAGTAGCTCTTCATCGAGTGGGCGAGCCGATCCTGCGGCAGCGTCGAATACATGGCGTTGAGCGCCTGCCCCATCACCTGCCCGCCGAAAACCCGTTGGAGATCCGTGTCCGGGTTCTCGCCCACGAAGACATCAGGACCGACCCGTGTGACGTTCAGCAGGTCGAGCACCTGGTCAATGTGATCCACCCGCATCCCCTTCGTCGTCTCGTTCAGCCAAGAACCGCTCGAGTGCCGCACCGATCTCATCGGCCGTCGGAACGGAGCGTCCCCCACCCGCAACCACGTCGTCGTACTGCTCTTCCAACGTCGCGACCAGCGGAGCCAACTCGCTGTCGCTGGACATCTCGCCCTCCAACTGGGCCAGGGTCGCCAGGGAACGCGTCGCCAATTCCCGTGGGGGCAAAGCCAGCCCGGTCGCCTCCCGGAGGCGTTCGAGCGCCACCAGCGCGGCGGGCGCGTACGTCCCTGCAGCCAAGTAGTGCGGAACGTGGGCGACGAACCCGCGCGCGAACATGCCACGCTGCCCGGCCTGAAACTCCAAGGCGGCCGAGAAACTGCCCGGCACTGTCACCCTGTCGATCCACACGGGATTGCCCGGGGCCCGCTCGGTGTCGGTGGCGTGCGCGGTGATCAACGTGGGCCGCGTGTGGGGGACGGCCATGGGGATGCCATGCACCGTCACCAACTCCGACACATCAAGATCGTGTGCGAGGTCGAGGATCGCGGCCAGGGTTCCCCGCCAACGCATGTCAGGCTCCGGCCCCGTCAGGAGGAGGTAGACGCGACCCTCGGCGTCGGTGGCCTTGGCCAGCACAAGGTCGGGGTCGTCCATCTCCAGCCAGGTGTTCTGGTCGAACACCATCTGCGGGCGGCGGGAGCGATAGTCGTGCAGCGCATCGTGATCAAACAGGGCCAGCGTCTCCACGTGCCCCACCTCGAGGAGGTGCTCCTTGACTTGGCGCCCCACCTGGCCGGCATCGATGAATCCCTCCAGCAGATGCACCAGGACCGGGCTGGTTCCCCGTAGGCTCTCGCGCACCGCTGGATCTACCGTGTAGAGGTCCCCCCGTTCAGCCATGCCCGCCACTGTAGCCAAAGCCCGACGGGCGCACCGCCGCGATGGCGGCCCGGACGCGCTTGGCGGACACACTTTGAGCCGTACCCAGGGACTGCGCAAACAAGCTGACCCGCAACTCTTCCAGGAGCCACCCCACCTCGACGGCAGTATCGGGAAGCTCCCCGACCGCGAACCCGGCGATGGCGGCGTCATAGGACTCCTCCAACGCGGAGATCGTCTCGAGGTGTTCGCGTTCTCGGGCAGGATTGGCGCTCCACCCCCGTACACGGATCTGGATGGCGTGCAGGTAGCGATCCATCCGCGTGAAGTGGGGCTCCGGCGTCGCAGCGATGAAGCCCGGAAACACGAGGTTGTCGAGTTGAGAGCGCACGTCGGCAGCGCTGGGCCCTGGCTGGCGGTCGATCTCGGCCTGAATCTGGGCAGCGCGCGCCAGGATAGATGCGGCCAGCTTGGTCACGGCTTGCATCCGTTCGGCGACGTCAGGCCGCACGGCATCCTTCGCTGCGGTGAAAGCCTCGGCGTCGCGGACGCTGTCGGGGGCGATGCCGAGACTCGCCAGCCGATCCGCGATGGCGCGGAGGCGCGCATCGGCCAGGAGGGCCTGGAGCGAGGCGTACGGCCCGGAGGCGAGGGCGATCTTGTCGGCATTGGACAGCCGTGAGAAGACCGACCGGGTCGGATCGGGGCTATCCAGGGCGATCAAGCGTCGAAGGCCCCATGCCTGCCAGCGAGTGCCCTGTTCTGGGGTGTTGGCGACCTTCACCCCCACCTTGTCGCCTTCATCCACGAGGGCGGGATACCCGACCAGCGGCGTTCCACGGCGGGCCACCTCAGCGGTGACGGGAAGGGCACCAAACACCCAGGTGGTCGCGCCCGCGTGGGAGAGCCCCGCGGTGTCGGCGTTGAGGTGACGGCTGAGGGCCGGAGCGTGGGCCCGGCGCAGCGCGTCGTAGTCCTTGCCTTCGGCGAGCCTGCGGGTGCCATCGGTGATTACATAGCGAACGCGCAAGTGCTCCGGGAGGGCGTCCATCGAGAACAGGGAGGCCGCCACGGGCTCCCCCGACAGGGCACTCAGCGCCGCGGCGAACGCGTCCGCGAAGGGGTGATTTTCCCAGACGTCGCTTCGCTCCTCCAGCCAGGCCACGGCACGACGCGCCCAGTCGGGCGCCGGAACGAACCGCGTCCGGATGCTCTTGGGGAGGGCGCGGATGAGTTCAGTAGCCAACTCGGCCCGCAACCCCGGAACCTGCCAGGTGAAGGGGGCATCCTCAACCTGGTTGAGGACACTGACATCCACCTCGACGCTGACGCCGTCACGGCCAGATCCCGGGTCGAAGGCGTACGAAACGGGCAACTCGGTCGGGCCGACCGTCCAGGTATCAGGAAACTCGCTGACGTCGAGGGAGGACAGGTCTTCGATCAGGTCGTCGACGCCGAAGTCGAGAAAACGATCCTCCTCGCGACGCTTGTCCCGCCACCAACGATCGAAGTCGGCGACCGAGGTGATGTCGTGGGGGATGCGCCGGTCATAGAAGGCGTAGATCGCATCGTCGTCGGCGGCGATGTCACGCCGTCGGGTGCGCTCCTCCAGTTCTTCGGCTTCGGCGCGAGCGCGCTGATTGCGGGCAAAGAAGTGATGCCGGGTCCGCCAATCCCCCTCGACCAATGCCGAGCGGATCAAGATCTCACGCGCCACCACCGGGTCGACGCGGGCAAAGCTGACGCTGCGCCCCGCGATGATCGGAACGCCGAGGAGCAAGACGCGTTCTTCGGCGACGGCCTGGCCCCTCGACGCGGACCAATGGGGCTCCCCGTACTGGCGGACCACCAGGTGAGCACCCACCGTCTCCACCATGTCGGCGGTGATCGGGACGACCGTCCGCGCCCACAACCGGCTCGTCTCGACGAGTTCGACGGCAGTGACCAGCGGCGGTTCAGCCTTGGCGGCTGCCGAGCCCGGTTGAATCGCATAGCGCGCCCCGCGGGCGGCGCAATACTCGGCCAACGGACGACGCCCACGACGCCCGGGGGTCGCGGGCTCGCGGGCCGTCTCTTTCAGCCCGACGTGCGACAGCAGGCCCGCCAGCGCCGAGGTGTGGACCGCGTCCCAGTCCGGCTCGGTGCTTGTCGTCGGCTCGGGCGAGCGCCCTCGTCCGCGTCCGCGACGCCCTGCTCCGCTTTCTCCACCCAGATCGAGTTCCTTGATGATCTCGCGCAGTTGGGTGGTGAGGTCTTGCCACTCCCGGAAGCGAAGGAAATGGAGGTACTCGTCGCGGCACAGGCGCCGAAACGCGTTGCCGGACAGTTCCTTGCGTTGCCGGCGCAGATAACTCCACAACCGCCACAGCGCAGCCAGGTCGGACGCGTCACGTTCACGACCGTCGGTATCGGCGGGGAGCCAGAACCGGCGGTGGGCCGTATCGGCCTCGGCCTGGTGGTCGCTGGGCCGCTCCCGCACATCGGGGATGGCCAGCCCCGCCACGATGGGCACCATGGCCTCCAGGACGCCACGCCGGGAGGCCTCCACCAGCATGCGGCCCATGCGCGGATCGACCGGTAGACGTGCCAGCAGCCGACCCACCGGGGTCAGGCGTTGCGCCTGGGCGCCGTGGGCGTCGGGGTCTTTCAGCGCCCCCAGTTCACGCAGCAGCCGAAGGCCGTCGCGCACCTGGCTACGGTCCGGCGGCTCCACGAACGGGAAGTCCTCAATCGGACCCAGACGCGCGTCGGCCATCTGCAAGATGACGCTGGCCAGATTCGTGCGCAGAATCTCGGGCTCAGTGAACTCCGGACGAGCGGCGAAGTCTTCCTCGCTGTAGAGCCGGATCGCGATACCGGGCCCGACGCGGCCACACCGCCCCGAACGCTGGTTGGCCGAAGCTTGGGAGATCTCTTCGATAGGAAGGCGTTGCACCTTGGTTCGTGCGGAATAACGGCTGATGCGCGCGAGCCCAGGATCCACGACTGAGCGGATACCCGGAACGGTCAGCGACGTTTCGGCCACGTTGGTCGCCAACACGACGCGCATGCCCTCGTGCGGTCGGAAGACGCGGTCCTGCTCCGCCGCCGACAGCCGGGCATACAGGGGAAGCACCTCCGTGTGCGGCAGTTTCAGCGCGGTGATGGCGTCGGCGGCGTCGCGGATGTCGCGCTCCCCGGAACAGAACACCAAGACGTCGCCATCTCCCAGGGCGTGGAGTTGGCTCACCGCGTGGGCAATGCCCTCGGCCAGATCGTCTGGGTTGGCCAAGGGGTCATACACGATCTCGACCGGGAAGGTTCGCCCGGAGACTTCGATGATCGGCGCGTCATCGAAGTGGGCGCTGAAGCGTGCCGTGTCGATGGTGGCCGAGGTGATGATGACTTTCAGGTCTGGACGCCGCGGCAGTAGTTGCTTGAGGTATCCCAGCAGGAAGTCGATGTTGAGGGAACGCTCGTGGGCCTCGTCGATGATGATCGTGTCGTAGGCGCGCAGGTCGCGATCGTGGGCGATCTGCGCGAGCAGGATCCCGTCGGTCATCAACGTGAGTGCCGTCTGCTTGCCTACCTGCCGGGTGAACCGGACCTGATAGCCGACGACGCCACCCAACTCGACGCCCATCTCGGCGGCGATGCGCGTGGCCACCGACCGGGCGGCGATGCGTCGCGGCTGCGTATGCGCGATCCGGCTCCGGCCCGCTGCCAGGGCGATCTTGGGCAGTTGCGTCGTCTTGCCTGAGCCGGTCTCCCCCGCCACGACGATCACCTGGTGCGTGGCCAGGGCGTGCGAAATCTCCTCGACCGCACCGCTGATAGGCAGGGCGGGATCGAAGGTGAGCGTGGGTGTAGTGGCAGACATCGGCGTCCCATTCTATGGGATCACGTCACCGGGTCCGCCCGCCTCACCCGTGGGGGTGCAGGCCTGTGTGCGCTGCGGCAAAGGCCAGAAGATCGGTCCACTCCGCAGCGACCTGAGCGGACGGCTTGCCCGCCCCGTGCCCGGCCGCCTGATCGACCCGCAGCAGGACCGGCGCCTCACCGCCTTGGGCTGCCTGCAGCGCCGCGGCGAATTTGTAACTGTGGAGCGGGACGACGCGGTCGTCGTGGTCGGCTGTGGAGATCAGGGTCGCCGGGTAGTGCTCCCCCGGCGTGATGCGATGCAGCGGCGAGTAGGCATAAGCGGACGTGAACCCTTCCGCGGTATCCGGGTCGCCATAGTCGCTCATCCAGGCGGCCCCGATCGTGAACAGGTGAAACCGCAGCAGGTCGAGGACGCCCACGCTCGGCAGCACGGCGGCGAACAAGTCCGGCCGCTGCGTCAGGACAGCACCGGCCAGCAGACCCCCATTGGAGCGCCCGTGCACCGCCAGGTGGTCGGGCGTGGTCACTCCCTGAGCGATGAGATCCTCCGCTACCGCGATCGCGTCATCGAAGACGTTCTGCTTGGCTGCCCACCGTCCCTGCTCGTACCAGGAGGTGCCGAACTCGCCGCCGCCGCGGAGATTCGCCACCGCGAGCGCTCCCCCGGCCTCGAGCCAGGCAGCCCAGCCGGGACGGTAATCGGCCAGGACCGGGATCATGAATCCCCCATAGCCGTACAGGAGCGTCGGACGTGGGCCCACGTGATCGTCAAGGGGCACCGCCAAGAAGTAGGGAACCGCCGTCCCATCGGCGCTACGGGCACGGTGTCGCTGCAGCGTGAAGGCCGGTTCGGGTGGCTCCCGATCCTCCGGGACTAACGCCAAGCGCTCGACCACGACCGGGTCGTCAGCCACGGTGGGCAGGAGCAACCGATAGGAGGTGGATGGCGTGGTGAGGGTACTCAGCGCCACGAATGCCTCGTCGCGGCCTGGACGCCCCTCCAAACCGACGAGGGCACCGGCCGGCAGTTCCACATCGACGCCGCCCTCGCCCTCGCGTCCGACGTACACCACTGCGGAACTGGCATCGTCGAGGTATTCGAGCAGAAGACCGTCCCCCGCCGCGACCGCCCCCGTGAGCGTCGCTCGGGTCTCCGGGACCACTTCGGCGAACTCGATGTCCCCGCGGGCCGCCCAGCCCAGATCGACGGCGACCACGCGCCCCAGCGGAGCTTCAGCATCGGTGCGGAGCACAAGACGCTCCTCATCCAGGCGAAGTGGCTCGTAGGAGGCCTGCGCCACGTCGACGACCTTGATCGGCTTGCCCCAGGTGGTGCGATCCTCGACGGTGGTCAGCGGGTAGACCCACAGACGGTTCGCCCGCGCGGTTCCCGTGGAGATGATCACGATCAGGTATGTCCCGGCTGCCGAGACCCAGCCGTGAGCCATGGTCTGAGGCTCGTGGGGGAAGCTGAGGAACTCCTCGTCGGTTCCGTCCTCGCGACGCACCATCAGGCGCGCCGTTCCCAGGCCGGTGGTGGAGGTTCCTCGGGGGTCACTGGCCTGATCGAAGGTCGAGTAGAGCAGCGAACGGCTGTCGGGGAGCCAGGTCGGCACGGTGAACTTCGCCGTGATCGGTTCACCACGATCCTCGGCGCCGCCAATCTCCCGGATGGCGATGTGCTGCCAGTCCGAACCGGCATCGTTGCGCGCATAGGCCAGGCGGCGGCCGTCCGGGGAGACGGCGAGGCCCGATACTGAACTGCTGCCCGCCCGATCCCACGTGTTCGGATCGAGAAGGACATCCCCACCGGTGAGCAGGCCCTCCAGCGTGTCGGAGTAGAACCAGACCGGCTGGGCCTGGACGCCATCGTGGCGCGACAGGAGGTAGTGCCCCGCCCGCCACACGGGCACTCCCGCACGCGGGCGGGAGATCTGGGCCATCAGCGCCGCAGCAAACCATGCGCGCTCCGGCAGGGGCTCCAACGTCGCCTCGGTGAACTGTTGCTGACGACTCGCCCATGCCACGACCTCAGGGTCGTCGGCATCCTCCAGCCAGCGATAGGGGTCGGCAACCTCAACGCCGTGGAGCGTCTCCACCACCGGGACGCGACGCGTTGAGGGGCAGATGAGGGGGCGCGAATCGGGCGCGGACGTCATCGAAGGTCGCCTTCCTTGCTCCCCGACTGCGGCTCACACGCATGCCCAGGAAGCACTGTGGGTCAGAATCCGTGCCCGCGTGACCTCACAGGCACGCCGGAAACGATCAGTGCGTCTCGGCAGAGACCGACCGCCCGGCGAGGAAGCCAAGCTCGACGGCCACCGGGACATCGTTGTGCCCCGGTAGCCAAGGAAGGCTGCGCAAAGCGTCGGGGTCACCGGCGAAGGGGGCGGTCCGTCCCTGAGCCATGACCGACCAGCCGGTCGACGTGGACACGTCGAGATCGTCGACCTCGAATGCCACGTCGACCGGCTGAGTCAGTTCGTCAAGGATCGTTCCCTCGGCGATGGTGAAGACGACAGCGTTTCCGACCAGGGTGTAGCTGACCGGAAGGACCTGCAGCCCCCGCGAGGACGCCCAGGCCACGCGGCCGATGCTGCCCTCGCCCAGCAGGCGAAGACACTCGTCGGCCTCGATCGTCACGAAGTAGCCAGGAATCACGTGGGGAAGCTTACAGTTCCCCCAGCCGCCAGTCGCGCACCTCCGGCATGTCCTCCAGGTGCTCGCGGATGTAGTCGTGGTGACGCAAAAGCTGAGCTTCACACCACAGCTTGAGGTCCTCGGCACCCTTGGGCAGGGACTTGGCGTTGTTGATCGCATCCATGACGAGGTGATAACGCGACGCACGGTTGCGCACCACCATGTCGAACGGCGTCGTGGTCGTCCCCTGCTCGATGAACCCGCGGACGCGGAACCGATCAGCATCGGGACGCCCATGCATGAGCTGGTGGATGCCGCCGGGGTAGCCGTGGAAGGCAAACACGACATCCTTGGTGTCGGTGAACAACTCGCGGAAGTAGGTCTCGCTCATGCCGTGCGGATGGTCCTTGGGACGACGCAGCGTCATCAAGTCGACCACGTTCACGACACGGGTGCGCATCGCCGGGAGCTTCGCCTTGAGAATCTCCGCGGCGGCCACCGTCTCCATGGTCATGACGTCGCCCGCGCAGGCCAGCACGATGTCGGGGTCGCCGGGGCCGAAGCCTTCCTCGTTGCCCGCCCACTCCCAGATCGAGGCACCGCGCGTGCAGTGCTCGATGGCCTCCTCCATCGTGAGCCACTGGGGCTGCGGTTGCTTGTCCTGCACGATGAGGTTCACGTAATCGGTGGAGCGGAAGCAGTGATCCGCCACCGACAGCAGCGTGTTCGCGTCCGGCGGAAGGTAGACGCGTGCCACCTTCGATCCCATGTTCAGCAGCAGTTGCAGCATGCCGGGGCCCTGGTGGCTGAAACCGTTGTGGTCGTTACGCCACGCCGTCGAGCTGAGCAGGATGTTCAGGCTCGGAATGGACGCACGCCAGGAAAGCTCGTCCGCTTCCTGCAACCACTTTCCATGCTGGATCGTCTGGGAGGCCGACACCATCGCGAAGGCCTCATATGTGGCGAACAGCCCGTGACGGCCGGTCAGGTTGTAGGCCTCCAGCCAGCCGTGACAGTTGTGCTCACTCAGCACCTCCATCACGCGACCCGAACGGCTCAGCTTCTCGTCGTTGGGGGTGACGGCTTCCATCCACGCGCGATCCGACGCCCCGAAAACCGCCCCCAGACGGTTGGAGTTGGTCTCATCTGGGCAGTACAGCCGGAACGACTCAGGATTACGCCGGTAGATCTCCTCCATCAGCTCACCCAGCTTGCGGGTGGACTCCAGTCGGTCGGCGGCGCGGTGCTCGACCGGAACCGCCAGGTCGCGGAAGTCCGGCAGGTCCAGCGGCGTCATGAGGCGTCCCCCGTTGGCATACGGCGTCCCCGACATGGTCAGGTCCGTCTCCACGGGGTTCGCCGAGCGGACCAGTTCCGTGGGTGCGCCGGACGCGTCGAAGAGTTCTTCGGGGCGGTAGGAGCGCATCCACTGTTCGAGCATCGCCAAGTGTTCAGGGTTGGATTTGATCCCCGACAGCGGCACCTGGTGCGCCCGCCACGTTCCCTCGATGAGCGTGCCGTCCACCTCGTGAGGGCCGGTCCAGCCCTTGGGAGAGCGCAGGATGATCATGGGCCAGCGCGGACGGGTGCCGTCCCATTCGCCGACGCGAGCGGATTCCTGAATCGCGGTGATCTTGGCGTAGGCCTGGGCGAGCGCGTCCGCAAAGCGGTAGTGCATACCGGGGGTGTCGTGCCCGTCGACCTCGATCACGTCGTAGCCGTGACCCTCGAAAAGTTCGCGGACTTCCTCGCGCGGCTTGCGGGACAGGACCGTGGGGGCCGCAATCTTCCCGCCGTTGAGATGCAGGACCGGCAAGACCGCGCCGTCGCGCTCCGGGTTGAGGAAGGAAATGCCCTTCCAGGACCCCTCCAGCGGGCCGGTCTCCGCCTCGCCGTCGCCCACCACGGCAACCGTCAGCAGGTCAGGGTTATCGAAGACCGAACCGAAGGCGTGAATCAGCGCGTAGCCCAGTTCCCCACCCTCGTGGATGGACCCGGGGGTCGTCACGGACGCATGGGAAGGGATCCCGCCCGGGGCCGAGAACTGACGGAACAGGCGCAGCATGCCCGGCTCATCCTGGGTGACCTTCGGGAAGGCTTCAGTGTAGGTGCCCTCCAGGTAGGACGCCCCGACGATCGCGGGGCCACCATGCCCGGGGCCGGTGATGTAGAGCGTCTTTTGACCGGTGCGCTTGATGAGGCGCGACAGGTGCGCCCAGACGAACGCCAGGCCCGGGCTGGTCCCCCAGTGGCCCAGCAAGCGCGGCTTGACGTGCTCGGCCTTGAGCGGCTCCTGCAACAGGGGGTTGGCCATGAGGTAGATCTGGCCGACCGTCAGGTAGTTGTTGGCCCGCCACCACGCGTCGATCGCGGCGAGTTCTGATTCGTCAAGGCTGGGTAGCTGGACTGCCATGCCGCAAATGCTACTTGGACGCCGCCTTGCAGGGCAGGTTCGAGCCCCGGGTTGGTAGGGGTTGCCGCCAAGGGGAAAGCGCTCGCCGGCTACGAGCCGCCGAGCAGGGCCGCGATCACCAGCAAGGTGCCCACCGACGCGATGGTCGACCAGAACACCACGTCGCGGGCCATCAGTTCGCTTTGGTGATAGCGCGTCGCGATGACATGGACGTTTTGGGCCGCCGGCAGAGCACCGAGCACGACGACGGCGTACAAGTCCTGGCCGGTCAGCCCACACGTCACACCGATGAGCCACGCAGCCAGGGGGTGCCCCACCGTCTTCAACGCCACCACCGTCCACGTCTGCCCTTGGTGCTCGCCCTTGCCGGGGAGCGGGTCGAGGCGCAGTGAGACACCGAAGGCGAGCAGCATCAAGGGGACGGAAATATCGCCGATCATGCTCACCGGGCGCATGACCCACTCGGGCAAGGCCAGCCCGGTCAGGTTGCAGACGAGACCCGCCAGGATGCCGAGGGTGATCGGGTTACGAAACGGCAAGATGAGGTACCGGGCAGGAGCCAGGGCCGTCCCCGTCGCGCGGGCAGCCTGCGCGTCCAGCACCGCCAGGCACACCGGCATGAGCACGGCGACCTGCATCAGCAGGATCGGGGCCATCCATGTGGCATCGCCAAGGAGAGCAAGGGCGACCGGTACTCCGAAGTTGGCCGCATTGGTGTAGGCCGACGCCATGAATGTGACCACATTGTCGCCGACCCCGCCACGAAACACGAAACGTGCCAGCACCAGTGCCACCCCACCGGTCACGAGGATCGCGAGGGCGCTCACGATGACCGTCCCGGAGAACAGGTGGTCCAAGGACGCCCGCGACACCATCGCAAACAACAGGGCTGGTGAGCCGACCGAGAAGGCGAGCATGGACATCAAACGCCGACCCCGCGTGTCGACCAGCCCGCGGTGAGCGATCAGCCAGCCGACACCGATGACGATCCAGATCGTCGAGATGCCACCCAGCGCGCCTGCCACGCCGTGAGCCTAACCCGCGAGACCCCGCCCAGTTCCCTGGTTGCCAGCCCCGGCGCAGGTTGGCTGTCCGGAGGAAGTTGGGGTCGGCCTCGCTAGGGCATCGGCCCGCAGACGTGTCTTTCGCGTGGCGCGTACTGCCTTAGGATGACGCGGTGAGTCCGGGCACACCACGCAACCATGTCATCGACGTGGCGCGCGCCCTGTCCGTCATCGTGGTCGTGGTCTTCCACACCCTCCTCTACCGCATCAGCATCGTCGACGGTGCGGTCACCCTCATCCCCTGGGCCGCGCCGTCGTGGTTGTATCCGCTGACGTGGGTCTTGATGATCATGCCGCTGTTCTTCGTGGCGGGGGGCTTCGCCAACGCACTGACGGTGGACCGGATGCGACGCGAAGGCACCGGCCTTGGTCACTACCTCGCAGGCCGCGGACATCGACTCGTGGGGCCGCTCTCGGTTTTCGTGACCTTCTGCGCGGTCATCTTCACCGCGGCAGCCTGGCTCGGCTGGTTGGGCGCGGCCGTCGAGTTGAGCCGACAACTCATGCAACTGCTGTGGTTCATCACCGTCTACCTGGTGATCGTTGCCCTGGCGCCCTGGCTGGTTCGGCTGCACGACGCCTACGGAGTGTGGCCCATGATCGCCATGGCGGTCGTGGCCGCAGCCGTGGACGCCTGGTCCTTCCACGTGGGGCGTCCAGAGATCCGCAATCTCAACATGATCGTGGTGTGGCCGCTGGTCCACCAGTTCGGCATCGCCTATCAGCGCGGATGGTGGCGCTCCGGTTCCCGGTGGGCGGCACCCATTGCGATCCTCCTCGGCGTGATGGGCGTCGTGTTCCTGGTCTTCGTCGCCGGTTATCCGCCCACCTCGGTCGGCTTTGCGGACATCCCCTTTGCGAACCTGCAACCCCCCACCGTGGCCATGGCGTCACTCGCGCTCGCCCAGTGCGGCGTTTTGGCCCTGATCGAGCGAGCGGGCTGGCTGGCCCATCTCTCGGGGCGCACCGAACGGCTCATCGGGGTCCTCAATGCCGTCATGGTGAGCGTGTACCTGTGGCACATTCCCTGCATCGCGGTCGCCGGGGCAGGGCTTCTGCTCCTCACGGCGCTCCTGCCCTCCTTGGCGGGCATCATGCTGTCTCCGCCGGTGCTGGCGCTCGCTGCGCTGGCGGTGGTGGCTGCCGTGGTTCCCCTTCTCGGTCAGCTCGAGCTACGAATGATCCCGCCCTTGGGGCCCACACAAGATACGGCCGGGGCGATCATGGCCTACGGCACGCTCGTCTTGGGTACTTTGCTCGTCTGGCAGTATGGCACCGTGCTCCATCCGACCAGGGTGGGGTCATCGCTTGGGGTGGTCCTCATCTGGGTGGGGTCCTGGCTGATGGGACACGCCGCCGATCGCACCCAAGCGGCGCACCGCACGGGCCGGGCCTTCCTCCGGGCCCGCGACGACAGAAACGGCCGCACATGAACCCGATGACCTGGGATGCTCCCTATCTCGTCGTCATCGCTGCGCTCTTCGTCATCGTCATGCTGCGTGCCAACGGCACCTACTGGGTAGGCAGACTCCTGCAACGCGGCGCCCTGCACACCAGGCTCGCGCGCATCATGTCCACCCCTGGCTACGCGCGCGCCGTCGACAAGGTGACGTCCTGGGGGCCACCGCTGGTGACCGTGTCCTTCCTCACCATCGGATTCCAGACCCTGGTCAACCTCGCCTCTGGGGCGACAGCCATGCCGCTACGCCGCTACCTGCCTGCGGTGTCGTTGGGGAGCCTGTTGTGGGCGTTCATCTACGGGACGGTCGGGTTTGCTGGCTTCGAAGCCCTCGCCTTGCTGTGGGAACGCAGCCCCGCCGCGGCCGTCACGCTGGGCGTCGTGAGCGTGCTCGCCCTCACCGGCTTCCTGGCCTGGCGGGTCCGCGTCGCGCGACGGACGCCGCCCCACGAGCCACCCTCGGCCGTCGCGAAGTAGCCCCGCTCCCGGATGATCGGGGTGGCCTCGGCGCCCCGTACACCAGGCGCCGAGAACTCAAAACAACCGTGAACGCCGACGAGGCTCAGCCTCGTGCTCGGCCGGTTCATCGTCGGCCTCGGGCTCTGCGGGCACGTGAGTCGGATCGAGAACGCGCTGCAGGAAGGCGCGGGTCCGTTCATGCTGCGGATTGCCGATCACGAGATCGGGGTGCCCCTCCTCCACGATCACCCCGTCATCCATGAAGATCACCCGGTCGGCCACCTCGCGGGCGAAGGCCATCTCGTGCGTCACGACCATCATCGTCATGCCTTCTTGCGCCAAGGCCCGCATGACGCCCAGCACGTCCCCTACCAGTTCGGGATCCAGTGCCGAGGTGGGCTCATCGAACAGCACCATCTCGACATCCATGGACAAGGCGCGCGCGATCGCGACGCGCTGCTGCTGCCCGCCCGACAACTGGGCGGGATACGCCGAGCCCCGATCGCCCAGACCGACCTGCTCGAGGTAGCCCTGGGCGATGTTTTCCGCCTGGGCCTTGTCGATCTTCTTCACCACCGTCTGACCGATCGTGCAGTTCTCGAGCACGGTCAGGTGGGGGAAGAGGTTGAACTGCTGGAACACCATGCCCATCTGACTGCGGATCGCGTCCACGTCGGCGTCAAGATCGGTGATCTCCTCGTTCATGATGAAGACTCGCCCCGAAGTTGGGACTTCGAGCAGGTTGACGCAGCGCAACAGGGTCGATTTCCCCGAACCCGAGGGCCCGATGACGCAAACAACCTCGCCTTGATGGACGGTCAGGCTGATGCCCTTGAGGACTTCGCGTTCCCCGAAGCTCTTGTGCAGGTCGTAGACCTGGATCTCATCCTCGCGGCGGCCGGTGGGGATCGCGTCCGTGGTGGGTGTCTGGCTCATGTCAGCGCGCCTTCTTCTGCTTGGATTCCATCCACCGGACGAGGAACGTCAGCGGCAGGGTGATCAAGAGGTAGCAGAACCCGGCCACGACCAGCGGAGTCAGGTTGCCGTTGCTATTGGACAGGTCGCGGCCGAACTTGGTGAGTTCGAAGGCCGCCGTCGTCAACCCGAGCACGTAGACCAGCGAGGAATCCTTGGTCAGCAGGATCAACTCATTGGTCAGCGGCGGGGTGATGATCCGGAACGCCTGCGGCAAAACGATGCGCCGCATGGAGGTGCTCACCGGCATGCCCAGGCTCCGGGCCGCCTCGACCTGCCCCTTGGGAACCGCCTGGATGCCAGCACGGATGGTCTCGGCCATGTAGGCCCCCGAGACCATGCCCAACGCCGCCCACACCGTGCCGTAGGGATCCAGGGGGAAGCGCAGCCCGGGGAAGGCCACGGGGAGCAGCCCAAAGGCCAGTAGGACGATGATCGCGGGGACGCCGCGGAAGAACTCGATGTAGATGCCCGCGATCCACCGGTAGGGCGCCACCTGGGACAGCCGCATGAGCGCTAGCACGGTCCCCAGCACCAAGCCGACGACAAAGGCGCCAGCGGTGTAGATCAGCGTGTTCAGCAGATGCTGCGGAATCCCCAGCAGCGTCTCCCCCACCAGATCGGGACGCAGGAACACGGACTGGACTTGTCGGGCGTCCATCGTGACGATGAGCCACACGATCACCGCGAGGAGGACGGCGTATTGAACCCAGCGGACCGTGCGGGCCCGTCTGCGCGGCGACATACGACGACGCGTGGGGGCTGCGGTTGGCGTGCTCATCGACTACCTCACTGGCTGGAAACGGAAAGGTGCCGGGGCAACGCCCCGGCACCCAGGGGATGTCACTCGGCGGGTGCGTCCGCCCCGAACCACTTCTTGTAGATGGTGTTGAAGGTGCCATCGGACTTCGCCGTCTTCAGCACGTCATTGATCGTGGACAGCAGCGCGGGGTTGTCCTTGGAGACATTGAAACCGTAGTGCTCATTGGTGTCGATCTGCTGGACGACCTTCGTCGAGGTGTTCTCGCGAGCAAAATCGAGCAGGACGCCGTTGTCGTTCAACGTCCCGTCGACCGTCCCGGCGAGGACCGCATTGGAGGCGGTCGGCATGTCGTCGAACACCTTGGTGCTGTAGCCGAACTCGCCTTCGTGCCCTTCGGCGTACACCTTGCCGGAGGTGTCGGTCTGCACGCTCAACACCTTGCCCTTCATGTCCGACAGGCTGGTCACCGGAGAGTCAGTCTTGACCAGAAGGGCCTGCTTCGACGCGAAGTAGGGCGTGGAGAACGGAGCAGCCTTGTCCCGCTCGGGGGTGATCGTGATCGCTGCGGCGCCCGCGTCACACTTCTTGGCGGTAAACGCTGCGCCAGAGGTGATCTGACCAAACTCAATGTCGATGACCTCTTGGCGGACGCCCAGCTTCTTCGCCACGAGATCCATCAGGTCAACGTCAAAGCCGACGATCTTGCCGCCTTCGGTGAACTGGAACGGCTTGTAGGCCAGATGCGTGCACACGGTCAACACGCCCGGAGTCACCAAGGAGACGCCGCCTGGGGTCGTGGCGGCCGCGCCTGAATTGTTGGCGCAAGCGCTCATGGTGAGCGCTGCTGCGGCAGCGAGCGCGGCGACGACGTAGGGCTTCTTCATGAATTCCTCCCAGGGATGACGATGGGGAATCTTCTCATCTCCCCAGGTTCGGTGCCCAACGCTAGCGCCGTGGCGTCACCAACGTGTTACATCGTGTCCCGCACCAGCACACCGGCCGTCTGTCGCGTCGAGCCGTACGGGATCCGAACAGGCGCCCGTCCAGCAGGGTGTGCTGTGCCAGGGTGGTGGCATGGATGTGTCTCGGCTCCCGCTGCCCGCCACCACGCCGTTGCTCGACCTTGCCCGCGAGATTGCCGTGGCATGCGGACGGCTGATCACTCAGGAACGCCCCGCTCATGTCGACGTTGCCGCTACCAAGAGCTCGCCGGTCGATGTCGTCACGATCATGGATCGCCGCTCAGAGGAATTGGCCACGTCCTTGCTGCGCGCCGCACGCCCTCATGATGGGCTGTTGGGCGAGGAGGGCACGTTCGAGGAGGGCGACAGCGGCGTGTCGTGGCTCATCGACCCGATCGACGGGACGGTGAACTATCTCTATGGGATCCCCGAGTACAGCGTGAGTGTCGCGGCCGTCATCGGCGACCCTCGTGGCGAGTTTCGGCCCGTCGCCGGGTGCGTGTACCAGCCCGACCACGAGGAACTGTTCTGGGCTACCGCCGACGGTCCGGCCGTCGCGGCGATCGGCGGACGAGAACGGATCTTGCACGCGAACCCGGCGACTGACCTGAGCCTGAGCCTCGTCGCCACAGGGTTCAGCTACCGCGCCGAGGTGCGCGCGGAGCAGGCGCAGATCCTGACGCGCATTCTCCCTGCCGTGCGCGACATCCGCAGGCACGGCTCGGCGGCGCTGGAGTTGTGTTCGGTGGCCGCGGGCAGGCAGGACGCGTACTTCGAGCGGGGGCTCAACGCGTGGGACCTTGCTGCCGGCTGGTTGATTGCCGAGCGCGCGGGAGTCACCGTGCGTGGGCGTGCGGGCGGTGTCCCGAACGCGGATCTGCTCCTGGCAGGACGAGACTCCACCCTCGACAGTCTGGAATCACTCCTGGGCTGAGGCTCTTACAGGCGCTGACCGCGGACGGCGTCGCGGGTCTGGGTGAGCAACGCATCAAGGTCGCGCCCTCGGCGCTGCGCGGTGAGGACGAACAGGAAATCGACCACCGCGAGTTGCGCCATCCGGCTGGCCAGTGCCCCGACGCGGAGTTCATCTTCGCGGGCACTGATGGCGAGCACCAGGTCGGCTGCACGGCCGATGGGCGATTCAGGATCCCCCGTGACCGCAACCAGCAGCGACCCTTGCTGCCGGGCCAGTTCCATGCCCCGATGGACCTCAGCGGTCCGCCCGGAGAAGGAGAACGCGATCACCACGGATGCGGGAGCCGCTAGCGCAGCGAGGGAAAGCTGCATATGCGTGTCAGTGGAAAAGACGCTGACCAGCCCGATGCGCTGGAGTTTTTGATTCAGATCGCTGGCGGCCAGGGCGCTGGCCCCGACGCCCAACAGCAAGGTGGGTCGCCCTTCGGCGATGGCGTCGGCGACGCGCACGAGACCCACTTCGTCGATGAGGCGTCCGGTCTGCTCGATCGTGCGGGCCTCATGGAAGGCCAACTTGCCGATCAGGTCGCCTGGCGAATCGTCTCCGTCGAGGCGACCGTGGGAGAGCCCTGACTGTTCACGCTCGAGCGTGCGCCGCGTGAGTTCCTGGGTCAAGGAGACCCGAAGGTCGGGGAATCCGGAAAACCCCAGCGAATGGGCCAGGCGGACGACACTGGCCTGACTCACCTTGGCCTCACGGGCCAGGGAGGCGACCGTGGCGGCGCTCGCCGCGTCCGGGTCCGCGAGGATCGCCGTAGCCACGGCCTGCTCGGCCGGGCGCAGGTGCTCCTTTGTGGTGCTGATGCGGCCCAGGATGTCCATGGCCGTCTCCTTCCTCGGGGGAACTCCAGTGTGGCCCGAAGTCGATTGTGTTACAACGCTTCACACGGGCGTGAAACTGTGTAAGGATGCGTCGCATGATCGATGCAGGCATCACCTCCCCCACGACGGAGGCGCGCAATCCCGGCTCCGCCCATCTGGACGAACTGTCTCCGCTCGCACTGCTCACGCTCATGAACAACGAGGATCGTGGCGTGGCCGACGCCGTCGCCGACGCGCTGCCCGCCATCGCCGAGGTGGTCACGCTGGCCACCGAACGGCTCAGCCAAGGCGGACGGCTGATCTACGCCGGGGCAGGCACCAGCGGACGCCTGGGCGTCCTGGATGCGGCCGAATGCCCGCCCACCTTCGGCACCCCACCCGGTCAGGTCGTCGGCGTCCTCGCGGGCGGTCACCAAGCCATGTTCGAGGCCGTCGAAGGCGCCGAGGACTCCGCAGAACTGGGTGCCAGCGACATGAGTGCCCTTGCCGTGGGGCCCCACGACGTGGTCGTCGGCATCGCCGCGTCCGGTCGCACCCCCTACGTCATCGGCGCGCTCGACCACGCTCGTAGCGTGGGGGCGGCCACGGCGGCACTGTCCTGCAACACCAACGCTGTCATCAGCAAGCACGCCCAGGTCGCGATCGAGGTCGATAACGGGCCCGAGGTCTTGACCGGATCGACCCGCCTCAAGGCAGGAACCAGCCAAAAAATGGTGCTCAACATGATCTCCACCGCCACGATGGTCGGGTTGGGGAAGGTGTTTGGGAACCTCATGGTCGACGTTGCCCCCACCAATGAGAAACTGCGCGACCGCGCGCAGCGGATCGTCATGGCTGCCACGGACTGCTCCCGCGAGACCGCTCGCGACGCCCTAGCCGCCGCCGACAACCACGCCAAAACAGCCATCGTCATGATCTTGTGCGGAATCGACGCCGCGCAGGCCACCCAGCGCCTCACCGACCATCGTGGATTCGTCCGCGGGGCCGTCGGCCGCCCCTGAAACACCTCACCGTCCACCGAGAGAAGAACCTGAAGGAGATCGCCATGGACTACAACGCCCTCAGCCGCGACATTTTGTCCGCGGCCGGGGGAACGACAACATCGCGTCGTTCACCCACTGCATGACCCGGCTACGGCTCAACGTCGCCGACCCCGATGCCGTCGACGTCGACCGCATCAAGCAACTCGACGGGGTCTTGGGGGTCGTCCCCGGCCAACAGGTCCAGATCGTGGTCGGGCCAGGCCACGCTGACCGCCTCGATCAGGCGTTCGCTGCGGTGAGCAGCGCCTCCCACGTCAGCTTCGATGACGAGGACGAGGACGAAGAGGACGCCGTCGCATCCCTGCTCGGGGGCGGTGATCGCGTCCGTGACGTGGCCTCCGAAACCCGCGCCAAAGTGAAGGCCCGCCAAAACACCGGCGTCCACGCGGTGTTTAGGCACATCGGCAACATCTTCATCCCGGTCATCCCCGGCTTCGTGGCGGGCGGCATCATCGCGTCCATCGCAAACTTCTGGAAACTGGCCGATCCGACCATCGTCAAGAACCCCTGGTTCCTGGCCTTCGCCGCCCTGGGTGCCATCGTCACCGGGGCGCTGAACTTCATCGTCGGCCACAACACGGCCAAGGAGTTCGGCGGGACGCCCGTCCTGGGCTTCATCGCCGGCGGCGTTCCCTACATGACTGCCCTGGCCGGTATCGCAGCCGTCAAGGGTGCCGACGGATCGATCACCACCCCCGCGCAGCCGCTGGTCCTGCCCCTGTTCGGGCAACTCAGCCCCGGGTTGGGTGGTGTCATCGGCGTCATGGTCACAGCCTGGGTGTTCACCCTGATCGAGAAGCAGCTACGCAAGGTGATCCCCGCGTCGCTCGAACTGTTCATCATCCCGGCGCTCACCGTGATGCTCGGCGCCGTCGCGGCCGTCATCATCATCATGCCGCTGTCGGCGCTGCTCATGCAGGGCCTCACGTGGCTGCTGGTGGACTTCGGTCTCAAGCAAGGCGGCGTCATCGGTGGCTTCCTCATGTCGAGCCTGTTCCTGCCGATGGTCATGCTGGGCGTCCACCAGGGCCTGACGCCCCTGCACGCTCAACTCATCGCCGATCACGGGTTCACCGAGCTTTTGCCGATCTTGGCGATGGCCGGTGGCGGTCAAGACGGCATGGCGATCGCCGTGTGGCTGAAGACCAAGAGCAAGAAGCTGCGCACCATCATCAAGAGCGCCCTCCCGTTGGGGTTGCTCGGCATCGGCGAACCGCTGATCTACGGCGTCTCTCTGCCCTTGATCTACCCGTTCATCACCGCCTGCCTCGGGGCAGGCTTCGGCGGGGCTTTCATCGCCTGGGGCATGCAGCAGGGCGGCAGCTTCGGCGCCCAATCCCTGGGCCTGTCCGGGCTGTTCATGACCGGCGTCATCACCCCCGGGCACTGGTTCTGGTACCTGGGCGGTCTGGGGATCGCCATCCTCATGGGCTTCGTGTTGACCTACTTCTTCGGATTCAAGGAGAAGATGGTCGAGCGGCTCGGCTGAGTTCCATCCTCGGGGGTGGGTCGCGGAAGCGGCCCACCCCCCTCCGCATTCTCCCTGTGCCAGGAGGTCCCGTGTTCTTCTCCCTCTACCCCACCGACCCGCCCGAGGTTCGCGACGCGGTCGTCGCCGCAGCCCGCGATCACTCGCAGGAGCATGCGGTATTCACCTCGCTGCACATCCCCGAAGCGCAGCGCCTCACGGCCTTCGTGGACGATCTTCGCGACCTGCACAAGAGCGAAGGCCTCACCTTCTGTGCAGACATCTCCCCCGTCACGTTGCAGCGACTGGGTCTGGGGCTAGAGGATCTGGGTCAACTGCGCGACGCCGGGGTCCGCTGGGTTCGCATCGATTTCGGTTTCGCCCCCGACGAGATCGCCCGCATCGCGCTCACCGGTGGATTCCGCGTCGCCGTGAATGCCTCGACCGTGACCGACGCCGAACTGGACGCGCTGAGTGGTGTCGATCTCGTCGGATGGCACAACTTCTACCCCCGCCCAGAGACAGGCCTGACCACCGAGTTCGTTGCGGCGCAGAATGCACTGCTTGCCCAGCGCGGACGAGACGTGTTCGTATTCCTGCCCGGGGAGCGAACGTTCCGCGCCCCCTTGCATCTGGGATTGCCCATGCTGGAAGAACACCGCCACCGCAACGCCTACGTCACCTACCTGCACCTCGCCGACGCCTTCCCGACGGCCCACCGCGTCTTCGCCGAAGGCGTGCCCCACCCTCAGCACCTGGCGTGGATCGAGCACTTCGAGGCGACCGGGGAGGTCACTGTGCCCCTCACCGGGATCACCCCGGCCGCGTCGACGCTCCTGCAAGGAACCTGGCGCGTTCGCATCGAGCAAACTGGCGTCTCCGAGCGGCTCGAAGGCACCCGTGGGCTCACGCCCCCCACAGAATGGATCAACGCCGACTATCGCGAACGCGGCAGCCTCCAGATGGACCTGGATTCCTACGGGCGCTACGCGGGCGAGGTGCACCTCATGCTGCGGGACGCCCCCCTCGACCCACGCCAGGCACGGATCGCCGACATTGCCGCCCCCTACCGCGGTGTCGTCGATCGCCTTCGCCTGACGCGGACCGTCCGCTTCGTGACAGCCCCATGAGCTGCCCACAGGTCCTCCGCGAGGTCCTTTGGCCTGGGCAGGGCCAGGCCTAGACTCGACCCACCCCGACTGTCCCGGTCGGCGGCACCACCACGCCCAGGAGTGACATGGCCGACATCGCGATCCGTAACCATCCCGAAGCGCAACGCTACGAGATCACCCTCGACGGCCACCTGGCCGGGTTCGCCGACTACATGCTCACCGACGGGCTCATCACCTTCACCCACACCGAAATCGACCCGGCCTACGAAGGACAAGGGCTGGGCTCACAGTTGGTGCGCGCGGCACTGGACGACGTGCGCGCCACCGGAGAACGGACCGTTTTGCCGCTGTGCCCGTTCGTCAAAGCGTGGATCCAACGTCACCCCGACTACATGGACCTCCTGTACGGGCAACAGTTCTAAACCCGGGACGCCATCCCCGCGCGTAGGCCCCGGCCCGCGCCTGTGGCCCTGAGACCGTGAACCCGCGTCGGGGCCCACGCCCCGGCATGACAGTGGCCCCCGAACCTCATCGGTTCGGGGGCCACTGCGTTGACTGACTAGCTGCAGCCGCTCGTGGAGCCGCAGCCCTCGCAGACGTAGCAGCTACCGGAGGGGCGCATCTTCGTGCCGCAGGTGAGGCACAGCGGTGCATCCACGGCGTGCCCGGTGACCCGCTCCATCAACTCGGCCGTCGTGTGCGCACCACTCAGGTCAGGTGCCACCGCCAGCAGCGTGGGCTGGTTGGGGCCCGACTCATCGAACCGCATGTCGTCCACGGCGTCGTTCTTCAGCGACTCCGACTCGATCAGTTCCGCCTCGTCCTCCTCGGACAGGTAGGAACCCGTCTCGACATAGCGGGCCCGCTCCTTGGCGGTGTAGATGCCCAACTCAGACCGCTCATCGAAGGACAGGTAATCCAGCGCGAGCCGCTTGAAGACGTAGTCGATGATCGACTGAGCCATCCGCAGATCCGGGTCGTCGGTCATGCCCGCCGGCTCGAACTTCAGGTTGGTGAACTTCTGGACGTAGGTCTCCAACGGGACGCCGTACTGCACGGCGATCGAGATGGCGATCGAGAAGGCGTCCATCACCCCGGCCAGGGTCGAGCCCTGCTTGCCGAGCTTGAGGAACAGTTCGCCCAAGCGACCGTCTTCGTACTCCGAACTGGTCATGTAGCCCTCGGCCCCACCGACGCTGAAGGACGTGGTGCGCGAGAGACGCGTCTTGGGCAGGCGCTGGCGACGTGGCCGGTACTCGACTCGGACCTCAGCGGCGGGCTCGGCCTTGTCAGCCTTGCTCTCTTCCTTCTTCTTGCCGTCGCTGAGGGGCTGGCCGACCTTGCAGTTGTCCCGGTAGACCGCCAGTGCCTTCAGGCCCAGCTTCCAGCCCTGCAGGTACACATCGGCAATGTCCTCCACGGTTGCCGTCTCCGGCAGATTGACCGTCTTGGAGATCGCCCCGGACAAGAAGGGCTGCACGGCCGCCATCATCCGCACGTGTCCCATCGGCTTGATGGCACGTTCCCCCATCGCGGTGTCGAAGACCTCGTAGTGCTCGGTCTTGAGCCCGGGAGCACCCACGACGTGGCCGTTGTCGGCAATGTAGGCAACGATCGCCTCCGCCACCTCGGCGGAATAGCCCAGCTTGTCCAAAGCACGCGGGATCGTCTGGTTGACGATCTGCATCGACCCACCGCCGACCAGCTTCTTGAACTTCACCAACGAGAAGTCGGGCTCGATGCCGGTGGTGTCGCAGTCCATCATGAAACCGATCGTCCCGGTCGGGGCGAGCAGCGACGCCTGCGCGTTGCGGAAGCCGTTCCTGGCACCCAGATCGACGACCTGGGCCCATTCGGCGGTCGCCGCGGCCTGCACCGGACGGTCGGCCGCCTCGGTCAGCGTCAGTTCGTCGTTGGCGACCTGGTGCTTGCGCATCACCTTCTGGTGGGCGGAGGCGTTCGGCGCGTAGCCCGCATAGGGGCCCACGACGGCGGCGAGTTCGGCCGAGCGGCGGTACGCGGCACCCGTCATCAGCGAGGTGATCGCGGCCGCCAAGCCACGGCCCCCTTCGGAGTCGTATCCGCGGCCCATGGCCATCAGCAGCGCGCCCAGGTTGGCATACCCGATCCCGAGTTGGCGGTAGTCCCGCGTCGTCTTCGTGATCGCCTCAGTCGGGAAGTCGGCGAACGTGATGGAAATGTCCATGGCGGTGATGATCAGCTCAACGGCCTTGACGAACGTCTCGGTGTCGAAGGTGTCGTCCTCGCGCAGGAACTTCAGCAGGTTCAGGCTGGCCAGGTTGCAGGAGCTGTTGTCCAGGCTCATGTACTCCGAGCACGGGTTTGAGGCGGTAATCGGCCCCGTGACCGGGTTGGTGTGCCAGGCGTTGATCATCCCGTCGTACTGGATGCCCGGGTCGGCGCACTCCCAGGCCGCCTTGGCGATCTTGGTGAACAGTTCGCGAGCATCGACGGTCTCGATGACCTCCCCGGTCATCCGCGCTCGCAACCCGAACGGCTTGCCTGCCTCGACGGCCTCCATGAAGGTGTCGTTGACGCGCACAGAGTTGTTCGCGTTCTGGTACTGGACCGAGACGATGTCCTTGCCGCCCAGGTCCATGTCGAACCCGGCGTCACGCAGGGCGCGGATCTTGTCTTCCTCGCGCGCCTTGGTCTCGACGAACTCCTCGATGTCGGGGTGATCCACGTCCAAGACGACCATCTTTGCCGCGCGGCGCGTCGCGCCCCCGGACTTGATCGTTCCTGCGGACGCGTCGGCGCCGCGCATGAACGACACCGGGCCTGAGGCGGTCCCGCCCGAGGACAGGAGTTCCTTGCTGGAACGGATGCGGCTCAGGTTCAAGCCGGCGCCCGAGCCACCCTTGAAGATGAAGCCCTCTTCCTTGTACCAGTTGAGGATGGAGTCCATGGAATCATCCACCGACAAGATGAAGCAGGCGCTCACCTGCTGAGGGCTCAGCGTCCCGACGTTGAACCACACCGGCGAGTTGAAGCTGAACACCTGATGCAGCAGCATCCACGTCAGCTCTTCCCCGAACACGTCCGCATCTGCGGGCGTAGCGAAGTAACCGTTATCCTCGCCTGCCGACTGGTACTTGCCCACGACGCGATCGATCAGCGTCTTGAGGCTGTCCTCACGTGCGGGGGTACCGACGGCGCCCCGGAAGTACTTCGTCGTGACGATCGTGGAGGCGTTGACGCTCCAAAAGTCCGGGAACTCCACCCCCTTTTGCTCGAACACGGTGGCGCCGGTCTTCCAGTTGGTCTGGACGACGTCGCGTCGTTCCCACGTCACCTCGTCGTAGGGGTGCACCCCGGCGGTCGTGAAGACTCGCTCGATGGTGAGACCCTTGCCCTTCGCGGCTGCCTTGCGGGGCGCCTGCTTGGTTGCGGTCACTCTTCCTCCTGTGTTTGACGCGCGTGCGTGTCTGTGTGGTGATGCCGATGGAAAGAACAAACGATGTGGGGTGTTCGACGCGACTCAGAAGAGTTGGTCGACCAGGGGCTGCGGTTGCGGGGTGAGGGCCGGGGACGCTGCTCCGCTGGCCTTGAGTTGCTCGATGGCCGCCTCAAAATCCTCCACCGATTCGTAATGGTGGTAGACGCTGGCGAACCGGAGATAGGCGATGGCGTCGAGGGCGCGAAGGGGACGCAGAATCGCGAGGCCCACCTCGTCGGCCTCGACCTCCCCTTGGCCTGCGGCCCGCAAGGACTCCTCGACCTGCTGCCCCAGCTTCGCGAGATCCGTCTCGGACACAGGACGCCCCTTGCACGCCTTCCGGACCCCGGTAATGACCTTCTCGCGGGAGAAGGGCTCCATGACGCCGGATCGCTTCACCACGACCAACTGCATCTGCTCCAGCGTCGTGAATCGCTTCCCGCAGGAACGACATTCACGGCGCCGTCGAATGGAGCTGCCGTCCTCCGCGACTCGCGAATCCAGGACCCGGGAGTCCTTATAGCGGCATGCTGGACAGTGCATGACTCCCCTCCTCCCAGCCTTTTCTCGCGTGCGCCTCACCATGAGTGATGGTGATCGTTGATGTAGGGAACTCAAAGGGCCCTTAACCACTACCTGTGGGTTAGGTGGCCGCTCATCGCCACTACATGTAGAGGTTAGGCCGATCCCGAGACACAATCAACCTCGGCGCGCCGCCGTGTCGCTGCCACGAAAAACACCCCACCCCGAGTATGGCTGCGGGATGGGGCGTCAGAACGTGGCGTGGCTACCACGTCACAACGGCGGCGTAGGCGCGACGCCGCCGCGATAGACGGGAAGCGTGCCAGGCTTCACCTGGCTGCCCCCTGCACCAGCACGGCAACGGCCGAGGCCGGTTGCAATGGGGCGTCACTGACAGCGAAGAACGCGGACACCAACGTGATCACCATCGCGACGCCCAGCCCCATGACAGCGCAGACCATAAGGAGCAAGGCCCTCGGCGTCCAGTGGAGGTTGTCCAAGTCGACGCTGACGACGGGCGTGCCTGCGCCACCTTGGCCGCCGCCGGTGGGTGTTGCGGCGCCCCTCACCCATGAGTGGCGTGCGGGACCCAGCGAGCGCCTCGCGGCGTCGCGATGCGGGGCCACCGTCACGCCTGGCTTGCGCGCAGGTGCGATCCGGACCCGCGAAGCAGTGGGGTAATCGAGCAGCTGTGCGGTCATGGTCACTCCTTCTTCGGCGACGCCCATCGAACGTCTGTTCGAACAGTATTATCGAACACTCTTACGATTGCAACGGTTTCGGCGTGCGTGCCGCCCCTCGTTTCCTCGACTCACAGCCTGACCGCCCCCTCTGACACTCTGGTTCACGACGCTCCGACACGGTCGAACAGGTGTTTGATTGATCCGCCGAGGTGCCCTAGGTTGCTGGTATGGCGAAGAAGGACGGTGGCGAAGGCGACGCGACGACCCCGCGACGGAACCGGCGCGGTCGACCCAGCGAGGACGATCTCGCCCAACTCGGCGTGGTGCACTCCCTGCCGGATGGCCCTGCCGACGCGCACGGGCTGACGTTGCGGCAACGCCTCATCCTGGAGACGATCCAGGCCGCCATCGCGGAGCGGGGCTACCCTCCGACCATCCGGGAGATGGGCGAGGCGGTCGGCCTGGCCTCACCGTCCAGCGTCACGCACCAGTTGAAGGCTCTTGAGGCCAAGGGATTCTTGTCGCGCGACCCCAAGCGTCCGCGTGCGCTGGTGGTTCACCTGCCTCGCAGCGAGCATGCCGCCGCCGAGGTGGCGGCCGCCAGCGATCCCTTCGACGCCGACGTCCATGTCTCCCGCTCGGTCGACGTCCCCGTCGTGGGCCGTATCGCCGCCGGTGGTCCCATCTTGGCCGAGCAACACGTGGAAGACGTCTTCCCACTCCCCCGCGACCTCGTCGGCGAAGGCACCCTCTTCTTGCTCGAGGTGCGGGGCGACTCGATGATCGACGCCGCGATCTGCGACGGCGACTACGTCGTGGTGCGCCAACAGCCCGACGCGAACAACGGCGACATTGTCGCGGCGATGATCGACGGCGAAGCGACCGTGAAGACCTTCAAGCGGACCTCCGATCAGGTGTGGCTCCTGCCTCACAACGAGGCCTACGCGCCGATCGACGGAAATGAGGCCACCATCCTGGGCAAGGTAACCGCCGTCCTGCGGCGCGTCTGAACCGGACGCCCGCGCCCCCGCGTCCGGGGGGAGCCGACGCTTACGCGTCCGCGTCGGGGTTGAGTCGACGCAGGGCGCCGATCGCTACCTCGCGGTCTGTCGTCGACCAAAACGGCGGTAGCGAAGCTCGCAGGAAGCTGCCATAGCGGGCCGTCGTCAGCCGCGGATCCAGCACAGCGACGACGCCTCGATCAGTCACTCGTCGGATCAAGCGGCCACTGCCCTGGGCCAAGAGCAAGGCCGCATGCGTGGCGGCCACCGACATGAACCCGTTTCCGCCTGCCTGGTTGACCGACGCCTGACGTGCCTGCATCAGCGGGTCGTCGGGGCGCGGGAACGGGATCTTGTCGATGACCACCAGCCGACACGTTTCGCCGGGCACATCGACGCCCTGCCACAACGACAACGTGCCAAACAGGCTCGTCTCCGGTTCGGCGATGAAGCGCTTGGTCAGCTCACTGAGTTGCGCCTCGCCCTGACACAGGATGGTGTGGTGGGGAAGCTCTGCACGGCAGTGGCGGGCCGCAGCTTCCGCATTGCGCTGCGACGCAAACAAGCCCAGCGTCCTGCCGCCCGCAGCCCAGATGAGTTCGGCGAGTTCTCCCAAAGCCGCCGCGGAGATGCCCTCCCGCGAGGGCGCGGGAAGCCGGTCGGCGACGTACAAGATCCCTTGACGCGCGTAGTCAAACGGGGAACCCACATCGAGCCCGCGCCACGCCTCGCCCTCGGCAGGCTTCTCCGCCTCACCGTCGAGCCTCTCGCCGCGACGCAGGCCGACGGCGTTCGCCGCCGCCTCGAACTGTCCGCCCAGCGTCAACGTGGCCGAGGTCAACACGGTGGGAGTCTGCGCCAGCACGCGATCGCGCAGCAGGAACGCGACATCCAGCGGTGCGCACACCAGCCAGCGCCCGAACCGCTCCCGCTCCGACACCCAGACCACGTCGCTGTCCTTCATCGCGGCCATGGCCTCGGCCACGTCGAAGACCTCCTTGGCCGCGGCGGATGCCTGCTTCGCGTCGGGATCGTCCCCCTTGGCCTGGCTCACCACTCGACGGGCCGCATCGCGGATGCGGGCCACCACGGCGATCACCTCGGCATCAGGGTCGGTGATGCGTTCCAGGGCGGCTCGATCCAGCGCCTCGGTCAGCGCCTCGCCCAGATCCAAGAACTCGATCCCGAGGTCGTCGTCAATGTAGGGCAGGCACCGTCTCGCCACCCGCTCCACTTGCTGCGCGCTCAACTCGTGCGATGCGGCACCGGTGACGCGCGCGGTCAGCTCGTGGGCTTCATCGATGACCAAGCGGTCGTGCTCGGGCAAGACGGTGTTGCCGTGCATCGCGTCGATGGCCAGCAGCGCATGGTTGGTGACGACGACATCCGCTTCGCGCGCCCGGGCACGTGAGCGTTCCACGAAGCACACCTCCCCGAACGGGCATTGCTGGGCACCCAGGCACTCCCGCACCGGGACCGATACCTGCGCCCACGCGGCCGCGGTGTGGGTCGGGGCGTCGTCACGGTCGCCCTCGCCTTCGGCGTCCAGCTCTTCGCGAGCCCATTCGCGCAAAGCCAAGACTTCTGCGCCCAGCACGGAGGTGGCATCGGCGCGGGAACGACGCAACTCGGTGACCATCTCGGCCCCGCCGAGCAAGGAGTCTTGTTCGCTACCTGCCCCCTCGATGACGCGATGAAGGCAGGCGTAGTTGGTGCGTCCCTTGAGGATCGCATGCGTGACGCGGCGCCCCGTCACCTTTTCCGCAGCGGTGACCGCGGCAGGAATATCGGTGTGCGCCAGTTGCGCCTGCAAGGCGAGCGTCGCCGTCGCAATCACCACACGCTGGCGAGGATTGCTGGCCACATAGGACAACGAGGGAGCAAGATAGCCCAACGACTTCCCCGTGCCCGTACCCGCCTGCACCAACAGATGCTCGCCGGTGGCGAAGGCATGGTCGATCGCCGCAGCCATCGCGTCTTGCCCAGGACGTTCGCTCCCAGCGATCCCGGCGACGGCGGCGTTGAGGATCTGCTGGCTGAGGGTGTGCTCAGCCACGGGACAACTGCTCAGGCTCTCCGATGCGCACCGCTCCGTCGGGCAGCACCTGCAGTGAACGCACCGCCACGACCGCATCCAGAGGCAGAGGGTCATACAGGTGCGGGAACCGCTCCCCGGTACCCGGGGCTTCCTCCACGCGGACCACAACCCCACCCAGGGCTTGACGGTCGATCTCCACGACGATCAGGTCCTCTGTCACGTCGGCGTAGAAGGCGCGCGCCACCGTGGGGGCCTGCTCCGGAGCGCAGCAGTGCACGAACCCCTCCTCAGCAAAGGTCACCCCACGCGTCGACCACGGGTAGACCTCTTGGCGCCTGGCCTCGTCCCAGGCCAGCCGACCGGTGATGTGCCACAACGGGGACGCCTCAGCCATCGCTACCGTCCGTGCTGTCCGCAGGCACGTGCCGATACTGCTCGAGTTCCCCAGCGAGATCCTCGTTCACGCGGGCGTGAACGAGCGTTCCCTCAGGGGTGTGCTCGGTAGCGAGCAACTCCCCCGCCTTGTGAATGCGGTCAACGAGATCGTGACGGGCGTACGGGATCAGGACGTTCACCTCCGACGCCGGCCGCGGCAATCTGGCCTCGACCCGGGCCCGAAGCTCCGCTACCCCGTCCCCGGTGCGGGCCGACACGAAGACCGCGTCCGGGGCGAGCGTCCGCAACGGCACCAAGGCCGCTTCGGTGACCAGATCGATCTTGTTGAAGGCGATCATCTCGGGCAGGGAACCAGCGCCAATCTCGTTGAGCACCGTCCGGACGGCGGCGATCTGCCCTGCGGGGTCGGGATCACTGGCGTCCACCACGTGCAGGAGAAGGTCGGCCTGCGCCGACTCTTCCAGCGTCGAGCGGAAGGCCTCCACAAGATCGTGCGGGAGGTGCCGGACGAACCCCACGGTGTCGGTCAGCGTAAAGACGCGCCCATCGGAGGCCTCAGCCCGACGAGTGGTCGGATCCAGCGTCGCGAACAGCGCGTCCTCGACCAGCACGCCCGCGCCGGTGAGCCGGTTGAGCAGCGAACTCTTGCCCGCGTTGGTGTATCCGACGATCGCGACGGACGGCACCTGGTTGCGGCGACGCTCTGCGCGTTTGGTTTCCCGCACCCCATCGAGATCGCGCAAACGCTTGCGCAACTGCGCGATACGGGTACGGATCCGTCGGCGATCCGTTTCGATCTTCGTCTCGCCGGGGCCGCGGCCACCGATCCCGGCACCGCCAGCAGCACGGCCACCGGCCTGACGAGACAGGTTCCCGCCCCAGCCCCGCAAACGCTGACGCAGGTATTGCAGTTGCGCCAACTCCACCTGGGCCTTGCCTTCGTTCGACTTTGCATGCTGAGCGAAGATGTCCAGGATTAACGCGGTGCGGTCAATGACCTTGACCCCGATCCGATCCTCGAGGTTGCGCAACTGAGCGGGCTCCAGTTCGCCGTCCATGATGACCGTGTCGGCCCCGGTGGCGATCACGACCTCACGCACCTCGTCGACCTTGCCACGCCCGATGTAGGTAGCCGGATCAGGGGAGGAACGCCGCTGAACCAGGCCGTCCAACACCTCCGAGCCTGCCGTTTCGGCGAGCAGCTTCAGTTCCGCCATCGCGTTGTCGCTGTCGGCTTCTGAGCCGTGCGTCCACACCCCCACCAGGACCACGCGTTCAAGTTGCAGTTCGCGGTACTCGACCTCAGAAATGTCCGCCAGCTGGGTCGACATCCCGGGCACGCGCCGCAACGAGATCCGTTCCGCCAGGTCGAGTTGTTCCCCGTCCGCCTCGAGGATGTCGTCTTCACCGCGATGGTCAGTCATTGCCCTCCTCTTCCCGACGCTCACTCGCGACGGGCCACTCCATGTCTCCGTAGGCCACGATCACCGCTGGCCCTGTCAACCACGCCTCATCGCCGACGAATGCCACCTCGACTTCGCCGCCGGGAACCTCGACCGTCCACACGCCGTCGCGTTCACCAGCCGCATTCGCCGTCGCCCGCGCGGCCGCCACCGTTCCGGTGCCGCAGCTTTCGGTCTCCCCCACACCACGCTCGTAGACGCGCATCCGGATGCGATGGTCGCCGTGCGGTGCCACAAACTCGACGTTGACGCCGTAGGGAAACGCATCCGCCGGTTCCCACCCGGGCGAAACGCTCAGATCAAGCGCCGCCACACTGTCGGTCGTGGGAAGCAGAACCACCGCGTGTGGGTTCCCGACGTCCACCGGCGCGGCGTCCCACGACTGGCACGCCAGGCTGACGCGCACCGTCTCGTGGGGGGCTTGGACGCGTCCCATGGCGACCCTCACCCGCCCGTCACCCACGATCCAGGCCGTGCGCAGGCCAGCGCGAGTGCCGATATCGATGTGGTCGGCATCCTCAGGGACCAGGCCCTGCTCGCGAAGATAGTGGGCGAACACGCGCACGCCGTTGCCGCACATCTCGGCCACGGACCCGTCCGCGTTGCGGTAGTCCATAAACCACAGGTCCGGATCGCCGGACCAACCCTCGATGTGACGCCCCCGAACGGCTCGTAGCACACCGTCGCCCCCGATGCCCCCGCGCCGATCAGCCAGGTGGCGCACGTCAGCGGCACTGAGTGGCTGCTGATCGTGCTCATCGGTGAGCAGGACGAAATCGTTGCGCGTCCCATGCCCCTTCGCGAACCTCACCATTGGACTATTCTCCCACGTTCGCTCGCCACGCGGCGATCACGTCGTCGGCCACCCTGTGGGCGGCACCGGGGTCACCAGCTTCATGCCAGGTGATGCGATGGTCGCGGCGGAACCACCCCAACTGTTTGCGGGCGAACCGTCGCGTCCCGGCGGCTGTCGCGAGACGGGCCTGTTCCTCGGTGAGGTTGCCGGCCAGATAGTCCAGAACTTGGCGGTATCCCAGCGCTTTGCTCGCGGTGCGGCCTGCGCGCAGCCCGACCCCTTCCAGGCGCCGCACCTCATCGACCAGGCCCTGCTCCCACATGGCAGCGACCCGAGCGTCGATCCTGGCGTCCATCTCGGCTCGTTCCACTGACAACCCGTGAGTCAGGACCCCCTCAAGTGCGAAAGTCCACTCCGGCAAGGTGGGACGGTGGTCACCTGTCAGGTCGAGCACCTCCAAGGCCCGCACAATCCTGCGCCCGTTGCCGGGGTTGAGCTCGGCGGCCGCCTCAGGGCTTCGGGCGGCGAGGAGCCGATGCAAGGCGGGGGCCCCGATCTGGTCCAGTTCCGCCTCCCAACGGGCCCGCACGGCCGGGTCGGTCCCGGGGAAGTCGAACTGGTCCACGATGGCGCGCATATAGAGCGCTGATCCCCCGACGAGGATGGGGACCACACCCCGGTCACGCACCTCAGCGATCACGTCCCGCGCCAGCCCTTGAAAGTCGGCGACAGTGGCGCTCCTGGTCACTGGCCAAATGTCGATCAGATGGTGCGGGACGCCCTGCCGCTCACGGGGCGTGGGCTTGGCCGTCCCGATATCCATTCCTTCATAGACCAGCATCGAATCCGCGTTGACCACCTCGGCGGGGATGCCGTGGGACCGCAGGAGCACGGCAACCTCGACCGCGAGGGAGGACTTGCCGCTCGCGGTGGGGCCATTCAATGCCAACAGGGGAATCACCGGTCCATTCTCCCCGCTAGCCGTATCGCCGCGCGACCACGCCCCACTATCCTGGTCCCGTGCCGTGCCGTGCCGTATGGCGCGGGCTAGACGAGCGAAAGGAGGCCACATGGGCATCTTTGACGACATCAAGAACGCCGCCGACGCCAATGAGGACAAGGTGGAGGCCGCGATCGACCAGATCGGCGACTTCGTCGACGAGAAGACGGGCGGCCAGTACGCAGCCCAGGTCGATCAGGCCCAGGACTTCCTCAAGAGCCAGGTGGGTAAGCCCCACGACGAGGGCCAGCCAGCCTGATTCTCGGCGTCACGACGGCGTTTGATCGTCAAGACGCGATCTATCTCGGCGCGGGCCGATCCCCATTGGGGGTCGGCCCGCGTTGCGTCGCGTCCGCGTTTCGCCAAACTGGGTTGCCTGAGCCGGCGTCAGCGGGTGGCGCACCCTGACGTCGAGGGGGGCATCGGCTCGGGCCGCCGCAACGGCATGCCAAGCCCGACCGACGCCGGGGAAGTGTCCGGCTCGTGCCACCGCTCCCAGGCATCCCCGCCTGCGGTACGCCGCACGTTCGTCACGGCCCCGTCCGCGTTGAGGTAGTGCGGTGCGGCGTAGGTGATCTCCACGTCAGCCAGATCCCCTGGCCGGGGCGTCTCCATACCTTCGGGAATGGTCACGTGCACGAGGCGGTTGTCGCGCGCACGGCCCGAGACTCGGTGGGTCGCCCCATCCTTGCGGCCCTCACCGTCGGCGAACATGACCTCGACCGTGCTGCCCACCAGCGCCTTGTTTTCCTCCCATGCCAGCTCGCCTACCAGCTCGATGAGCCGCTCGTAGCGCTCCTGGACCACAGCTTTCGGCACCTGGTTGGTCATCTCTCCCGCGGGCGTACCGGGACGAATCGAGTACTGGAAGGTGAAGGCGGCCGCGAACCGGCTTTCACGCACCACGTCGAGGGTGGCTTGGAAGTCCTCTTCGGTCTCTCCCGGGAACCCCACGATGATGTCGGTCGTGATGGCTGCGTGCGGCATCGCGGCCCGCACCCGGTCCAAGATCCCCAAGAACTTCGTGCTGCGGTAGGACCGCCGCATCGCCCTCAGGACCGTGTCCGACCCGGATTGCAGCGGCATGTGCAAACTCGGCATGACGTTGGGAGTCTCGGCCATGGCAGCGATCACGTCATCGGTGAACGAGGAGGGGTGCGGCGAGGTGAAGCGCACCCGCTGAAGACCCTCAATGTCGCCACAGGCCCGCAACAGCTTGCTGAACGCCTGGCGATCCCCAAACTCAACACCGTAGGTGTTGACGTTTTGGCCCAGCAGCGTGACCTCTTGGACGCCCTCGGACACCAACGCGCGGATCTCCGCGAGGATGTCACCGGGACGCCGGTCCGTTTCCTTGCCGCGCAACTGGGGAACGATGCAGAACGTGCAGGTGTTGTTGCATCCCACCGAGATCGACACCCACGCCGAGTACGGGGACTCCCGTCGGGTCGGCAACGTCGAGGGGAACCGCACGAGCGCTTCCTCGATCTCGACCTGGGATGCCTGCTCGACGCGGGCACGTTCCAGCAAGGCGGGCAACGAGCCGATGTTGTGGGTGCCAAACACGACGTCCACCCACGGAGCCTTCCGCACGACGGTGTCGCGGTCTTTTTGAGCCATGCACCCGCCGACGGCGATCTGCATCCCCGGGCGCCCCGCCTTCACCGGCGCCAGGTGACCGAGATTTCCGTACAACCGGTTGTCGGCGTTCTCCCGAACAGCGCACGTGTTAAACACCACGATGTCGGCCTGATCCCCCTCCGGGGCAGGTTGATAACCCGCCTCGTCCAGGAGCCCGGAAATGCGTTCTGAATCATGCACGTTCATCTGGCACCCGTAGGTGATGACTTCGTACGTGCGAACCTGTGCCTGCGTCGTCATAACGAGGAGAGACTCTACCCGCGGTCGGGGTCGTAGAACTCTTCGCCCTCGGCGGTCACCTCGTGCACCACCCTGTGACACAAGCCCGGCGCAAACCCGCGCCGCGCCAATGCCCCCGCCAGACGCCGATAGCGCACCTCTGGCGTCAACCCCGTCATGCTCCGTGCCCGCTTCTGGGCGAAGGCGAGCGCGGCGGTGTAGTCGGCATCGTCAGCGGTCTCCTCAAGCGCTTCGGTGATGACGTCATCCGATACGCCCTTGCGGCGCAGTTCTTGGCGTAGGACCCGCCCGGACTTCATCCGGCGTTGCTGCCCTTCCACCCACAGGGCGGCGAATTGCGCGTCATCTACCAAGCCGACGTCTTCGAACCGGTCCAACACCTCAGCGATGACGGCCTCGGGTACGGCCTTCTTTGCCATCGCCTCGACCAGTTCCGCACGCGAGCGGGCACGCGAATCCAACAGGCGTAACCCGATCTCACGGGCGACGCCGTACGGGTCGGCGAGGGGCTGCCCCTCTGTGAGGTCGTCCGGCTCCTCACGAGAGGGGCGCCTGCGGTGCCCGTTCAGAACACCACCTCGCCGGTCACCGGATCGATGCCCTCGGGGACACCCTCACCCTCAGGCTGGACGCCGATGCCCAGCTTCGTCTTGATGCGCTGCTCGATCTCGTTAGCCACCTCGGGGTTGTTCCGCAGGTAGTTGCGGGCGTTCTCCTTGCCCTGCCCCAGTTGATCGCCCTCGTAGGTGAACCAGGCACCCGCCTTGCGGATGAGGCCGTGCTCCACGCCCAGGTCGATCAGGCTGCCTTCTCGGCTGATGCCAGCTCCGTAGACGATGTCGAACTCGGCCTGCTTGAACGGCGGCGCGACCTTGTTCTTGACGACCTTGACTCGCGTACGGTTGCCAACGGCCTCCGAACCATCCTTGAGCGTCTCGATGCGTCGCACGTCCAAGCGGACCGAGGAGTAGAACTTCAGCGCACGGCCACCCGTGGTCGTCTCGGGGGAACCAAACATGACCCCGATCTTCTCCCGCAGCTGGTTGATGAAGATCGCGGTGGTGCCTGCGCCCGACAGCGCCCCCGTCATCTTGCGCAGCGCCTGGCTCATCAACCGGGCCTGCAGACCGACGTGGCTATCGCCCATCTCGCCTTCGATCTCCGCGCGGGGCGTCAAAGCGGCGACCGAGTCGATCACGATCAACGCCAACGCCCCCGAGCGCACCAGCATGTCGGCAATCTCCAGCGCCTGTTCGCCGTTATCGGGCTGGCTAACCAGGAGCGCATCGGTGTCGACGCCCAACTTGGACGCGTAATCAGGATCCAACGCATGCTCAGCGTCGATGAACGCGCAGATGCCGCCCGCCGCTTGCGCGTTGGCGATCGCGTGCAACGCCACCGTCGTCTTGCCCGAGGATTCTGGGCCGTAGATCTCGACGACGCGGCCGCGCGGAAGGCCGCCGATACCGAGCGCGACGTCGAGCGCGATGGAACCGGTCGGAATGACCTCGACGGGCTGGCGAGTCTCCTCACCGAGCCGCATGACCGAACCCTTGCCGTGAGCCTTCTCAATTTGCGCAAGCGCTGCCTCCAGCGCCTTCTCGCGATCTGCAACGGCCATGACGTGTTCCTCTCGTGTGTACCGGCGTGGACCTGTGCTGGGGAGAAACCTCCCTCCCGACACCGTTCACGTTAGGCAGCCGGTCCGACAATGCGTCATAGCGATGCGGTTCGACCCGTAACCTTCACGGCGAGAACTAGAATACCGAACATACGTTCGAACGGGTAGTTCGGGTTCGCGTGTCGGCCAAACCGGCGGGGGTACGCCTTACCGCTCGCGATCGGGCAGTTCCAAGAAGGACCATACGGCGCGCCAGACCTGCTGTGCCGGAACACCCGAGGCGAGCGCCTCATCGACGGTGCGGTGATCGAGATCCGGGAGCGCCACATCCCGACGCCACACCCCGGAATACTCCGCGCCGACGTGGGCAGCAATCCGACGGAGCAACTCCTGCTCGCGCAAGGTCAGGCAACCGCCCGCTGGGGCGTCAGTGCGCGCACCGGCAGCGTGGTAACCGACTCGTGGGCCGCGACCCGCTCGCTCGTGAGGAGGAGCATGTGGGACAAATCGACATCGAGAGCGCCGCAGATTGCGTTCAGCAACTCGCTGGACGCCTCCTTCTGGCCGCGCTCTACTTCGGAAAGGTAGCCAAGGCTCACCCGCGCAGCGCCAGACACTTCGCGCAGCGTCTTACCCGATTCGAGACGCAACTCGCGCAGGGTCTGCCCCACCATGTCACGCATCAAGACCTCGGCCATGCCCAGACCCCCTCCCTCAGTAAACTCTCCGGTGATCGCCCCGGCCGAGAGCTACTCCCCTCGGCTGACTCTCTAACGTCTCATGGCCTCCCGTTGTTCCGACGTGAGGCGAGGCCCAACCTACACGGGCGAGGCAGCTCGCAAGACGATTCCCAAGGCGGCATCCACGGTTTGACGGCGGATCTCCTCACGATCACCCGCAAAATCGAAGCGCTGCACCTGCTGCACCTGCGGCGTACTGGGAACGCGTGGACCCAGGACGCAGATCCAGACCTCGCCGGGGGCGTGACCGTCTTGCCCATCGGGGCCAGCCACACCAGTGACGGCGATGACCCAGTCGGCGTCGGTACGTTCCTGCAGCCCGACTGCCATGTCGAGGGCTACCTCGGCACTGATGACCGTGTGGCGCCTGATGAGGTCAGGGTCGACGCCGAGCAGCACCGACTTCATCTGCGTGGCGTAGGCGATCGTGCCCCCGATGTAGACCCGCGAGGCACCGGGGACCGCCGTGAGGGTCGCCCCGATCAGTCCACCAGTCAGCGACTCCGCCGAGGCCAGGGAGACAGATCGCTCGGCCAAGATGGCAATGACGCGTGCGGCGAGATCACTCATGGCCGGCTCCTTCTTCGGGGTGTTGCGCGAGGTAGGTCCGGCGCAGCTTGTTCGCCTCGCGCAGGTAGTCCAAGCCGGTCACGACGGTGAGGAGGAAGGCAAGCCCCATAGCGACCCACGCAACCACACCCCACGCCATCGGCAGGAACTGCAGCCCCGGCAGGAACAGCGCCAAGGCGACCGACTGCATGACAGTCTTCAGCTTGCCCCCGCGGTTAGCGGCCATGACGCCGTACTTGATGATGGCCCACCGCAAGACGGTGATGCCCCACTCGCGTACCAAGATGATGATCGTGATCCACCACGGCAGTTCCTGAAGGATCGACAGTCCCACGAACGCCATGCCGGTGAGCGCCTTATCGGCGATCGGATCCCACAGCTTGCCAAAATCGGTGATGAGGTTGTACTTGCGGGCGATCCGGCCATCGAGGGCATCGGTGGCAATCGCCACGAGGAAGATGGCGGTCGCGACCCAGCGCAGGACTGGATCCTGGGCATAGGCCAACAACACCCAGGCGAAGACAGGCACCAGCACGATGCGCAGGGCCGTCAAGATGTTGGGAACGTTCCAGTTGCTGACCTTTGCTTGCTCGCTCATTGCGGCTGCTCCTCGCGCACGATCAGATCGACTCCCTCGGCTGCTTCGACCCTACCCCAGACCAGGTCGCCGACCGCGAGGCTCGACGTGGCCTGCGTCACCGTGCAGGTGCCGTCCACCTCGGGGCCCTGGTGCTCGGCACGTCCCGTCGCTACCCCATCCTCGATCGACTCGACCAGCACGCGCACGTGTTCCCCCACACGTTCCTGCGCCCGTTCCTCGACCAGCGATGCGGCCAGATCGCTCACTCGTTCGAACCGCTCCGCAATGACCTCCTCGGGAACGTGATCGGCGAGGCGGACCCCCTCGGTGCCTTCCTCGTCGGAATAGGCGAACACGCCCAGGGCGTCCAATCGCGCCCGCCCCAGGAAGTCGATGAGCGTCTCGATGTCTTCCTCGGTCTCCCCTGGGAAGCCCACGATCACATTGCTGCGCACTCCCGCGCGGGGACGCAGCGCCCGGATGCGCTCCAGGAGTCCAAGGAAGCTCTCCGGGTCGCCGAAACGGCGCATGCGGCGCAACACACCGGGTGCGGCGTGCTGGAAGCTCAGGTCGAAGTACGGGACGACCTTGTCCACCGAGCACATGGCCTCGATAAGACCGGGCCGGGTTTCGGCGGGCTGCAGATAGGACACGCGGATCCAGTCGACCCCCTCGACGCGAGACAAATCCGTCAGCAACCCCTCCAGCGCCGCGATCTCCCCCAAATCCTTGCCGTAGGAGGACGTGTTCTCGCTGACCAGGAACGCCTCGCGGACGCCGTGATCGGCCAGCCAGGCCACCTCAGAAACGATCTCGGACGCAGGTCGCGACACGAACGATCCACGAAAGCTCGGGATGGCGCAAAACGCGCACCGCCGGTCACACCCCGACGCGATCTTGACTGGTGCGCTGGGCCCTCCCCCGATGCGTCGGCGCGGCGCGCGGGGACCCGATGCCGGGGCGAGCCCCGCAGGAAGGTCATCGGGGCCTCCCAGCCCGGGGATGGAAACCATGCGACTGGCCTCTTGCCGATCGGCGGGAGCTAATGGCAGCAGGCGGCGACGGTCGGTGGGCGTGTGCGCTTCGAGATGTGCGCCGGACATGATCAGGCGCAGCTTGGCGTCGATGTCGGCATAGTCGTCAAACCCCAAGACGGCGTCAGCTTCCGGGAGCGCATCCGCCAGTTCCGTGCCGTACCGCTCCGCCATGCAGCCCACCGCGACGACGCGTTGCGTCACCCCGGTCCCCTTCAGGTCTGAGGCGGCCAGCAGGGTGTCGATCGAATCCTTCTTCGCCGACTCGATAAATCCGCAGGTATTGACGACGACGGCTTCGGCCTCGGTGGGTTCGTCCACCAGGACGAAGCCCCCCGCTTCGAGGCGTCCGGCGAGTTCCTCCGAGTCGACGTCGTTGCGGGCACAACCAAGGGAAACGATATGGACGCGCGTCTGGGAGGTCATTCCTCCAGGCTAGCCCAGAGCTACCCGTGACAGCGGCGGCAGGCGGGGCCCCTCAGCGGACGCGGAACTCCGTCAGGTCATCCCACTGATCCCCCGGCAATACCGTGTTGCGCACTTGCGGGGTCCGTTGCAGATAGAGCGGAAGCTCGGCTTGGGCACGTCGGAAGTGGTCGCTGTTGACGTGCGCCTCGGCTGCGTCGTCGGCGAACGCTTCGATGAGCACGTACGTGTGCGGATCCTCCAGGTCGCGCGACCATGAGAAGAACAGGTTGCCTGGCTCCGCCCGTGTCGCCGCCGTGAAATCGGCGGTCAGTTCGGGCCAACGGTCGGCGTGCTCGGGCTTGACCGGCCACCTGACGCAAATGAAGATCATGCGGGAACCCCTTGTCTCGTTGCTCTGACCCTAGGCGTGATGCGAGCCCTCAGCGACTCAGGACAGCGGCGCTGATGCGCTCGCGTTCCGCGTCGAGCAGCGGCAGGCTAGACGCGGCCGCCGAATCTCGGATCGAGGCAGGACGGGACGCGCCCGGAATGGGGATCACACTCTCACTCAGCCCCAACTCCCAGGCCAGCGTGACGCGCTGCGGGGAGACCCCGTGGGCTTCGGCCACCTCGGCGATCACCGGGAATCGCTCCCCCACCGCGACGGCGCCGCCGCCCGTACCACCCAAGGGAGACCAGGGAAGGAACGCCACATCGTGGTCTGTGCACCACTGCAATTCCGCATAGGACGTGTGGTTGAAGCGCGGCGAGAACTCGTTTTGGACGGCGGCTAGGCCGCCAGCTCCCACCACCTCCAGCGCCACCTCCAGTTCCTCGACGTTGGCGTTGGATATCCCGATCTCCACGATGATGCCCTCGCGCTGCAATTGCGCCAGGGCTTCGATCGACTCGGCGTAGAGGCGATGTCGATCGGGACGATGCCAGTAGTACAGGTCGATGGCGTCCACTCCGAGGCGTTCCCGCGACGCCAGGGCGGCCTCCCGCAGGTAGGAAAGCGAACCGTCACGGCCAAAGTCGGCCTCGGCGGAGCGGCGCGTGATGCCGCCCTTGGTCGCCACGACGACAGAGGATCGATCCCCCTCCCATGTGGAGAGGGCTTCGGCAACGATGCGCTCGTTGTGACCCATCTCATCCCAACGGGGCGCATAGATGTCAGCGGTATCCACCAGCGTGACACCCGCATCGAGGGCCGCATGGACGGTCGCGATCGCCTGATCCCGACTGGGTTTGACGTTGCCACCCATCGAGAAGGGCATCGCACCCAATCCGATGGAGGAGACGGAAAAACGTCCGATTCTGCGCTGCGGTAGCACGGTCATACCCCCAGCCTAATCAGCTGACGTCGACGATGACCTTCCCTTCGCCATGCCCGCCCTCCACCATGGCGTGAGCCGAGGCGATGTCCGCCAAAGGGAACCTGGCGCGAATGATCGGGGTGAGGCGGCCGGTCTCGACCAGGTCGGCGAGGGCCGACAGGCCGTCGCGGCTAGGCCTGACGGAGACGAAGGACACGCTCGGACCAGGCACGATGCTGCTGAGGAAGCTCATCGGCAATCCGGCAGGAGAGATCGTCACCATCGCACCCGTGCGGGCGACGCAGCGGCGCAGCTTCCACAGGTGGGCTCCCGTCGTGTCCAAGACGGCCTGGTACTGCCCGGTCATCCGCGTCCACGGAATCGCGTGCGGGTCACAACGCGATGCCACCCCCAGACGCTGCAGGAGATCGGCATAGCGGGGGGCGGCGATCGTGTCGACAACCGCCCCCCGAGCCCTCGCCATCTGGACCGCGACGCTACCCACCCCGCCGGCGGCGCCGGTGATCAGAATGCGAGAGCCCGACCCGACGCCGAGGCGGTCGAACGCCTGGCCTGCCGTGAGGCCTGCCAGCGGAAGGGCGGCCAAGTCCGTCAGGTTTCCCGAGGGGGCGGGCGCCACCAGCCCTGCATCGACCGTGATTTGCACGGCGGCGGCACCATGAGCGCCGAGATGCTGCGTTCCGAGGAATCCCCAGACGCGCTGGCCTTCGCGAAGGCCCTCCACGTGTGAGCCCACCTCAACGATGGTTCCGCTGAAATCCAGACCGGTGCGCTGCGGCATGCGGCGTCCGGTGAGGAACTTCTGACGCCCGGCCCGCGCGGCGGTGTCGAGGCGATTGACGCTGCAAGCAGCCACCGTCACGACCACGTCGTGCGGTCCCGGCGCCGGGACCGCAACGGGGATGACCTGCAGCACTGCCGGAGGGCCGAAGGCCTGGTACTCCACCGTAGGGACCTCTTCACGACGGCGCGATGGCTCCTGCATGACCGATTCGTCCTTGTCACTGGGGTTGAGTGGAAGGGAGATGCGCCGCTCGCTCCCGGTGTGCCAAGCGCCGCAGTCCCACCAAGATGGGGTCGTAAATCGCCGTGCCGAGGACGGCTGCCTGGGCAGCCTTGCCCGGGGAGTCCAGCGGCAGGTTGTCGAAGTCGGCCTCGGCGCATGCTCGCGCTGCCGAGGCGTAGGTGGCGAGGTGGGCGGCGTCCATCCCCACTCCGCAGTCCTCTGCAAGGGAGATGGCGGCGAGCAGTTGCGTCACGTACGGGACATCCGGCAGGTCGTCGAAACCCGCCGATGCGAGGGCGGCGCGCGCTGAGGCGAGATCGGCGTCCTTGGCCGAGCGCTCCGTCGGGCGCGCCCCCGCCAACGGCAGCACAACGGTGACATCGGTCATCGAAGTTGCGGGGTTGGCAGCGGGATCCTGCACTAGCGCGAGAATCTGGCGCACTTGGAGGATCGACAGGCCGACGACGTGGACGAGCCCCCGGATCAAGCGCAGTTGTTCGACGGTTTCCGCGTCGTCGGCTCGGGGGTCTTGATTGGAACGAATGAGACCCTCGCGGATGTAGTACTTGATCGTCGCAATCGAGACGCCGGATCGTTGGGAGAGCACCGAAATGGGTACAGCCTCTGGGCCTTGCGTCACCTTCACTGACATATGCGGATAGTAGCACTCTCCACAATCCCGCAGGCCACATTCGAGGAAATCCGACCCGACGGATAGTGCTACTATCCTCGAGGATTCATCGTCCGCACCTGTCTGGAGCCCCCCGTGATAAACGCCAGCTACGCAACTCGATTCCGTGACGTCTCCCATGCCGTCCGCACCGGCATGAGCAACGGCGAGTACCCCTACGGCCAACCGCTTGCCAGCGCACAACGCAACACGGCGCTGCTCCCTGGCGGAGAACCCGTCATCATGCTCACCTCCAACAACTACCTGGGGCTCAGCGTTGACGCGGACGTCGTGGCTGCGGCACAACGCACGGTGCAGGATTACGGCTTGTCCACCTGCGGAGCCCGCCTGCACAACGGCACGACCGTCCTCCATCGCGAGTTCGAGCAGCAACTGGCACAGTGGCTTGGCTTTGAAGACTGCGTCTTGTTCAGTTCCGGGTTCCTGGCCAATGTTGCCCCGCTGTCGGCGCTCGGCGGTCCCGGAGTCGTCTTCATCACCGACCAACTCGATCACCAAAGCATCACCGATGGCTGTCAGCAGTCGGGGGCCGATCTGAGGATCTTCCCCCACAACGACATGCTGAAGCTTGAGTACATCCTTCGCCGTACCCAAGATCACGCCTGCCGACTGGTCGTCGTCGACGGGGTCTACTCCATGGATGGCGACCTCGCCCCGCTCCATGAGATCGACGAACTGTGCCGACGCTACGACGCCCTCCTCATGGTCGACGACGCGCACGGCATCGGCGTCTTCGGCGACACCGGGCGCGGCAGTTGCGAGCACTTCGGCATTCAGCCCGACATTCTCATGGGCACACTCAGTAAGTCCTTCGGGTCCTCCGGGGGGTTCATCACCGCCAGCCAAGAGGTCTGCGACTACATCCGTCATGCGGCCCACGGCTACATCTTCAACGCCAGCCCACCTCCCGTGCTCATCGGGGGCGCGCTCGCCGCGCTCGACGCTATCCGTACGCGGCCAGAGTTGCGCCGGCGTCTGTGGGCCAACACGATCGCCTTCCGCCAGGGACTGCT
>RRZT010531494.1_pt1 | contig 50322 bp, 57 predicted proteins | sample 2165551 | NCBI WGS metagenome assembly RRZT01 (sample SAMN10456910, study PRJNA506462) | wastewater metagenome | biome: wastewater; feature: sludge; material: wastewater sludge; isolation source: wastewater sludge with Escherichia coli K12::gfp cells carrying plasmid... | place: USA: Moscow, Idaho... | reverse complement strand
GCGTGCGTGGACGGCACGTCCATGGTGGCCTTGTCGGTTTCCAGCGTGACCAGCGGGGCGTCGACGGCGAGGGTGTCACCGGGCCTGACCAGCACGTCGATGACATCGACACCGGCGTGGCCGCCGATATCGGGCACCTTGATTTCGATGGGATGGGACATGGGGAGCGATCCTTGGGTCTGGCCGGCCGCGCAGGCGGCCGGCGAAAGTCAGTGTGGCGTCAGACCGTCCACGGGGCCGGACGGTCGGCATCAATGCCGTAGCGGGCAATGGCTTCGGCCACGCGCCCGGCCGGCAGCCGGCCTTCGTCGGCCAGGGCCTTGAGCGCGGCAATGACGACATGATAACGGTCGACTTCGAAATGGCGGCGCAGGTTGGCGCGGCTGTCGGAGCGGCCAAAGCCGTCGGTGCCGAGCACGGTGTAGCGGCCCGGAACCCATTCGCGGATCTGTTCAGCGTAGGCGCGGATGTAGTCGGTGGCGGCGATGAAGGGGCCTTGCTGGCCGGCCAGCTGCTGTTCGACCCAGCCTTGCTGCGGGGCAGTGGTCGGATGCAGGCGGTTGTGGCGCTCGGCAGCCCGGCCGTCGCGGGCCAGCAGGTTGAACGAGGTGGCGCTCCAGACATTGGCCTGGAGGCCGAAGTCGTCGCGCAGCAGGTCGGCGGCTGCCAGCACTTCGTTGAGGATGGTGCCGGAGCCCAGGAGCTGCACGTCGGCGCCGTCGGCCGGCTGCAGGCAGTAAAGGCCCTTGAGTACGCCCTGTTCGCTGCCGGCGGGCAGCGCGCGGTGACGGTAGTTCTCGTTCATCAGGGTGATGTAGAAGAACACGTCTTCCTGGTCGACGTACATGCGCTTGAGGCCGTCCTGCAGGATGACGGCCAGCTCGCCGGAGAAGGTCGGGTCGTAGCTGACGCAGTTGGGGATCAGGCCGGCCTGGATGTGGCTGTGGCCGTCCTCGTGTTGCAGGCCTTCGCCGTTGAGCGTGGTGCGGCCGGCGGTGCCGCCGAGCATGAAGCCGCGTGCGCGCATGTCGCCGGCGGCCCATGCGAGGTCACCGATGCGCTGGAAGCCGAACATCGAGTAGTAGATGTAGAACGGGATCATCGGCGTGCCGTGGTTGGCGTAGCTGGTGGCGGCGGCAATCCAGCTCGACATGGCGCCCGGCTCGTTGATGCCTTCCTGCAGCATCTGGCCGTCCCGCGATTCCTTGTAGAACATCAGCTGGTCGGCATCCTGCGGCACGTAGTTCTGGCCCTGGGTGGACCAGATGCCGTACTGGCGGAACATGCCTTCCATGCCGAAGGTGCGTGATTCGTCCGGCACGATCGGCACGATGTGGCGGCCGATGGTCTTGTCTTTCAGCAGCGTGCCCAGCATGCGCACGAAAGCCATGGTGGTGGAGAAGCTGCGCTCGCCCGAATCCTGCAACAGGGCGTCAAAGACGTGCAGGCCGGGAATGGCCATCGGCGCCTGGACCGGCCGGCGCTGCGGCAGGTAGCCGCCCAGTGCGGCGCGGCGTGCGTGCATGTAGCGCATTTCGGCGCTGTCGTCGGCCGGCTTGTAGTAGGGGGCGCTGGCCAGCTCGGCGTCCGATACCGGAATGCCGAAGCGGTCGCGGAACTTGCGCAGGTCTTCCAGGTCCATCTTCTTGGCCTGGTGGGCGATGTTCTGCGCTTCGCCACTGGAGCCCATGCCGTAACCCTTGATGGTCTTGGCGAGGATCACGGTCGGCCGGCCCTGCGGATTGGTGGTGGCCTCGTGGTAGGCGGCGTACACCTTGTGCGGGTCGTGGCCGCCGCGGTTGAGCGCCCAGATTTCGGCGTCCGACATGTTGGCGACCATCTCGCGCAGCTCCGGATACTTGCCGAAGAAGTGCTCGCGCACGTAGGCGCCGTTTTTCGACTTGAAGGTCTGGTAGTCGCCGTCCACGCATTCGTCCATGCGCTTTTTCAGCAGGCCCTTGCTGTCCATGGCCAGCAGCGGATCCCAGCGGCTGCCCCAGATCACCTTGAGCACGTTCCAGCCGGCGCCGCGGAAGTTGCCTTCCAGTTCCTGGATGATCTTGCCGTTGCCGCGCACCGGGCCGTCCAGCCGTTGCAGGTTGCAGTTGATGACGAAGATCAGGTTGTCGAGACCTTCGCGCGCGGCCATGGCAATGGCGCCCATCGATTCGGGTTCGTCCATTTCGCCGTCACCGCAGAAGCACCACACCTTGCGTCCCGGCGTCTTGGCCAGCCCGCGGCTTTCGAGGTACTTGAGGAAGCGTGCCTGGTAGATGGCCATCAAGGGGCCCAGGCCCATGGACACGGTGGGGAACTGCCAGAACCCCGGCATCAGCCACGGGTGCGGGTAGGACGACAGGCCCTGGCCGTCGACTTCCTGGCGGAAGCTGTCGAGCTGCTCGGCGGAGATGCGTCCTTCCATGAAGGCGCGGGCGTAGATGCCCGGAGCGATGTGGCCCTGGAAAAACACCAGATCACCTTCCTGCTCGTCGTTGTGGGCGCGCCAGAAGTGGTTGAAGCCGACGTCATAGAGGGTGGCGGAAGACTGGAAGCTGGCGATGTGGCCGCCCAGCTCGAGGTCTTTCTTGCCGGCGCGCAGCACCATGGCGGCCGCGTTCCAGCGGTTGATCGAGCGGATGCGGTGCTCCAGCTCGTGATCGCCCGGCGAGTGCGCCTCTTTGGCGACCGGGATGGTGTTCTGGTAGGCGGTGGTGGCATCGAAGGGCAGGTAGGCGCCGCGGCGGCGGGCGCGTTCGACCATCTGCTGCAACAGGAAATGGGCGCGTTCCGGGCCTTCGGTGTCCAGCACGGACGCCAGCGCGGCCAGCCATTCCTGGGTTTCCTGCGGATCAATGTCGGGGGTCGGGTAGTCAGCCATGTCTCTTCCACCTCTGCTGTTGTGGGTGTGTGGGCGCCGGGCCGGTCCGGCCGGTGCCGCGTTGTGTGTCCGGTTTGGTTGAAACCGAAACATGAATGTCGTTTTGTGCGCGCAGAATTGTGCCGTAACCCGTTCAAATTTGCAGCGGTTTTCGCATACGTCAACGGCAGCCTGTGTGCCGTTTTTCGAATATTCAGGATGTGCGGTGCAACAAAGCCGTTTTATTGGCTGTTTTGTGGCAATTTTCCGGATTTAACCACTGTCTGACAGTCGGGTTGCCGGGTAAATGTCCGTAGGTGCGTATTTGTTGTTTTGTGAAAATAATGTGAAAAAATCTGCCTGCCGCCGCGAATCCGTCGCCAGCCCGGCATCGCCGTACCGGTCAGCGGCGCTGGCGCTGGGCCTCGATCTGTTCCTTGACCACGGGCATCAGCTCGCGGATGCGCGCATCAAGGCGCGAACGCAGGTAAAAATCGTCACCCGGCGCTTCGCGGGCCAGCTGGAACTGCTCCAGCGCCGGGCGCGCTTCCTGCTGGTAATACAGCTGCTGGCCCAGCGCAAAGTGGTAGCGCAGCTTGTCGCGGTCGGCATAGATGCGTGCCAGCCGCGCCCACAGCTCGGGGTCTTCCGGACGGCGCGACACGGCTGTTTCGGCCAGCTGGCGGGCGGCATCGGTCTGGCCGGCGGCGATCAGGCTGTCGAGTTCGCCATAGGCGAGAGCCGGTGCGTCCGGGAAGCGCTGGCGGCCTTCGCGGTACAGGCGGGCGCTGGTGGCGTAGTCACCGCCGGCTGCGGCGATGGCGGCGTCCAGCGACACCAGCCACGGATGCGGAGCCGGTGCCAGCGCGCGTGCCCTGGCTGCCGATGTCCGCGCCGCGGCCAGGTCGTTGCGCTTGAGCTGGGCCCCGGCCAGACCGTACCACTGCGCCATTTCGCTCAGGTAACGGCCGTCCTTGAGCGCATCGGTATAAAAGCTGATGGCGGCCTGCGGGTCGAGGCGTGACAGGCGTGCCTTTTCGCGTGCCAGCAGGAATTCGGTCGAGTCGGCCGGCATGCGGCTGGGCAGGCTGAGTGCCCGGCCCTGTGCCTCGCTCATGCGCTCGCTGGTGACCGGGTGGGTGCGCAGGAAGGCCAGCGCGTTGTTGTTGCTGGCACGGTTGACCTTCTGCATGCGGTCGAAAAACGCCGCCATGGCGCGCGGGTCAAAGCCGGCGCGGGTGAGTGTCTGCATGCCGACACGGTCGGCCTCGCGCTCGAAATCCCGGCTGTACGCCAGCTGTTTTTGCATCGCCATGCCCGGGCCGACCTGTGCGGCGGCCAGTGCCGCATCGGCGCCGCCGCCGGCGCTGGCCATCAGGACCGCAGCCAGGATGCCGCCGATGGCCAGCAGCTGATTCATGCCCTGCTGCTCCAGCTGGCGGGCAATGTGACGCTGGCTGACGTGGGCCATTTCGTGGCCGATGACGCTGGCGAGCTCCGATTCGCTCTGGGCCGCCAGCAACAGGCCGGTATGCACGCCGATATAGCCGCCGGGCATGGCAAAGGCGTTGATCTGGCCGTCGTCGATGGCAAACAGGGTGTAGTGCTGGGCCGGGTCCGGGCTGGCGGTGGCCAGCCGGCGGGACAGCCGGTTGAGGTAGTCGTCCAGCTCGGCGTCACCCAGCATGGCCTCCTGGGCCCGCAGCCAGACCACGCCCTCGCGGCCGGCGCGTGATTCGTCGCGGGAGCCGAATCCGGCTTCGGCCGAATCGCCGAGATCGGGCAGGTTGATCTGGGCCGTGACCGGTGTAACGGCCATCAGCCCGGCGAGCAGGAGTGCGAGCGGCGTCTTCATGCGTTTCATCATAAACGCGCAGCCGGGCTGTCGTCCTTAACGTCGTGGCCGGTCGTGCCGCATCAGGTGCCGCTGTTGCGCTGGCGCGCCCACGCCACGGCCTGACCGAGGCCGCCGGCATTGTGCACGCCGGTATAGCCCAGCGCGGCCAGCATGCGTACGCCGCTGGCCGAGCGCATGCCGCTGGCGCAGTAGAGGATCATCGGCGTGTCGAGGCCGGGGGCAATGCGGGCAATGCCGGACTGCAACTGGCCCAGCGGCAGCGACAGGGCACCGGGAGCGTGGCCGCCGGCGAATTCGGCCGGCTCGCGCACGTCGATCAGCAGGACATCGTCGCCTTGCGGCAGTTGCGGGCTGTGGCCGCCCAGCAGGCGTTGGAACAGGGCAAACATGGTGTATTTCCAGACAACTCGAAAGGGTTAGTTCAGCAAGGCATTGACGCGGGCCAGCGCTGCCGGGTCCAGGTCACCGGTAGCGGCCTGCAGGCGCAGCCAGTCCAGCAGGGTATCGTGGCGCAGCGCAGCCTGCTCGCGCACGATGCCGGCGCGGGCCTGTTGGGCATTCAGCAGGTCCAGCGTGGTGCGGGCACCTTCCTCGATGCCGGCGCGGGTGGCCGCCAGCTGGCGCTCCACCGACTGCCGGGCTGCCGCCAGTGCGGCCAGCCGGGCATGGCCGACGCTGACGCCCTGCCATGCCTGCCGCACCTGGTCATCCACCGACAGGGCCTGGCTGCGCAGGCCGGCATCGGCCGCCTCGCGCCGGGCCAGCGCCTCGTCGAGCCTGGCCGAGCGCCAGCCACCGGTAAACAGCGGGATGGTCAGCTCGACGCCGGCATACTGCTGGCGCCCGTACTGGGCGGCACTGCCGCTGCCGCGGAGGCGGTCTTCTCCGGCACGGGCCACCAGTTCCAGCTTCGGGCTGGCCCAGGCGCGGTATTTGCCGACTTCTTCGGCCGCCGCATCACGGGCGGCCGATCCGGCGGCCAGCAGCGGGCTGTGCTGGCGCGCCCGCGCCTGCAATTCCGCCAGCGGAGCCAGCGGCAGGCCGGCCGGGCCGGGATCGCGGCTGATGGCCGCGGGGCGGCCGGCCAGACCGCCGGTGACGTCGGCGAGGCGGGCCCCGGCCAGTTCGCGGGCCTGTTGCAGGGCCAGCAGTTCGGCGGCGATCAGGTCGCGGCGGGCGCGGGCTTCTTCCAGGTCGGTGACCGGCGCGTCGCCCACGTCGTAGCGGGCCTGGGCCAGTCCCAGTGCCTCGGCTACCGCCTCGTCCTGCGCCCGGGCGCTGGCCAGTGCCGCGTCCAGCCGCAGGACTTCGAAATAGCGCTGTGCCACATCCAGCATCACGCCCTGTTCGTCTGCCGTGGCGCGGGCGGCACCGGCGCGGGCCCGCGCTTCGAGCTGGCTGGCACTGGCCGATTTTTCCCGGTCGTAGAGCGGCTGGCGCAGCTCCACGCCCCAGCGGGTGGCGGTGCCGTTGCGTACCCGCGACTCAAAATCCACCTGGTCGGACTGCATGCCCGGCATGGTGAAGCGGGCGCCCTGGGTGTCCTGTTCCTGGTTGGCCGCGCCGGCGCCGGCGCTGAGTCCGACGGTCGGCAGGCGCAGGGCGCGTCCCTGGCGGGCCAGCGTGGCGTCGGCCTGGCGGGTGGCTTCGACGGCCGCCAGTTGCGGATCGTGCTGGCGGGCCGCCTGCCAGGCGTCGAGCAGGTCAAAGGCGTACAGCGCCGGGCTCGCCGCCAGCAGGGCGGTGAACACCGTCAGGCGGTTTACGAACATGCCCGGCCTCCGCAGCCGCCCGTGCCTTCCTTGACGCCGAGCTTTTTCAGCACGATGGCGAGCGGGCAGAAGTTGGTCAGCGAAAACTGCAACAGGTTGGCGCCGACAAAGGCCGTCAGCCACAGGAAGTTCTGGCTGGCGTACAGCGGGCTGGCCGGGACGGCCAGGGCGAGGCTCAACAGGATCATGCAGCCGGCAAAAAAGCGGATGGCGCGTTCGATGGTCATGCGGTTTCTCCTTGGGATGGGGCGTGGTCGCCCTCGTGACTGGAACGGAAAGCGATGTAATAGAGCAGCGGGATCACCAGCAGGGTGAGGACGGTCGACACCAGGATGCCGAAGATCAGCGAGATGGCCAGCCCGTTGAAGATCGGGTCGTCGAGGATGAAGAGGGCGCCCAGCATGGCAGCCAGCGCGGTCAGCGCGATCGGCTGGGCCCGGGTGGCGGCCGAGTCCACCACGGCTTCCTTGAACGGCACGCCACGCGCCACTTCCTCGCGGATGAAATCCACCAGCAGGATCGAGTTGCGCACGATGATGCCGGCCAGCGCGATCATGCCGATCATCGAGGTGGCGGTGAACGGTGCCCCGAGCAGGGCATGGCCCGGCATCACCCCGATCAGGGTCAGCGGGATCGGCGCCATGATCACCAGCGGCACCAGATAGCTGCCGAAGTGCGCCACCACCAGGAGGTAGATCAGCACCAGGCCGACGGCGTAGGCCGCGCCCATGTCACGGAAGGTTTCGTAGGTGATCTGCCACTCGCCGTCCCACTTGATGGCGTAGCCGCGCCAGGCGTCGTCCGGCTGGCGGATGAAGTATTCGGCCACCGGGCCGCCGTCCGGCGCGGTCAGCGCACTGATGGCGCCGCGCATGCCGAACATGGCGTAGAGCGGACTGTCGGTCTGGCCGGCCATGTCGCCCACCACCATCGCCAGCGGCAGGCCGTCCTTGCGCCAGCGCGGCTGGTCCACCGTGCCGGGCTCGGCCGTCACCAGCTCGCGCACCGGCACCAGTTCGCCGCTGGCGGCGCGCACGGTCAGCGCCAGCAGGGCTTCGTCGTTGCCGCGGGCAGACACGGGCAGGCGCAGCTGTGCCGGCACCGGATACTTGCCGGCACCGTGCAGCCAGGTGGCGTTGTCACCGTTGAGGGCGGCGGCCAGCGTGGCGACGATTTCGGCCTGCGGTACGCCGCGGCGGGCGGCTTCGGCCTGGTTGACCACCAGCACGCGCCTGGCGGCCGGCGGATTGACGGTGCTGTCGATGTCCACCACGCCGTCCTGCTGCGTGAACAGCCGGCGGATCTGCCCGGCCAGCGCATCGCGGCCGGCGGCTGACGGGCCGTAGATTTCGGTCACGATCGGCGACAGCACCGGCGGACCCGGCGGCACTTCCACCACCTTGACCCGCGCGCCGTGGCGGGCCGCGATGGCCTCCAGTGCCGGCCGCACCCGGCGGGCGATGTCGTGGCTCTTGGCGTGGCGCTCGTGGCGGTCGGCCAGGTTGACCTGGATGTCGCCGACTTCGCCGCCGGCCCGCAGGCCGTACTGGCGCACCAGTCCGTTGAAGTTGATCGGCGCGGCGGTACCGGCGTAGGCCTGCCAGTTGACCACTTCCGGCTGGGTGGCCAGCCAGCCGCTCATTTCGCGCAGGGTGGCCGCGGTTTCCTCCACCGGCGTACCGGCCGGCAGGTCGACCACTACCTGGAATTCCGACTTGTTGTCGAACGGCAGCATTTTCAGCACCACCAGCCCGGACACCGGCAGCAGCAGCGACACCGCGATCAGGCCGGCCACGCCGAATCCCAGGAGGCGGCGGGCGCGGGTGCCGGTGCGGTCATCCAGGAACGGCGCGAACAGGCGGCGGGTCAGCGGCAGCAGGCGGCCGGCCATGCCGGCGTGGGCCTCGAACCGGCGCGGCAGCCACTTGAGCGCCAGCCACGGGGTGATGACGAAGGCCACGCCGAGCGAGATCAGCATGCCCATCGAGGCATTGATCGGGATCGGGCTCATGTACGGCCCCATCAGCCCGGAAACAAAGGCCATCGGCAGCAGGGCGGCAATGACGGTGAAGGTGGCAAGGATGGTCGGGCCACCCACCTCGTCCACCGCACGCGGGATCAGCGTGACCAGCGGGGCTTCCGGGTCGAGCAGGCGGTGGCGGTGGATGTTTTCCACCACCACGATGGCGTCGTCGACCAGGATGCCGATCGAAAAGATCAGCGCGAACAGCGACACCCGGTTGAGGGTGAAGCCCCACGCCCACGAGGCGAACAGGGTGGCGGTCAGGGTCAGGACCACTGCCACGCCGACGATGGCAGCCTCGCGGCGGCCCAGTGCAAAGAACACCAGCGCCACCACCAGTGCGGTGGCAAAGGCCAGTTTCTTGATCAGCGTCTGCGCCTTGTCGTTGGCGGTTTCGCCATAGTTGCGCACCACTTCGACGCCGACGCTGTCGGGAATCACCGTGCCGGACAGCGAAGCCAGCCGCGCCTTGAGGGCATCGGCCACCGCGACGGCATTGGCGCCGGCCTTTTTGGTGACGGCCAGCGTCACCGCCGGGTATTCGCCGCCGTTCTGGCCCTTGATGCCGTGCCAGACATAGCGCACGGCCGGCTCCGGGCCGTCGGTGATGCGGGCGACCTGGTCGAGGTAGACCGGGCGGCCGTTGTGGACGCCGACCACCAGCTTTTCGACGGCGCGGGCGCTGTCGAGGAAGGGGCCGGTTTCGACGGTGAGGCTGCGGTTGTTGGCGATCAGCTCCCCGGCCGGCAGGGCGGCGTTGGCGCCTTGCAGGGCACGGCGCAGGTCGCTGACGGTCAGCCTGGCGGCTTTCAGGCGCGCCGGGTCGAGTTCGATGCCGATGGCGCGACCCGGACCGCCGAGGGTGGTGACTTCGCGCACGCCGGCCACCCGCTGGAGGTCGCCTTCGATGCTGTGTGCCACCCGTTCCAGTGCGTAGGCGCCCTGCTGCGGATCACGGGCAAACAGGGTGACGGCTACCACCGGCACGTCGTCGATGCCCTTGGGCTTGATCAGCGGCGGCAGGGTACCCAGGCCCGGCGGCAGCCAGTCACCGTGGCTGTGCACGGTGTCGTAGAGGCGCACCAGCGCATCGGTACGCGGCACGCCGACCTGGAACTGCACCGTCAGGATGGCCAGCCCCGGACGCGACAGGGCAAACACGTGTTCGACGCCGCTGATCTGGCCCAGCACCTGCTCGGCCGGCTGCGCCACCAGCGATTCCACCGTTTCGGCGCTGGCGCCGGGGAAGGGCACCAGCACGTTGGCCATGGTGACGTTGATCTGCGGCTCTTCCTCGCGCGGGGTGACGGCGACGGCAAACAGGCCGAGCAGCAACAGCAGCAGCGCAATCAGCGGCGTGATGCGGTTTTGCAGGAAAAAGGCCGCCAGCCGGCCGGCCAGCCCCATGGATGCAGGCGTGCGCATCAGCGACCTCCCGTGCGGCGGGCCGCCGCTTCCGGCGTGGTGACCACCCGCTCGCCGGCCCGCAGTCCGGCCAGCACCTCCACATCGCTGCCAAGGCTGTCGCCCAGCCGCACGTAGCGCAGCTCTGGCGCACCCTTGGCGCGCAGTACGTAGACGGCGGTCAGTTCGGCCCGGCGCACCACGGCCTGTTGCGGTACGGTCAGCCGGCTGCTGCCGGCCGCTCCGCTGACCGGCAGTTCGACCCGGGCAAAGCGGCCCGGTGCCAGCGCGGTCTGTGCCGGCACCTCCAGCCGCAGCGTGCGCGTCTGGCTGACGGCATCGGTGGCCGGCAGCCATTGCACTCTGGACGGCACCAGGCGCTGGCCGTCGACCACGATGGCGAACCTGCCGCCGGCCTGCACCCGGCTTTCGACGCTGGCGGGCACGCTGGCGGTGACGCGCAGGGCCGCCGGGTCGTAGACCACGGCAATCGGCTGCCCCGGCTGGGCCAGGTCACCGACGTTGGCAAACGTGTCGGCCACCAGGCCGGCAAACGGGGCACTCAGGCGGTACAGGCCGGCCTGGGCACCGGCCGCGCGGGCACTGGCCCCCTGGGCGCGGGCGCTGGCTGCGGCGCTGCGGTACTGGGCTTCGGCCCGTTCCAGCGCGGCGGCTGACAGGTACTGCTTGGCGGCCAGCGCGCGGGCCCGCTCGACTTCGCGGCGGGCCACGTCCAGCTGGGCCTGGGCGGCGGCAATCTGGGCGGCGCTGGCAGCGGCGGCCTCGCGGGCAGTTTCACCGTCGATTTCAGCCACCAGCTGGCCGGCGCTGACGCGGTCGCCGGCATTGACCGGGCGGGCGGTGACACGACCGGCCACCGGGACGGCCAGCCGCGCTTCGCGCACGGCTTCGACCTGCCCGTCAGCCTGGTAAACGCCGCTGGCTGCCGGTGCGCCGACGGTGACTGCCGGCAGGGCCGGGCCGGCGGCGAATGCGGGAGAAAGGGCTGCCAGACCGGCAAGAGCGGCAGCGAGCGGGAGGAGGGGCAGTCGGTTCATGTCGGTACGTTATTTAAATTTATATAATGTTTGCGGCAGAAAAAGCCGCATGACGCGGCCTGGCGTTTTTCAGGCGGCCGGACCGGGCCCGGGAGCAGTCTTGCAGTAAATGCCGTGCAGAGCGTCGAGCAGGATCAAGACTTCTTCGCGCGCCACCCGGTAGTACATCCACTTGCCGTCGCGCCGGGTGTCGACCAGCCCTTCGTTGCGCAGCACGCCCAGCTGTTGCGACAGGGTGGGCTGGTGGATGGCGGTCAGGTTTTCCAGTTCGGTGACCGTGCGTTCGCCGCCGACGAGCTGGCACAGCAGCAGCAGCCGGTCGGGGTTGGCAAGGCTTTTCAGAAGCGCCGAAGCGGCGCGGGCATTGGCTTGGAGAAGATCGATCTGCATGAAAGGCATCCTGTCGACGGCTTCATTATATTTTTTTGTAAACTATTCGCAAGCCCCCTGCCACATTACAATTTCCGCTCCTTTGAATCTCGCGGGGTGCTGCCTGTCATGACTGTCTTGCCGCGTGTGGCCATCGGCCTGTTTGGCGGTTCGTTCGACCCGGTGCACGAGGGGCACCTGCGCCTGGCGCGGGCGCTGCGCGACGAGCTGCAACTGGCCGAAGTGCGCCTGCTGCCGGCCGGCACGCCGCCGCACCGCGCACCGCTGGCGGCAGCGGCGGCCGACCGGCTGGCCATGCTGCGGCTGGCGCTGGCCGGCGAGCCCGGCCTGACGGTGGACGAGCGCGAGCTGTCCGGCCGGCTGTCCGGCTATACCGTCGACACGCTGGCGATGATCCGCCGCGAGACGGGGCCGGAGGCGGCGCTGTGGTGGCTGGTCGGCGGCGACCAGCTGGCGAGCCTTGACCGCTGGCACCGCTGGCGTGACATCTTCGGGCTGGCACATCTGGCGGTTGCCGTGCGGCCGGGCTTTGATGCCGGCTCGCTGCCGCCTGCGGTGGCCGCCGAGTGGCAGGCGCGGCAAGCGACTGATTTTGCAAATCTTCCGCCCGCGGGTAGAATCCGCGCCCTGTCTTTATCGCCGGTGGACATTTCCGCCACCGCCATTCGCGCCGATCTGGCGCGCGGTGGCGACGGACTCGGGCATCTTGCGCCGGCCGTGCGCGACTATATTCATCTTCACCGGCTCTACCGTTCCGAAAGCCCCGCATGACCGAAGTCATTGAAACCAAACCGTATCCGACCCCGGACGAAATCGCCGCCCTCGCTGCCGAGGCGCTGGATGACGTCAAGGGCAAGGACATCGTCAACCTCGACACCCGCGAGCTGACCTCGCTGTTTTCGCGCCTGGTGGTGTGCACCGGTGATTCCAACCGCCAGGTCAAGGCACTGGCCAACAATGTGGCCGTGACCCTGAAGGGCCAAGGCGTCGACATCGTCGGCATGGAAGGCGAACAGTTCGGCGAATGGGTGCTGGTCGATGCCGGTGACGTGGTCATCCACATCATGCTGCCGGCCGTGCGCGACTACTACGACCTCGAAGCCCTGTGGGGCGGCCAGAAGCCGGTGTTCAACCCGATTCCGGGTGCACGTGGCTGGAAGGCCACCGAAGAGTAAGTCCGGCGCATGAAGATCACCCTGCTGGCTGTCGGCACCAGGATGCCGCGCTGGGTGGACGAGGCCTATGCCGATTACGCCAAGCGCCTGCCGCGCGAAGTCCAGCTGGAACTGAAAGAGATCAGGCCGGAAAAGCGCGGCAGCGGCGTGACGGCAGAAAAGGGCATTGCCGCCGAGCATGCCCGCCTGATGGCGGCACTGCCGCCGCGGGCAAAACTGGTGGTGCTCGACGAGCGTGGCCGCAACTGGACCACCATGCAGCTCGCCGACAACCTCAAGGGCTGGCTGGCCGACGGGCAGGACATCGCCATCGTGATCGGCGGGGCGGACGGCACGGCGGCCGAACTCAAGTCGCGCGCCGACATCCTGCTGCAACTGTCGGCCATGACCCTGCCGCACGGCATGGTGCGCGTGCTGCTGGCCGAGCAGGTCTACCGTGCCGTCAGCATCCTCAACGGCCACCCCTACCACCGGGAATGAGCCGTCCGGCAGCCGCCGGACCGGAACCGGCCGCTGCAAGGCGGCCTTTTTCTTTTGACTGACTGAAAGGAAACACATGGACGTGCGCGACAGTAACGGCACGCTGCTGAACGACGGCGACACCGTACAGGTCATCAAGGACCTCAAGGTCAAGGGAACGTCGGTCACGCTCAAGCGCGGCACGGTCATCAAGGGCATCCGCCTGATCGAAGACGACGAAGAAGCCATCGAGTGCCGCACCGACAAGGTGAAGGGACTGGTGCTGAAAACCTGCTTCCTCAAGAAAGCCTGACCACCGACGGCACGCCCTTCACAGCGTGCCGTTGCTGTTTTTGCCGGCCGTCCGGCAGATTGGCAGGAATCGGGTGTCGGCAAGGCGGCCGGCTCCGTATGCTGAACCTGTCGGCTTGCAGGAGCAGGATGATGGAATCCATGGAAACAGCCGCCCGCCACTACGCCATCGTCGAGCGGGCGATCGTCTGGCTGAACGAACATGCCGCCGAGCAGCCGTCGCTGTCCCGGCTGGCGCAGGCCGTCGGCCTCAGCGACAGCCGCCTGCAACGGGTGTTCAGCGACTGGGCCGGAGTGTCGCCCAAGCGCTTCGTGCAGTTCCTGACCCTCGGACACGCCCGCCGGTTGCTGGCGGCCGGTCGCCCGGTCGATACCACGGCACTGGCCGTCGGCCTGTCCGGCAGCGGCCGCCTGCACGACCTGATCGTGCAGCACGAAGCGCTGACCCCGGGCGAACTGCGCCGCGGCGCGGCCGGCGTGCCGGTGGGCTGGGGACTGGCTGCCACGCCGTTCGGCGAAGCCCTGCTGGCATGGACGCCACGTGGTCTGGGTTATCTGGCGTTTGTCGACGACACGCCGGCTGCGGCGCTGGCCGGCTGCCAGGCCCGCTGGCCGCAGGCCGTCTGGCACGAAGATGCGGCCACGGCCGCCGGTTGGGCCCGGCGCGTGTTTGCACCCCGGGCGGCCGATGGTCCGCTGCCGGTGCTGCTGCGCGGCAGCCGGTTCCAGCTCAAGGTATGGGAAGCGCTGCTCGGGATCGCACCCGGACAGCGCCTCAGTTACGGCATGCTGGCGCAGCAGCTGGGCCAGCCGGGTGCCGCCCGCGCGGTCGGCAGTGCCGTGGCAGCCAATACGCTGGCCGTGCTGGTTCCCTGCCACCGGGTCATCCGCGACACCGGCGTGCTGGGCCAGTACCGCTGGGGCAGCACACGCAAGGCCGCCCTCCTGGTGCGTGAATCAGCCGCAGCCCAGGCGGAACTCAGCGATTGAAAAGCCCCTTGAGCAGCTCGACGCCGTGACCGAGCAGGTCGCCGCCGGCCGGAATCTCGCCGTTCGGGGTCAGGCGGTCGACGATCGAGGGCAGGTACTGCGACGCCATTTCGGCGGCCTGCTGCGGGTCGATGCCGAGCCGGCCGGCCAGCTCGCCCAGCTGGCTGTCGTCGAGTACGCTCTGGATCTGTTCCGCGCTGACCGGCAGGTTGGCGCCGGTGCCCACCCATGAGCTGACGATGTCGCCAAGGCCGCCCTGCTGGAATTTTTCCACCAGCCCGCCCACGCCGCCGTTTTCCTGGATCAGGTTCGACACGGCCGAGAGGGTGTCACCACCCTGTCCCATCATGTCGCCTGCTGCATTCACCAGACTGTCGAAAAGTCCCATCGTATTGCTCCTGTTGCCAGTGACAAGCGGTACGGCCGGAGTGCCGTCCGACTTGAGCCTAGATGCTGCCAGCCGAAACCTGGCTGTAGCTGATGAAAGGCCGTGTCAGAACAGGCCGAAGGTAAAACGACCGATCTCGATGACCAGCAGGCCGAGGAACAGCCGGCGGATCAGCCGGTTGCCACCCTTGCGGATCAGGCGGCTGCCCAGCACGGCCCCGGCCACCGAACAGGCGCCCATCGCCAGTCCGATCGGGAACACCACATGGCTGAACGCGATGAACCACAGCAGCGAGGCAAGGTTCAGGCCGTTCACCACGATCTGTGCGCACTCGCTGGCGCGGCGGAAGTCGAATCCGAACAGGTGCACGAAGCCCAGCAGCAGGAAGCTCTGGCTGGCCGGGCCGATAAAGCCGAGGTAGAGGCCGGCAGCCGCTCCGGCACCGGCCGAGCCCAGCTGCTGGTGGGCAGAGGTATACAGGCGTGGCGCAGTGGCGTTCTGGCCCAGCGCCGGATGACGCCAGGTGTGGATGGCCAGCGCAATCATCACCACCAGCAGGACCGGCTTGTACCAGTGCGGCGGAAACGCCATCAGCAGCGCCGAACCGGCTGCTGCCATCGGAATGCCGGTGACCAGTGCCGGCCACAGCACGGGCCAGGGCGGCCGGGTGTGGCGCAGCACGCGCCAGACGTTGCTGGCCCCGCTCATGCCGAAAACCAGCCGGTTGGTACCCAGCACCGTGGCGCTGGGCAGGAGGGGGTAGGCGTTGAACAGGGCCGGAATCAGCACCAGGCCGCCACCGCCGACCGAGGAACTGACCAGGCCGGCCACAAAGGCCAGAAAGGCAAGGTAGAGATCAGTCCACGACATGGCGGGCTCCTGCGGGTACTGCTTGCAGTGTAGAAGCCCGCCGTGGCCGGGGCGGTGCTTATCCGACCGCGAAGCGCAGGATGAACAGCGCCGCCACCACCGCAATCGGCAGGCTGACCTGGCGCCACTGGCCGGACAGCACCTTGACCAGCACATAGCTGATCACCCCGAAGGCGATGCCGTCGGAAATCGAGAAGGTGTAGGCCATGGTCACCACGCAGGCGATGGCTGGCGCCGATTCGGTAATGTCGTCCCAGTCGATGAAGGTCAGGCTGCGCAGCATCAGGATGGCGACAAACAGCAGGGCCGGCGCGGTGGCGTGGGCCGGAATCATCGCCGCCAGCGGCGACAGCCACAGCGCGGCGAGGAACAGCAGGCCGATCACCACGGCGGTCAGGCCGGTGCGGCCGCCGGCAGCAATGCCGGTGGTGCTTTCGAGGTAGCTGGTGGTGCTGGACGTACCGAGCAGGCTGCCGCAGACAATGGCGGTGCTGTCGGCCAGCATGGCCTGCTTCAGGCGCGGCAGCCGGCCGGTCGCATCCAGAAACCCGCCGCGTTCGCCAATGGCGATCAGGGTGCCGGAGGTTTCAAAAAGATCCATCAGGAACAGGCTGAGGATGATCGCCAGCAGGCCGCCGGTCAGCGCGCCGTGGATGTCGGCGGCAAACAGGGTCGGTGCCAGCGACGGCGGGGCCGACACGATGCCCTGGTAGGGCGTCAGTCCCATCGCCACCGAGACGGCGGTAACGGCGAGGATGCCGATCAGGATGGCACCGCGCACGCCGAGCTTGTCGAGCACCACCATCAGCACGAAGCCCGCCATCGCCAGCAGCGCCTGCGGCGTGGCCACCGGGCCGATGGTGACCAGCGTATCCGGGCTGGCCACCACGATGCCGGCGCTGGAAAGGCCGATCAGGGCAATGAACAGCCCGACCCCGGCGGCAATGGAGTGCTTGAGGCTCTGCGGAAAGGCGTTGACGAACCATTCGCGGATTTTCAGGCCGCTGACCAGCACGAAGAGCAGGCCGGAGACAAACACGCAGCCCAGTGCCACCTCCCACGACAGCCCCATGCCCTTGACGAGGCCGAAGGTGAAGAAGGCGTTGATGCCCATGCCGGGCGCCTGGCCGATCGGGTAGTTGGCCAGCAGGCCCATGATCAGCGAGCCGATGGCAGCGGCCAGGCAGGTGGCGACAAAGGCCGCGCCGTGGTCGATGCCGGCCTGGGCGAGGATGTCGGGATTGACGAACAGGATCGCCGACATGGTGAGGAAGGTGGTGCAGCCGGCGAGGATTTCGCGGCGCACGGTAGTGCCGTTGGCGGCAAGCGCAAACAATCGTTCAAGCATGGACAGAGGGCAGTGAGGGTCAGCAACACGCATTCGCGGAACAGGCGAACGCCCCGGGGAACCTTTCCCTGGCAAGGGCCACCGGCAAGACATCCGGCGCCCGAAAGGGCGCGAGTATAGCGGTGAACGGCGGGCTTGTGAGGGATGGCTGTCTGTCGCTAGAGTAGACGGCTTTGCCGTTCTGGAAGTTGTCATGAAAACCGCCGTCCGCGGAGCCTTGCTGTCCTTTTCTGCCGATCCCCTGCGCGAGGAGGCCGACAGCTGCATGCAGTACGAGCCTGACGGCATCGTGCTGATGGAAGCCGGCCGCATCGTCGGGCTGGGTCCGGCCAGCCGCATCCTGCCGCTGCTGGGGCCGGACACGGAGCTGGTCCACTATCCGCACAAGCTGATCCTGCCGGGCTTCATCGACAGCCATGTCCACTACCCGCAGACCGAAATGATCGCTGCGCCGGGCGGGCAACTGCTGGAATGGCTGGAGCGGTACACCTTCGTGGTCGAGCAGCGCTTTGCCGAGCAGGCGCACGCCGACCGGGTGGCGGCCTTTTTTGTCAGCGAGCTGCTGCGCAACGGCACCACCTGTGCCGCCACCTTCTGCACCGTGCACCCGCAGTCGGTGGATGCGCTGTTTGGTGCGGCGGCCCGCTACGACATGCGCCTGCTGGCCGGCAAGGTATGCATGGACATCCACGCTCCGGCCGCCCTGCTCGACACCCCGCAGCGCGCCTGGGACGAATCCGGCGAGCTGATCGCCCGCTGGCACGGCAAAGGCCGCGCCGAGTACGTGATCACGCCGCGGTTTGCCGGCAGCTCCACCCGCGAGCAACTGGAAATGCTGGGTGCGCTGGCGGCCCGGCATCCGGACATGGCCATCCAGTCGCACGTGGCGGAAAACCGGGCCGAAGTGCACTGGATGCGGCGGCGCTTTCCCGAATGCGAGCACTACACCGGCATCTATCACCGCTACGGCCTGCTGCGGCCGCGCGCCATCTATGGCCACGGCATTTACCTTGCCGAAAGCGAGCGGCACCTGCTGGCCGAAACCGGTGCGGCCATCGCCCATTGCCCGACCTCGAACTTCTTTCTCGGCTCGGGGGCCTTCAGCGTTCACCAGGCGCGCCAGGCCGCCCTGCCGGTCAAGGTGGGGTTGGCGACCGATATCGGCGCCGGCACCAGTTTTTCCATGCTGGCGACCATGGGCGCGGCCTACAAGGCGGCCCAGCTCAACGGCAATGCGCTGACTGCCCGGCAGGCGTTCTACCTGGCCACGCGCGGCGGCGCCGAAGCGCTGGGCATCGCCGACAAGGTCGGCTCGCTGGCAGTCGGGCTGGAAGCCGACCTGTGCGTGCTGGACCTGCACTCGACGCCGCTGATCGACTTCCGCATGCAGCAGGCCGATTCGCTGGACGACGTGCTGTTCGTGCAGATGATGCTGGCCGATGACCGGGCCGTGGCGGCCACCTGGGTGGCCGGCCGCTGCGTGTATTCCGCCGCAGCCGCCTGATGCGCAGCGGGCTGCGGCTGCTGGCGCTGGCAACCGGCCTGTGGCTGGCGGCACCGGCCGTGGCCGGATTCCAGAGCGAAGAGGCTCTGGCGGCCAGTGTGGCCGCCGGCCTGCGGCAGGCCGTGACGCGCGCCACGCCGCCCCGGCTGGTGTTCGACAATGCCGAAGAAGGCCGGGCGTGGCTGCTGGACATGTCCGGCCGGCTGGCGCGCCGCGTGCCGGACAGCTGGATGCGCGAGCGCCTCTTGACGGTGATCCACTACGAAGCCAGCCGCGCCGGGCTGGACCCGGCGCTGGTGCTGGGGCTGATCGAGGTGGAAAGCGGTTTCCGCAAATACGCCATCAGCCCGGTCGGCGCCCGCGGGCTGATGCAGGTAATGCCGTTCTGGGTCGGCGCCATCGGCGCACCGGACCACAACCTCTTTGATGTCACCACCAACCTGCGCTACGGCTGCGTCATCCTGCGCCACTATCTGGTACGCGAAAACGGCAACCTGTACCGGGCGCTCGGGCGTTACAACGGCAGTCTGGGGCCGACCGGCTATCCGGAGGCGGTGCTGGGCGCCATGCGGCGCTGGCAGTGACGTCATGGCGCGACACCGGCCAGGGCCGGACGGAAGCGCTTTTTTGCCGCCGCCGCCGTACGGGCTGCGGCAACCGGAAGTGGCGGGCTGACCGCTCAGGCCATGACCAGCGCGCAGCCGCTCAGCCGGTCGTACAGGAACTGGCGGTCGCGGTCGAACAGCGTCCAGGCCACCGGCACGATGGCCCAGGCACTGGCCAGCCAGCCCAGCCAGGCGAGATCCGGCTGGTAGTGCACCCAGGTCCAGGCCGGCAGCAGCGGCGCATAAAAGAGGGCCGCCAGTACGAGGCGCAGCAGGGCATGACGCCAGTTTGGCCGGCCACCGTCGACGGTGCGTACCAGCGCGATTTTCCAGGTTTTCATCGCCAGCGTCTGGCCGCCGCGGGTCCAGCACCAGCCGAAATAGGCGTACACGATCACGGCCAGGTACAGCTGGTAGACCACCCGCAGCCACGGGATTTCGCCCAGCCACAGGAAAAGCGGCTGGAACAGCAGGCCTGCCACGAACAGGACACCGATCAACAGCAGGGCATCGTAGGCAAGGCTTCCGATCCGGCGCAGGCGGCCGGCGGGCAGGGTATCGGCAGGAAGGGTCACGACAAACGGGCCAGGGTCAGGAAAACGGCATAGTTTAACGCGGCCCGGCGGCGAGGGCGGCAGCCTGTTCGCGTGCCAGCCAGTCTTGCTCCAGCCTGGCCTGCCGTGCCTGGCGTTCGGCCGGTGGCAGGGCTTCGATGTCCGCAAAGCGTTCGCGGGCAGCCTGGCGCTCGGCGCCGGTCAGTGCGGCCCAGTCGGCCAGGTGCAGCTGCACGCGGGTCTGTTCGATCGGAGTCAGGCGGGCCCAGTCCTGCGTCAGGGCCAGCAGCATGCGCTTTTTCCTGGGATGGAAACGGTCCCACTCGGGAGCCAGAGGGGCCAGCAGGGCCTGCTCGGCCGGGGCCAGCTGCGCCCAGCGCGGATTGGCCATTCTTTCGTCGGCGTGACAGGCGGCCAGCAGGAGAGGCAACAGCCAGAGCAGTCGGGGCGTCATGGTGCGGAATCCTTGTCCAGATAGGCCGCTGGTGCCAGCTCGCCTGCCAGCAGGCGCAGGTCCAGTGTGCCGTTGACATCGGGCGGAGCCTGCCACTGGCGCCAGGCCAGCGTGCCGCTGCCCAGCAGGCAGACGGCCAGCAGGGTGCTCCAGCCGGTACGCCGCAGGGAGATGCGCCAGTCCAGGTACAGGGCGCGGCTGCGGGCAGGCAGCGTGGTGGGAGCCGCAGGCAGGGGCCGGCCGGGCGGGGGGGCGGCCACCAGGCGTGAGGGCAGGGCATCCAGTCCGGCGGCGGCCGGCAGGTCGCGCTGGGACAGGAGTTCGGTGATCAGCTGGCGGGCCTGCTGCTGGCGTCGCAGTGCGGTGCGCGGCAGGCAGCCGAGTGCGCGGGCGGCGGCATCCGGGGCCAGGGCAAACCCGCTGCTGGCAAACCAGGCGTCGCGCAAGGCCGGCGGCAGTACGCGCAAGGCCCGCAGTCCGGCAGCATCGATATCCAGCACGCAGTCCGGTTCCAGCGGTTCGGCCGGCTGTCCGTACCGGCGCCCGAGGTGGCGCAGCTCGGCAAGGAGTGCCGTACGCAGGTGGTGCCGGAGCCAGTTGTCCGGGTAGCGGCGGCCCAGTCGTGCCGGCAGGCCGTCGAGGAGGCTGGTGGCGGACTCTGCTGCGATGCCACAGGCGTCAAGATAGGCACGGGCCAGGGCCAGGTCTTCGGCGGTGATTTGGGCAGGGGCAAAGCCGGGCATGGAATGGATGTCGGTCTGCGGAGTAACGTAAAAGCGTAACAGATTATTGCCCGATTCGGCCCATTGGCAGCATCAGCCGGGGGCAGGTCTGCAAAAGCGTGGCACGGATCGTGAAAACCCTCTGCGGCAGGGCCGGCACGATGCGGTTTTTTCCACGCCAGATCAGGGCTTTTGCCGGTTTTTGCACAGCACAAATCCGCTTGACCGTGCTTTGTCATATCAGCTAGGGTTGTTGGCCATCAAGGGATGAAATCTGCATTACTAGAGGCTAGCAAAATCATGGAAATCTCCGGCGCCGAAATTGTCGCGCGCTGTCTGCAGGCGGAAGGCGTCGAGTACGTCTTCGGGTACCCCGGCGGGGCAGTGCTGGAAATCTACGACGCGATCTTCAAGCAGGACCAGTTCAAGCACGTACTGGTACGGCACGAGCAGGCCGCGGTGCACGCGGCTGACGGCTACTCGCGCTCCAGCCACAAGACCGGCGTGGCGCTGGTCACGTCCGGGCCGGGGGCGACCAATGCGATTACCGGCATTGCCACTGCCTATATGGATTCGATTCCGATGGTGGTGCTGTCGGGGCAGGTCACGACCCCTGCCATCGGGCTGGATGCCTTCCAGGAAGTCGACATGGTCGGCATTACCCGGCCATGCGTGAAGCACAACTTCCTCGTCAAGGATGTCCGCGAGCTGGCCGCCACCATCAAGAAGGCATTCCACATTGCCAGTACCGGCCGTCCCGGCCCGGTGGTGGTGGACATTCCCAAGGATGTCCAGCAGGCAAAAACCGGTTTCCATTATCCGGAGTCGGTCAGCATCCGCAGCTACCAGCCGGCCACCCGCGGCCATCCGGGCCAGATCAAGAAAGCGGCCCAGCTGATTGCCGAGGCCAAGCGTCCGTTCATCTATGTCGGCGGCGGTGCGGTCCTGGCCAACGCCAGTGATGAAGTCATCGGTCTGGCGCGTTACCTGAATGCGCCGGTCACCAACACCCTGATGGGGTTGGGTGCCTATCCGGCCACCGATCGCCAGTTTGTCGGCATGCTCGGCATGCACGGCACCTATGAAGCCAACCTCGCCATGCAGAACTGCGACGTGCTGATTGCCGTCGGAGCCCGCTTTGACGACCGGGTGATTTCGGTGCCGGACAAGTTCCTGGCTGCGCCGAAGAAGATCATCCACATCGACATCGACCCCAGCTCGATTGCCAAGCGGGTCAAGGTCGACATTCCGATCGTCGGCAACGTCCGCGACGTGCTGGGCGAACTGCTGAACGTGTTGCAGCAGGAGAACCTGCGTCCCGACCCCTGTGCCGTCGAAGCATGGTGGCAGCAGGTCGAGGAATGGCGCGTGCCGCAGTGCCTGCGTTACGACCAGGGCAGCGAGCTGATCCTGCCGCCGTACGTGGTCGAAAAACTCTACGAAGTCACCGGTGGCCAGGCCATCGTGACCTCCGACGTCGGCCAGCACCAGATGTTCGCTGCCCAGTACTACAAGTTCGACCGTCCGCGCCAGTGGCTCAACTCCGGTGGCCTGGGCACCATGGGTGTCGGCCTGCCCTACGCCATGGGCGCGCAGCTGGCCAACCCGGATGCGCAGGTGGCCTGCGTGACCGGCGAAGGCTCGATCCAGATGAACATCCAGGAACTGTCGACCTGTCGCCAGTACACCATCCCGGTCAAGATCATCAACCTCAACAACCGCTATCTCGGCATGGTGCGCCAGTGGCAGGAGCTGTATTACGGCAACCGCTACTCCGAGTCGTACATGGATTCGCTGCCGGACTTCGTCAAGCTTGCCGAAGCCTACGGCCATGTCGGCATGCGCATCGAAAAGCCGGCCGATGTCGAGCCGGCACTGCGCGAAGCCTTCAGTCCGGCGCTTCGCGACCGGCTGGTGTTCCTCGACTTCATGACCGATCGCACCTCCAACGTCTACCCGATGGTCGGCAACGGCAAGGGACTCGACGAAATGGAGCTGCCGCCGCACATGCGCCACAACGGCGGTGACGGTGAGCGCGACTACGGCAACCTGTGCTGATCGGGAGGCAACAGAAATCATGCGTCACATCCTGTCCATCCTGATTGAAAACGAAGCCGGTGCCCTGTCGCGCGTGGTGGGACTGTTTTCCGCCCGCGGCTACAACATCGATTCGCTGACCGTCTCGACTACCGAAGACGCCACCCTGAGCCGGATGACCATCGTCACCCACGGGTCGGAAGAAGTGATCGAGCAGATCACCAAGCACCTCAACAAGCTGATTGAGGTTGTCAAAGTGATTGACCTGAACGAGTCCGAGCACATCGAGCGTGAGCTCATGCTGATCAAGGTGCGTGCTTCGGGCCGCGACCGCGAAGAAATGAAGCGCATGGCCGACATCTTCCGCGGCCGCATCATCGACGTCACCGAAAAGACCTACACCATCGAGCTGACCGGAACCAGCGGCAAGCTCAGCGCCTTCCTTGATGCCATCGACCGCTCGGTGATCCTGGAAACCGTACGTACCGGCGCTTCAGGCATCGGTCGCGGCGAGCGCATCCTCAAGATCTGACAATCATGACGCTCCGGCCGCCAGCCCGGACGGGGCGCCTCTTTATTTGTACAAGGAAAACCAGATGAAAGTTTATTACGACAAGGACGCCGACCTTTCCATCATCCGTGACAAGAAAGTGGCCATCATCGGTTACGGTTCTCAGGGCCATGCCCACGCCCAGAACCTGAAGGAATCCGGTGTCGATGTCATCGTCGGCCTGCGCAAGGACGGTGCCTCGTGGAAAAAGGCCGAAGCAGCCGGCCACACGGTCAAGGAAGTCGGCGAAGCGGTCAAGACGGCCGACGTGGTGATGATCCTGCTGCCGGACGAAACCCAGCCGGACGTCTACCGCAACGATATCGCCCCGAATCTCAAGAAGGGTGCCGCACTGGCGTTCGCCCACGGGTTCAACATCCATTACAACCAGATCGTGCCGCCGGCCGATATCGACGTGATCATGATCGCCCCGAAGGGTCCGGGCCATACCGTGCGCTCGGAATTCCTCAAGGGTGGCGGCGTGCCGTCGCTGATCGCCGTGTACCAGGACCACTCCGGCCGCGCCCGTGACGTCGCCTTGTCATACGCGGCTGCCAACGGCGGCACCAAGGGTGGCGTGATCGAGACTTCGTTCCGCGAAGAAACCGAAACCGACCTGTTCGGCGAGCAGGCCGTGCTGTGCGGTGGTGCCGTCGAGCTGGTCAAGGCCGGTTTCGAAACGCTGACCGAAGCCGGTTACGCTCCGGAAATGGCCTATTTCGAGTGCCTGCACGAGCTGAAGCTGATCGTGGACCTCATGTACGAAGGCGGCATCGCCAACATGAATTACTCAATCTCCAACAATGCCGAATACGGCGAGTACGTGACTGGTCCGGAAGTGATCACCGCTGCCAGCAAGGAAGCGATGAAAAAGGCGCTGTACCGCATCCAGTCCGGTGAATACGCCAAGATGTTCATCCTCGAAGGCAAGACCAACTACCCGAGCATGACCGCCCGTCGCCGCCTGACCGCCGATCACCCGATCGAGAAGGTGGGTGCCGAACTGCGCGCCATGATGCCGTGGATTGCCAAAAACAAGCTGGTTGACCAGTCGAAGAACTGATCCGTTACCGTTCGTCGGGCCGCCCGGAATACCCGGGCGGTTTTTTTATTGTCAACCGTTAATGCAAATGGCAATGTAGCAACCGTTTTCGCATAAGCCGGCACCGCCGGACCGCTTGTTCAGAAGGAGTTTTCATGTTGTCTCGCATGCCCTTCGTTGTATCCGGCCCGGCACTGGCCGTGAGTCTGGCTTTCGCCTTGCCGGCACTGGCCGCAAATGATCCGGACAGTGTGCAGGTCTTGCGGAAAAAGGTCTCCGCACTGGAGGCCGCCAATCGCAGCTACGCCGCCCGGCTGGCTGATCTGGAAAAACGGCTGGCTGCACTGGCACCGGCGCCGGCCATGGCGACCGGCCCTGCCAGTGGCCGGAGCATGCAGCCGGGGCCTGTCGTGGCACAGGCGGCTGCCCCGGTCGCAACGTCCGCAGCAGCTCCGGCAGCACAGACGACGGCCTCCCTGCCGGTTACCAGTTCGGTCCCCAAGAGCGTGGAAGCCATCTACCAGGAGGCCAGCGGATTTACCCAGGGTTCCGGTCGCTGGTCGGTCGAACCGTCGCTGACCTACGGTTTTTACGATGTGCGTGACCTGCGGCTCAATGGCTTCCTTGCTCTGGACTCCATTTTCCTTGGCAACATCAACCTTGACCGTATCAAGAGCGAGACACTGACCCTGGATACTGCCGTGCGCTACAAACCGTCAGCGGACTGGCAGTTCGATTTCAACGTGCCGGTCGTCATGCGCAAGAGCCGCTATTTCTCGGGAGGAGCCGGTTATGCGACCAACAAGATTTCCGAAGCCTCGCTGACGGAAAACGGCGAAATCGGCGACGTGGGTTTTGGCCTGTCGTACCGGCTGTTTGCCGAAACGGCAGACCGGCCGGACACCTTTGTCTCGTTGCGTGTCAAGGCACCTACCGGGTCATCTCCATATGGCATCAAGGTTCGCAATGTGGATGATGGCAATACCAACCTGGGCGTGCCGGACAGCCTGCCGACCGGTAACGGCGTCTGGTCGGTGTCGGGCGGTGTATCGGTGGTCAAGACGCTGGACCCGGCCGTGGTGTTCGCCAACCTCAGCTACACGCATTACCTCTCCGGGCATTTCAACGATATCAGCGCCTCTGTGGGCCAGACCCTGCCTGGCGATGTCAAGCTGGGCGATACATGGGGCTTTGGCCTCGGGTTTGCCTTCGCACTGAACGAGCGCCTGAGCCTCGGCATGTCCTATTCGCAGCAGATGGGCAATTCCACTTCCCTGCGGCCGGACGGCAGCAGCTGGCAGAAGGTGCCGGGCAGCGAATCCAATTCCGCCACGCTGAATGTCGGCATGACCTATTCGCTCGGGCAGCACCTGTCGATTGTGCCCAATGTGGCGATCGGCCTGACGCCGGATTCGCCCAATTACAATTTCTCGGTCCGCTTCCCGTACAACTTCTGATTCCCGCCTGACCGGCAAACGGCGCTTCCGGTCTCAACCGGCCGGCGCCGTTGCTGTTTTGTGCGGATCAGTGCTGGCCGGGCGGCAGGATTTGCAGGCTGAAGCTGTTGCTGGCGTGATTCATGGTGCCGGCGATCTGGTTCAGCTGGATCACTCCGCTGGCGCCCTGGAAGGCCTGGTCCGACAGTTCGGTGCTGGCATTCGGTCTGGTGGCCGGTACCGTACGGCTGCCGTTTTGCGAGCCGGTGCTGGCACTGGCCAGCCAGTTGTCAGACAAGGCGGCCGTACCTGACTGCGTGCCGGTGCCCACGCTGATGGTGGCCAGGTTGCTGCTCTGGTTGGCGCTGCCCGCCGTCTGGTTGATGCCCAGCAGTCCCTGGCTGCCGGCAAAAGCATTGCCCTGGATGACGGCCCGGGCATCAGGCTGCGCGGCCAGTGGATTGGTTGCCGGGGCATTCTGCATCTGGTTCAGCCCGGTCTGGCTCAAGGCGGCATCGCCCAGGGCCAGTGCCCGCAGGTTGGCCTGCTGGTTGACGCTGCCGGCGGCCTGGTTCAGCGACACGATGCCGGTATTGCCCTGACCGCTGTTGTCGATCAGGGCCAGGTCTGCGGCCCAGAGCGGTGTGGCAGCCAGAGCCAGTGTCAGGAGCATGTAACGCATGGTCAGTTTCCCTTGCCGCCCAGCAATGATCCGAGAGACCCCAGTCCCTGCGTCATAGCGCTGACCGGAGTGGTGGCGATGCGGGCCGTGCCGGCCGGGGCGGTGCCGCCGCCTGCCAGCAGGTTGCCCCCGGCCATGGGCGTGGCGATCAGGCTGCCGATGCTGCCCATCTGGCCGGTGAGGATTCCCAGGGGGGAATCGCTGCGGCTGGCCGAACCGAGTATCTGGTCAGAAGCAATCAGGGTGGCGACGGGGGCAATCAGGGCCGTGCCGTCGGTACTCTGGGCCAGGTTGGCGTCTGCCGTCACCCGGCCCGGTGCGACCGGCCGGTAGGCGACATGGTCCGGCACATCCCGGGTGATGATGAAATTCTGGTCTGCGGAAGGTGAAGGGCTGGCGTTGTCTGCCAGTGCCGGGCCAGCGGTGGCCCACAGCAGCAGGCTGCTGCCAATGAAAAGGGCGGGATGTGTCATGAGCGGACTCTCCGGTGATGGTCCGTTCATTGCACGGGATGTGCCAAATTGGTAACCATATGTTTTTCATGGGATTGTTTTGTTTATTTGACTTGATGGGGAGGCAGGGTGCTCCATCGGTGAGACAGTCTCCGGGCCTGATCAAGGAAATGTGGAACGGGTGTCGCAAGATCGGAAACATGGCCTGAGGGCACGCGTACCGGCATGGCGATCAGCGTGGCCGGTGAGAGGGCAACCGGTATTCCGGTATGCAAAAAGAATGACTAAAAGCTGCCGGTGCGGGCAGGCACTGCTTTACAATGCGCGCCTGACCGGTAACTGACTGATAGACGTTTTCGATGAATCATTACCCGCATCCCGTACTGGCCCGTGAAGGTTGGCCGTTTATCGTGGCCTCCCTCGCGCTGGCACTGCTTCTGACCTGGGCCGCCGGCTGGTGGTCGGTGCCGTTCTGGCTGATTGCCGTATTTGTCGTGCAGTTTTTCCGCGATCCGGCCCGGACCATTCCGCTGCAGCCCAATGCCGTGCTGTGTCCGGCCGACGGACGCATCGTGGTGGTCGAGCGGGCCGAAGATCCGCAGCTCAAGCGTGAAGCCATCAAGGTGAGCGTGTTCATGAACGTGTTCAACGTGCACTCCAACCGCAGCCCGGTGGACGGCACGGTCACCGCCGTGAACTACCATGCCGGCAGCTTCCTGAATGCCGCACTCGACAAGGCCTCGCTGGAAAACGAGCGCAATGCCGTGTCGGTACGCATGGACAACGGCACCGAGGTGACTTTCGTGCAGATCGCCGGCCTGGTGGCGCGGCGCATCCTCTGCTATGCCAAGGCGGGTGATCGTCTGTCCCGCGGCCAGCGTTACGGTTTCATCCGCTTCGGTTCGCGCGTGGATGTCTACCTGCCGCTCAGTGCTACCGTCAAGGTTGCCATCGGTGATAGAGTGAGCGCGACCGAAACCGTACTGGCCGAACTTGCCGAATAAATGCCGCTGCATGGCTTTGTTGCCGGCCCGGCCAACCATGTCATGACCGAAAAACCACAGAAAATGCCGTTGGCGCGACAGGGAATCTACCTGCTGCCCAACCTCTTTACCCTTGCCGCCCTGTTCGCCGGTTTCTACGCCGTGGTGCAGGGCATGAACAACCAGTTCGAAACCGCTGCCGTGGCAATCTTCATTGCCATGGTGCTCGACGGCATGGACGGCCGCGTGGCGCGGATGACCCACAGCCAGAGCGCATTCGGTGCCGAGTTTGACTCGCTGTCCGACATGGTCAGCTTCGGCGTGGCGCCGGCTCTGGTGGCCTACGAATGGCTGCTGCGCGACTACGGCAAGCTCGGCTGGATGGTGGCGTTCATCTACTGTGCCGGCGCCGCACTGCGGCTGGCGCGTTTCAACACCATGCTCGGCGTGACCGACAAGCGCTGGTTTGTCGGCCTGCCCAGTCCGGCCGCGGCAGCCCTGGTTGCCGGTCTGGTCTGGATCGTGCACGCCTATGAACTCGAAGTGCCGGGCATCGGCATCATCGCCCTGGTGATGACGGCCTTTGCCGGCATTTCCATGGTGACCAACGTGCGCTTCTGGTCGTTCAAGGAAATCAACCCGCGTGCCCGGGCACCGTTTGCCGCCCTGCTGGTGGCGATGATCGCACTGGTGCTGACGGCCTCCACGCCGGCGCTGGTGCTGTTTGGCTTCTTCATCTGCTACGCCGTCTCGGGCTACGTCATGGTGCTGGTGCGCGCCGGTCGTCGCCGGCCGGCTGCGAATGCGGCACCCGCAGTGCCTCCTGCCGGGATCTCGGCTTCTGCCAGGGATGACGACACGCCGTCAGCCTGATCCTGCTTTCCGTCGCCGGCCTCGTGCCGGCGTTGTCTTTTTCATGATGGCCTGCGTGACTTGTCATGTACCGGTAACACGCGCTTTTTATGCTTGCCATATTGCTTCCGTAAAGAGACTGCCTGCCCATGCCCGCCACCATCCTGCTGGTTGAAGACGAGCCCGCCATCCAGGAACTGATTGCCTTCAACCTGGCGCAGTCCGGCCATCAGGTGTTGCGGGCTGCCAGTGCCGAAGCTGCCCAGACACTGGTCAAGAACGCCTTGCCGGACCTGGTGCTGCTGGACTGGATGCTGCCGGGGCAGAGCGGCATCGAATTCGCCCGCCGGCTGCGCAGCGACGAGCGCACCCGCGAAGTGCCGATCATCATGCTGACCGCCCGGTCGGACGAGCAGGACAAGATCGCCGGGCTGGAAACCGGCGCTGACGACTACATCACCAAGCCCTTCAGTCCGCGTGAACTCCAGGCCCGCATCAAGGCGGTATTGCGGCGGCGGGCACCGCAGATGACCGATGACGCGGTCGAGGTGCAGGGCCTGCGGCTGGATCCGGCCACCCACCGGGTCGCCGCCGGCGGACAACCGCTGGATCTCGGCCCGACCGAATTCCGCCTGCTGCACTTCTTCATGACCCACCCGGAGCGGGTGCACAGCCGCAGCCAGTTGCTGGACCAGGTCTGGGGCGACCACGTATTCGTCGAAGAGCGGACCGTGGACGTGCACATCCGTCGCTTGCGCTCGGCGCTGGAGCCAAGCGGGCATGACGCGCTGGTGCAGACGGTGCGCGGCACCGGCTACCGCTTTTCGGCACAGGGATAACGCGTGTCGGCCTTTGTGACCCGGTGCACCGCCTGGCTGGCGGTGTTGCTGCTGTTTGCCGTGGCAGCCGGCCTGACTGCCGGGGCGCTGGTGTTCTGGGGCGTGCTGGCCACCGGGCTGGCCGGCTGGCTCGGTTTTCACCTCTATCACATTGCCTTGCTGCTGCGCTGGCTGCGTGCGCCGCGGCCGGAGTGCATTCCCGAAGGCATCGGCAGCTGGCAGCAGGTGTTTTCCGCCCTGTACCGCCAGGCCCGCCAGCAGCAGTTCAACCAGAAAAAGCTGTCGAGCACGCTGGAGCGCTTCATCAATGCCGGCGAGGCCATGCCGGACGGCGTGGTGGTGCTGGACGACAGCGACCGCATCGAGTGGATCAACCCGATGGCGGTCGAGCACCTCGGGCTGGACCGTCAGCGCGATGTCGGCAACCTGATTGCCAATCTGGTGCGCCAGCCCGGTTTTCATGCCTTCCTGACTGCCGAGCAGCACAGCCAGCCGCTGATCCTGCACCTGACCCAGCCGCACGAGCTGGTGCTGTCGGTGCAGCTGGTGCCGTTTGACTCCACGCGCAAGCTGCTGCTGTCGCGTGACATCACCCAGCTGGACCGGGTGCAGACCGTGCACCGCGATTTCGTTGCCAACGTGTCGCACGAACTGCGCACTCCGCTGACCGTGATCGGCGGTTTTGTCGAAACGCTGTCCGACATGGAGGCGCCCGGGCCGGACATCCTCCGGCAGTTCCTGCCGCTGATGATGGAGCAGGCGCGGCGCATGCAGGTGCTGGTCGAGGATCTCCTGACCCTGTCGCGGCTGGAAAGCGGTGGCAAGTCGCAGCCGTTCGAGCGCATCGGCATGAGCGAGCTGCTGCACACGCTCAAGGTCGAGGCCGAAGGGCTGAGCCACGGTCGTCACCATGTCGAACTGGCCATCTGCACGCCGTGCGACCTGTGGGGTGCCCCGAACGAACTGCACAGCGCACTGGGTAACCTGGTGTCGAATGCCGTGCGCTACACGCCGGACGGCGGGCGGATCCGCCTGCTGTGGCAGATGCAGGGCGGACGTGCGGTATTCAGTGTCGAAGACAACGGGATCGGCATCGCCCGCGAGCACATTCCGCGGCTGACCGAACGCTTTTACCGGGTCGACCGTGGCCGCTCGCGCAGCACCGGCGGCACCGGTCTTGGGCTTGCCATTGTCAAGCATATCCTGGCGCGGCATTCCGCCCGGCTGGAGGTGGACAGCGAGCCGGAACGGGGCAGTGTCTTCAGCGCGGTGTTTCCACCCGAGCGCCTGGCAGAACCCAGCAACCATGAGGCTTTGACCGGGGTCGGACCCTCGAAGAAACCTGCCGGATAGGCATGGCGGGACACGCGGCGACGGGTTAGGATGCAGTTCTGTGCATAACAAGAACCCACAGCCCGCCAGCCTTGTACCGGCGACGGGCAAGGACCTCACACGATGAACCGACTCTCTGCCATTCGCCCGTTCGGCCAGCGGATCTGGCTCGACAATCTTTCCCGCGAACTGCTGCAATCCGGCGTACTCGACCGGCTCATCCGTACCGACGGAATTGCCGGCGTGACGTCCAATCCGGCCATTTTCGAAAAGGCCATCCGCCATGATCCGCGCTACCAGACCGATCTGGCCCGCCTGAAGGCCGTGCCGCAGCTGACGGCCGAAGCGCGCTACGAAGCGCTGGTGATTCCCGACATCCAGGTGGCGTGCGACCTGCTGCGTCCGACCTACGATGCCAGCCATGGTGAAGACGGCTACGTCAGCCTTGAAGTGTCGCCCTTCCTCGCGCATGACGAAGCCGGCACGCTGGCGGCTGCACGCCGCCTGTGGCAGGCGATCGAACGCCCGAACGCCATGATCAAGGTGCCGGCCACGCCCGCCGGCATCGCCGCCCTGCGCGTGCTGATCCGCGAAGGCATCAACGTCAACATCACCCTGCTGTTCTCGGCCCGCCAGGTTGATGCGGTCTGGGATGCCTACATGACCGGCCTGTCCGAGCGTACCGACGCCGGCCAGCCGCTCTACCATGTGCGGGCGGTGGCCAGCTTCTTCCTGTCGCGCGTGGACAGCCTGCTCGATCCGAAACTGCCGGCACCCTTGCAGGGCAAGACGGCCGTCGCACTGGCCCGCTCGGTCTACCAGCGCTACCAGGAACGCTTCCGCGGTGCCGAATTCGCCCCGCTGCGTGCCCTGGGCGCCCAGCCGCAGCGCCTGCTGTGGGCCAGCACCGGCACCAAGAACCCGGCCTACCCGGACGTGCTGTACGTGGAAAGCCTGATCGGACCGGAAACCATCAATACCGTGCCGGACGCCACGCTCGATGCCTTCCGTGACCATGGCGTGGCGGCGGCCACGCTGGTTGCCGATCCGGCCGGAACCGAAGCCCAGCTGGCTGCCGTGGCGGCCGCGGGCATTGACCTGGCCGCCGAAGGCGAGCTGTTGCAGCAGCAGGGACTGGTGCTGTTCGACAAGGCCTACCAGGCGCTGCTCGACCTGACCGCCTGACCATCACCGGCCAGCCTGCACGACCCCGCCATGCGGGGTCGTGGTATTTGCGGCAACGGATTTGATACCGGCATGCAGCCGATGCACCAAGGATGAAACAGAAATGACCCAGGGATTTTTCCTGACCGGCACCGATACCGATGTCGGCAAGACCTACGCCGCCGTGCGGCTGATCCGGCGCTGGCAGGCCGAAGGCCGGCGGGTGGCGGCGATGAAGCCGGTGGCTTCGGGATCGGTCCGGCGGCCGGACGGCGGGCTCGACAACGGTGACGTGAGCGCGCTGATGCAGGCCACCGGCCAGACCGACCGGGCACTGATGAATCCTTACTGCTTCGAGCCGCCGGTGTCGCCGCATCTGGCTGCCCGCGAAGCCGGCGTCAGCATCGACCTGCTGCGCATCGTGCAGCAGTACCGCGAACTGGCCGCCGGTTGTGACACCGTGCTGGTGGAGGGCGCCGGTGGCTGGCTGGCACCGCTGACCGACGAGCACGACGTGGCGGCACTGGCCGGTGCACTGGGCCTGCCGGTGATCCTGGTGGTCGGCATGCGGCTGGGCTGCGTCAACCATGCGCGGCTGACCGCAGCTGCGATCCTTGCCAGCGGTTGCCGGCTGGCGGGCTGGGTGGCCAACGCGATCGACCCGGACATGGCGCGTTATGCCGACAATCTGGCCTGCCTGACCGAACGCCTGCCGGCTCCGCTGTTGCTGGAAATCCCGCACGGAAGTTGAGCGCGGCTGTCGTCTGCTGCCGTTGCGGACTTGCGGCAGCCGGCCTCCCCTGCATATACCGGAGTTACCACTCCGTCATGCCGTGATGCGACGGGTCTTGCGAACCCGTCCTTTCATATCCGGGGGAAGCCATGCACCGACTGTCTGCCGTGCCGTTGTCGCTTCTGCTGCTGGGAAGCCGGCCAGCCATGGCTGAATGGCAGCTGAACCTGCAACCGCCGGCCACCGAGCTGGCCGGGCGCATTTTCAATCTGCACAGCCTGCTGCTGCTGATCTGCGCCGGCATTTTCTTCGGCGTGCTCGGCGTGATGTTTTACGCCATCTTCCGCCATCGCAAGGCGGCCGGGCACACGGCACGGCATTTTCATGAAAACCCGTGGGTTGAAGTGCTGTGGACGGTCATTCCCTTCCTGATCCTGATCGGCATCGCCGTGCCGGCCACCCGCATGGTGCTGGCGCAGAAGGACGCTTCCGGGGCCGAGCTCACCATCAAGGCCACCGGTTACCAGTGGAAATGGGGCTACGAATACGTCGGCGAAGGCGTGCAGTTCATGAGCCACCTGGCCACTCCGCGGGCGCAGCTCACCGGCCAGGAGGGCAAGTCGGCGCACTACCTGCTGGAAGTGGACGAGCCGCTGGTGGTGCCGGTCGGGCAGAAGGTGCGCCTGCTGCTGACGGCCAACGATGTCATCCATTCGTGGTGGGTGCCGGCGCTCGGGGTCAAGCAGGATGCCATTCCCGGTTTTGTGCGCGATGCCTGGTTCAAGATTGACCGCCCCGGCATCTATCGCGGCCAGTGCACCGAGCTGTGCGGCAAGGACCATGGCTTCATGCCCATCGTGGTGGATGCCCGGACGCCGAAGGACTACGCCGCCTGGCTGACAGCCCGCAAGCAGGCCGTGGCGGACGATCCGGGCAAGGTATGGACGATGCCGGAACTGCGGGCACGCGGCGAAAAGGTGTTCCAGCAGAACTGCATGGCCTGTCACCAGGCCGACGGGCGCGGCATTCCCGGTTCGTTTCCGGCGCTGGCCGGTTCCCGGATTGCCACCGGCGACCCGGCCGCACACATCGAGATCGTGCTGCACGGCAGCAAGAAGAATCCGGCCATGGCGGCGTTCGGGCGGCAGCTGTCCGATACCGACATCGCTGCCGTGATCACCTACGAGCGCAATGCGTTCGGCAACCAGACCGGCCAGATGATCGAGCCGGCCCGCATCGCCGCTGCCCGCCAGGGCAAGGGCTGACCTGACGGAGGCCGTGATGAGCAGTGTTGTCGATTCCGCGCTGGAACCCCGCCTGACCAGTCATGCCGGGCATCCGCACGGCTGGCGCCGCTGGCTGTTTGCCACCAACCACAAGGACATCGGCACGCTGTACCTGTGGTTTGCGTTTGCCATGTTCCTGTCCGGCGGCGTGATGGCGCTGGCGATCCGGGCCGAGCTGTTCCGGCCGGGCATGCGGCTGCTGGAGCCGGAACTGTTCAACCAGTTCACCACCATGCACGGTCTGGTCATGGTGTTCGGCGCCATCATGCCGGCCTTTACCGGGCTGGCGAACTGGATGATTCCGCTGATGATCGGCGCGCCGGACATGGCGTTTGCCCGCATGAACAACTGGAGCTTCTGGCTGTTGCCGCCGGCTGCGGCGCTGCTGCTGCTGTCGTTTGCCGTGCCAGGCGGCGCGGCGGCAACGGGCTGGACCATGTACGCGCCGCTGTCGACCCAGATGGGCATGGGCATGGACATGACCATCTTTGCCATCCACATCCTCGGCATCAGCTCGATCATGGGCGCGATCAACATCATCACCACCATCCTCAACCTGCGCGCTCCGGGCATGGGACTGATGCAGATGCCGATGTTCGTGTGGGCCAGCCTGATCACGGCCTACCTCATCATCGCGGTGATGCCGGTACTGGCCGGGGCGGTGACCATGGTGCTGACCGACCGTCATTTCGGCACCCATTTCTTCAATGCCGCCGGAGGGGGGGACCCGGTGCTCTACCAGCATGTTTTCTGGTTCTTCGGTCATCCCGAGGTCTACATCATGGCGTTGCCGGCCTTCGGCATCATCAGCCAGGTCATCCCGACCTTCGCTCGCAAGCCGCTGTTCGGCTATGCCTCGATGGTGTATGCCACTGCCAGCATCGGCATCCTCAGCTTCATGGTGTGGGCGCACCACATGTTCACCACCGGCCTGCCCGCCGTTGCCCAGCTGTTTTTCATGTACGCCACCATGCTGATTGCGGTGCCGACCGGGGTCAAGGTGTTCAACTGGATCGCCACCATGTGGGAAGGCAGCATGACGTTTGAAACGCCGATGCTGTTTGCCATCGGCTTTGTCTGCCTTTTCACCATGGGCGGGCTGTCCGGCGTGGTGCTGTCAGTGGCGGCGGTGGACGTGCAGCTGCATGCAACCTACTACGTGGTGGCGCACTTCCACTACGTGCTGGTGGCGGGGGCGCTCTTCAGCCTGTTTGCCGCGCTGTATTACTGGTTTCCGAAAATGACGGGCCGCATGTATTCGGAGCGCCTGGGCCGGCTGCATTTCTGGTGGTCGCTGGTGTGGTTCAACGTCACCTTTTTCCCCATGCATTTCCTCGGGCTGGCCGGCATGCCGCGGCGCATTCCGGACTATGCCCTGCAATTTACCGGGTTCAACAGCATTGCCACTGTCGGTGCCTTCATGTTCGGGTTCGGCCAGCTGCTGGTGCTGGCCAACATCCTCTGGAGCCTGCGCTACGGTCCGCCGGCCCCGGCAAAACCGTGGGAGGGCGCCGAAACGCTGGAGTGGACCGAACCCAGCCCGGCCCCCTATCACTCGTTTGCCGATCCACGCGAAGTCGAACACGCCGAATTCGGCCTGAACGGCGTGGTGGTCCGGCGATGAGGCGCGCGCATCGCACCGCCTGGGTCCTGGCGTCGGTGGCGGCGGCGTTCTTTGCCGGCATCGTGCTGCGGCAGTGGCTGTTCGGAGGGCTGGGCGGATGAATGCGGCAACCGAGCGCGCCAACCGTCACCTGCTGGCACGGCTGATGGTGGTGGCCGTCGTGATGTTCGGCTTTGCCTGGGCGCTGATTCCGTTCTACCGCGAAATCTGCGCCGCGCTGGGGCTGAACCAGCTGGAAAAACCGGCTGCCGCTCCGGTCAATACCCAGGTGGACTGGTCGCGCACGGTCGGCGTGTCTCTGGATGCCAATCCGCAGCCGGGCTCTCCCCTGCTACTGCTGCCGATGACACGCGCAGTGACGCTGCATCCGGGCGAGCTGGGCCGGGTGGACTACCTGATCGTCAACCAGAGTGCGCATCCCGTCTGGGCGCAGGCGATTCCGGCCTACGTGCCGACCCATGCCGCACAGTGGTTTCACAAGCTGGAGTGTTTCTGTTTCCGCGAGCTGCTGCTGGCACCGGGCGAGCAGCGCAAGCTGCCGGTGGTGTTCGTGGTGGACCGCTCCCTGCCGGCTTCGGTCGGGCAGGTGACGCTGTCGTACCGCGTCATCGAAGTGGCCGGCAGGCAGGCGACCTGAAGATGAAAAGCCTGCTGGCCGTCCTGTCGGCGTTTTTCGGGGTGCGGGGCAGCCGTCGGGCCGCGCAGGACAGCCGCGACCTGTCGGTGCGGCAGATTCTGGTCACGGCCATGGTGCTGGCGCTGCTGCTGGTTGCCGGGCTGATCGTGCTCGCCAGTCTGGTGGCGACCTAGGGAGGGGCAGTCATGCAACGCGATCCGGATGTTCCGGCCGGCTATTACGTGCCGGCACCCAGCCGCTGGCCGGTCATTGGTGCGGCAGCGCTGTTCCTGATCGGACTGGGCGCGGCGCTCAGCGTCAATGCGCTGGTGCCGGGCTACTGGACGCTGGCGGCCGGCGTGGCCGTGCTGCTGTGGATGCTGTGGGGCTGGTTCCGCGACGTGATCCGCGAATCGGTGCGCGGCAGCTATGCCCGGCAGGAGGACCAGTCGTTCCGCTGGGGCATGGGCTGGTTCATTTTTTCCGAAATCATGTTTTTCGGCGCGCTGTTCGGCGCGCTGTTCTACGTCCGGGTGATTGCGCTGCCGGATCTGGGCGGCCCGGGGGGCGCCGGGCTCTGGGACGGTTTCCGGCCGGACTGGCCTGCCGTCACCGGGCCGGGCGACATCCGGCCCTACCGGCCGATGGCGGCGTGGGGGCTGCCGGCCGTCAATACCCTGATCCTGCTGTCGTCCGGGCTGACGCTGACGCTGGCGCATCTGGCCCTGCTGGCCGGCCGGCGCCGCCGGGTGCAGTGGTGCCTGGGCGCAACGGTGCTGCTGGGTGCGTTGTTCCTGGGCCTGCAGGCATGGGAATACCGGCACGCCATGCACGAGATGGGACTGTCGCTGGCATCCGGTGCCTACGGCATGACGTTTTACCTGCTGACCGGTTTTCACGGCCTGCACGTTTTCCTGGGCGCGCTGATCCTGTCGGTTGTGTGGCTGCGGCTGATGCGCGGGCATTTTGACGAGCGCCACCATTTCGCCTTCGAGGCCGCCGCCTGGTACTGGCACTTCGTTGACGTGGTGTGGCTGGTGCTGTTCGTCTGCGTCTACTGGCTGTGATCAGAACGCCCGGTGCGGTGCCCACCAGCCCAGCCCGGCGCCGGCAAACAGCAGCAACAGCAACAGGGCCGACAGGCCGACCCGCCACATCAGCCGGCGGGCCAGCCGGTGCGAGCCGGCCGGTTCGCGCAGCAGGGCCAGCAGTCCGGACAGCAGGGTGAACACGATCAGCAGGAGCAAGGCAAGGATGAGGGCAGTCATGACAGGACATCCCGGAAGGCCGCAACGCCTTGAGTGTAGGCCAGTCCGGCAGCACGGGGGCAGGCGGCTGGTACTGGTCGGGCTGGCCGTGGTGTTGTGCTGCGGGCTGGCCGTCTGGCAATGGCAGCGGGCACAGCAGCAGGCCGGTCTGGCCGCAGCCTGGCAGACCCGGCAACAGGCGCCGGTCCGGCAGGTGGTTTCTGCTCCGGCCGTGCCGGTGGCGGACTGGACCGGACGGCGGGTGGTCCTGCACGGGCAGTGGCATGAGGCTCGCCTGTGGCTCGACAACGTGACCGAAGAAGACCGGCCGGGCCGGCGGCTGTACGGGATTTTCGTGCTGGCAGACGGGCTGGCCGTACTGGTGGAGCGCGGCTTTGTCGGCCGGGGCGAGGCACTGCCGCCGGCCTCCCTGTCGTCCAGCGTGTCCGGCATCGTGCAGGGCTGGCCCGGCCGGCGGCTGGTGCTGGCCGGGCCGGTGCGGCAGGGCGAGGTCTGGCAGGCGCTGACGCCGGAAGAGGTGATGGCGGTCTGGCCGGTGCGGCTGGCGCCGTGGCTGGTCCGTGAGGGCGCCGGCACGGCCGTGCTGCCGGGATTGCCTGCCGAGCGGCATCGCGCTTATGCCGTGCAGTGGGCCGTGCTGGCGCTGGTGCTGGCAGCGAGCGGTGTTTTCTGGATACGACGGACGGGGAGACCGGCATGACACGTACTGGCCGTGCGGGCGGACGCCTGCTGTTGCTGGGACTGCTGGGGCTGTCGGCCCTGCCGGTCCTGCTGGCGACGCTGGCCTACCTGGTCTGGCCGCCGGACGGGGGGCGCAGCTACGGCGAGCTGGTGGCGCAACCCTTGCCGTTTCATCCCTTGCCGGGGCGCTGGCTGCTGGCCCGGCCGCTGGCGGAGCCGCAGTGTGATGCAGCCTGCCGGACCACCCTGCAACAGGGGCAGCGCATCCGGCGGGCCCAGGGCGAAGACGGGCAGCGGCTGGTGGTGGCCGGACTGGGTCGCCAGCCGGTGAGCGGCGTGCCGGCCGGCGTGACGACGCTGGTGCGCGCCGACTGGCCGGCAGTCTTGCAGGTGCCGGGGCTGGTGCTGATCGATCCGCACGGCAATCTGGTGCTGCGTTATCCGCCCGATGCGGAGCCGGAGCGGGTGGCGAAAGAAATCGGACGTGTCCTGAAAACCAACCAGGGGCTCTGAAATGACGGCAATACGGCGTTGGGCGCGGCTGGCCTGCCTGCTGGCGATGATCGTGGTGCCGCTGGGGGCTTATGTACGGCTGTCGGATGCCGGTCTGGGCTGCCCGGACTGGCCGGGCTGTTATGGCCATCTGGCCGTGCCGGACCAGCCGCACGAGCAGGCGGCGGCTGCCCGGGCATTTCCGGGGCTGCCGCTGGATGCCGGCAAGGCAGCCAAGGAGATGCTGCACCGCTATCTGGCCGGGGGGCTGGGATTCATGATTGCCGGGGTGGCCTGGCTTGACTGGCGGCGTGCCCGCCGCCGGGGCGAAGCCGGCTGGCGGGCGAGCCAGACGCTGGTGCTGGTGGTGACGGGGCAGGCGCTCCTGGGCATGTGGACAGTGACGCTGCTGCTGAAGCCGGCCATCGTCACCCTGCACCTGCTGGGCGGCATGCTGGTCCTGAGCCTGCTGGCGTGGCTGGGCTGGCGCGATGGCCGGCCGGTCGGGCCGGTGTCGAAGCGGGAACGCCGGCTGGCATGGCTGGCCGTGGCCGTGGTGGGGGGGCAGGTGGTACTGGGCGGCTGGGTCAGCAGCAACTATGCCGGACTGGCGTGCGGTACCGGCGTGCCGCAGTGTCGTGGTCAGTGGTGGCCGGACGACATGCGGTTTGCCGACAGCTTTCACCTGTGGCGCGAACTGGGACAGACCGCGGACGGCGCGATGCTGGATCTGGCGCACCTGACGGCCATTCACTGGCTGCACCGGCTGGGGGCGCTGGCCGTGGTCCTGCTGGGCAGTGTGTGGATCCGGCATTTGTGGCAAAGGACGGAGCGACGGCCGTTTGCCCTGTGGCTGGCGGTCTTGCTGCTGGGGCAGGTGGCCTTGGGGGTGCTGAACGTGGTGTGGCAGTTGCCCCTGCCATTGGCCGTGGCGCACAACCTGGTCGGGGCCCTGCTGTTTGCCAGCGTGTTCTGGCAGGCCTTGCAGTGGCAGACCGCCGGCCGGCAGGTACTGCGTGCACGCCGGCTGGCGGTGATTCCGGATTTTGCACGGTGATGGTCAGGTTGCGGTCTTGCCTGGTGTATGACTGCATGGACGGCCGGTAACAAGGCGTTTTCCGGTGCAGGTGATGCGGCGGGGGAACAGGGCCGGCGAGGCATTGTCCTGGCTGGCAGGTGTGCAGTTGGATTGTGTGGAGGAGCTTGTCATGGCCAGCGTTCCGTTGTTGTCTTCGGGGGTTCCGCTACGGGTGGTGGTGGCCGGGTTGTGGTCACTGACCAAACCGCGGGTGGTGGCGCTGATCGTGTTCTGTGCTGCCATCGGTTATGTGCTGGCGGTGCCGGGATGGCCGGCGGCCGGGCCTCTGCTGCTGGCCATGACGGGTATTGCGGCAGTGGCTGGCGGTGCGGCGGCGGTGAACTGTCTGGTGGAGCGCACCATCGATGCCCGCATGGGACGCACACGCCGGCGGGCGCTGGTGGTGGGGGTGGTCTCGCCGCGGCTGGCGCTGGCGGCAGCGCTGGGGCTGACCGGTGCCGGGCTGCTGTTGCTGTGGTTCGGCTGCAATCCGTTGACGGCGGTGCTGACGCTGTTGACGTTTTTTGGCTATGCCATCGTGTATACCTTGTGGCTGAAGCCGGCCACGCCGCAGAACATCGTGATCGGCGGCGCCAGCGGGGCCATGCCGCCGGTGCTGGGCTGGGCGGCGGCAACCGGCGACACCGGGGTACTGGCCTGGCTGCTGTTCGCCCTGATCTTTGTCTGGACGCCGCCACACTTCTGGGCGCTGGCGCTTTACCGGCGGGCCGACTATGCCGCTGCCGGCCTGCCGATGCTGCCGGTGACGCACGGGGAGCAGTTCACGACCCGGGCCATCGTGTTGTACAGCTGGCTGTTGCTGGCGGTCAGCCTGCTGCCGGCTGCGCTGGGGCTGGCCGGCTGGTGCTATCTGCTGGCTGCGCTGGGGCTGGGTGCGCGCTTTGTCTGCCTTGCACAGTCCATGCATCGTGGTTATTCTCCCAGCGTTTCGCGCGCAGTATTTGTTTACTCCATCCGGTATTTGTCCGGGATCTTTGCTGCGCTGTTGTTTGACCATTACGTCTTCTGGCCCCTGGCCTGAGCTTCGCGCCATGCGGGGCCTTCCTCACGATGACACACCTGTTGCGCGCCCTGACTGTCGCGTTGTTCGGTTTGATGCTGGCCGCCTGTTCTCCGCAACCGGGGGCCGCCGGGCCGTCCTTTGCTGCCACCGACGTGACCGGTGCCGGTTACGCGCAGGCGCTGACGCTGGACGGCACGGACGGCCGTCCGCATTCCCTGACCGATTTCCGGGGCAAGGCCGTGGTGGTGTTCTTCGGCTATACCCATTGCCCGGATGTCTGTCCGACCACGCTGTCCGAGCTGTCGCAGGCCATGCGCGACATGGGGCCGCTCGCTGACCAGGTGCAGGTACTGTTCGTGTCGGTTGATCCGCAGCGCGATACGCCGGAGCTGCTGCACAGCTATGTCACCGGCTTTGACCGGCGGTTTGCCGCGCTGACGGGATCTGCCGAAGCGATTGCCAGGACTGCCCGTGCCTACAAGGTGGTGTACCAGCAGGTTGCCGGGCCGGTTCCGGCCGATTACACCATCGACCACAGCGCCGGTGCCTATCTTTACGATCCGGCCGGCAGCCTGCGCGTGTATGTGCCGTACGGCAGTGGTGCTGCCGTATTCCGTCATGACCTGACCGTGCTGCTGGGACAGACTCCGCCGCCGTTGACCGCCACGAAGGCCCAATGAACGAGACCTTTTCTGTGACCGACCTTTCCTCTGACCAGGATCCGGCTGTCCCGCACGGGAGCCACAGTGCGCCATTGCCGTCTTCCGAGGACCTGGCCAAGTATGCCATGACCTCGCCGCTGGAGATCGGCCAGCACCTCAAGCGGATCATTTCTGCCAACGTGCTGGTGACGGTATTCTCCAACCACGGCAAGAGCTTCATCCTGACCAAGCTCCTGGCCATCGACCTGAAATCGGGCCGTTTTGCCTTCGATGCCGGCAGCAGCGATGATGCCAACCGCCAGTTGCTCAAGAGCGAGCGCAACGTGTTCGTCTGTACCCCGGACGGCATCAAGACCCAGTTCGTCACCGGACCGGTGCAGTCGTTCATCTATGACGGTGCGCCGGCCTTTCTGGCCAGGCTGCCTCCGGAAGTGGTGAAGTTGCAGCGGCGCGAATATTTCCGCATCCAGACCCCGATTGCCAACCCGGTGGTGTGCCGGGTGCATGACTATCCGAACCCGGACGGCAGTGCCGGCATCGTGCTGCCGATTTACGACATCAGTCTTGGCGGCATGTCCCTCGTCCTGCCGGGTGAAATTCCCGGGATGGAACTCGGCAAGATTTTCCGGGACTGCTCGATCGACCTGCGGCAGGTGGGATCGCTGCCGGTGGAAATCGAAGTCCGCAACAAGCTGGTCATGCAGCAGAAAAACGGCCATGAACAACGCCGGATCGGCTGCCAGTTTGTCAACCAGAACAGTCGTGTGCAGAACCAGCTGCAACGCTATATCGCCCAGCTCGAGCGCGAGCGCCGTACCTTGCTGGATTAGTAGGAAGCCGTATGTTGACCATTGCCCTGTCCAAGGGACGCATTTTTGACGAAACCCTGCCGCTGCTGGCTGCCGCCGGTATCGAACCGCTGGAAAACCCCGAATCGTCGCGCAAGCTGGTGATCGGTACCAACCTGCCCGAGGTGCGCCTGATCATCGTGCGCGCCAGCGACGTGCCGACCTATGTGCAGCACGGTGCTGCCGATCTGGGCATCGCCGGACGCGACGTGCTGATCGAGCATGGCGGAGCCGGCCTGTACCAGCCGCTGGACCTGGAAATCGCCCGCTGCCGCATGATGGTGGCCGTGCGCGAAGGCTTTGATTACGGGCATGCCGTGCAGCAGGGTGCCCGCCTGCGCGTGGCGACCAAGTATCCGCACATTGCCCGCGAGCACTTCTCCAGAAAGGGCGTGCACGTCGACATCATCAAGCTCTACGGCTCGATGGAACTGGCGCCGCTGGTCGGCCTGGCCGATGCGATCGTCGATCTGGTGTCGACCGGCAACACCCTGCGCGCCAACCAGCTGGTGGCGGTCGAGCACATCGAGGACATCAGCTCGCGGCTGGTGGTGAACCTCGCCGCCCTCAAGCTCAAGCACGAGCGCATCCGTCCCCTGCTCGACGCTTTTGCCGCCACCGTGGCGGCCTGACCATCATGTGGGAAAGCCTGGTTTCCATTACCGTGATCGCCGCACTGGCGATGATGAGCCCCGGCCCGGATTTCATCCTGGTGCTGAAAAACGCAGCCCGGCTGCCCCGGCGCGAGGCGCTGGCAACCACGCTGGGCATCAATCTGGGCGTGGCCGTGCACATGAGTTACTGCGTGGCCGGCATCGCGTTCATCATTGCCACCACGCCGTGGCTGTTTTCGTTGCTGAAATATGCTGGCGCCGGCTACCTGATCTGGATCGGCGTGCAGGCTCTGCTGAGCCGTGGCGGCATGGTCCAGGTGCAGGAAAACGGCCAGGAGTTTGCCTCAATCGGCGTCTGGCGCGCCTTCAGCCAGGGGCTGGCGTGCAACCTGCTCAACCCCAAGGCCACCCTGTTTTTCTTCAGCGTGTTTACCCAGCTGATCGACCCGGCCTCCAGCCTGAGCCAGAAGGCGCTGATCGGCGGCATCATCTTCATCCAGGGTGTGCTCTACTGGCCGCTGGTGGTGCTGGCATTGCAGCACCCGCGCGTGATCCGGGCCATCCGGCGCGTCCAGCGGTCGGTGGACCGGCTGCTGGGCGGCCTGCTGCTGGCGCTGGGCATCAAGGTAGCGCTGTCCTGAATCCGTTATTGCAAGGTGCATCATGACTGTTCGTCGACTTTCCACCCGTAGCGCCGGCTTTGCCGACGCGCTGGCCTCGCTGCTGGCATTCGAATCCGCCCAGGACCCGGCTGTTGATACCGCCGTGGCCGGCATTGTCGAAGACGTGAAACAGCGTGGCGATGCTGCGCTGGTGGAATATACCCACCGCTTTGACCGCTTTGAGGTGGCCAGTGCCGCGGCGCTGGAACTGACCCGCGACGAGCTCAGGAGCGCGTTCGACCGCCTGCCGTCTGCCACCCGTGAAGCATTGCAGGCCGCAGCCGAACGGGTGCGCCGCTATCACGAAAAGCAGCTGGCCGGTTCGTGGTCCTACACCGAAGCCGACGGCACCGTGCTGGGCCAGCAGGTGACGCCGCTGGACCGCGTCGGCATCTACGTGCCGGGCGGCAAGGCCGCCTATCCGTCGTCGGTGCTGATGAACGCCCTGCCCGCACACGTGGCCGGCGTCGAAGAAATCATCATGGTGGTGCCGACGCCCGGCGGCGAGCGCAACGACCTCGTGCTGGCCGCCGCCTATATCGCCGGCGTCAGCCGCGCCTTCACCGTCGGCGGTGCGCAGGCCGTGGCGGCACTGGCTTACGGCACGGCCACCATCCCGGCCGTGGACAAGATCACCGGACCGGGCAACGCCTATGTCGCCGCTGCCAAGCGCCGGGTGTTCGGCGTGGTGGGCATCGACATGGTGGCCGGCCCGTCGGAAATCCTCGTGGTGTGCGACGGCAGCACCGATCCGGACTGGATCGCCATGGACCTGTTCAGCCAGGCCGAGCACGACGAAATCGCCCAGGCAATCCTGCTCTGCCCGGACGCCGCCTACCTTGACCGGGTGCAGGCCAGCATCGACCGGCTGCTGCCCGGCATGCCGCGGCGCGCCATCATCGAAGCCAGCCTGCGCAACCGCGGTGCCCTGATTGAAGTGGCCGACCTGGCCGAAGCGTGTGCCATTGCCAACCAGATTGCCCCCGAGCACCTCGAGCTGTCGGTGGCTGACCCCGATGCCTGGCTGCCGCAGCTGCGCCATGCCGGCGCCATCTTCATTGGCCGTTTCACCTCGGAAAGCCTCGGTGATTACTGTGCCGGTCCCAACCACGTGCTGCCGACCAGCCGCACGGCCCGCTTTGCCAGTCCGCTGGGCGTGTACGACTTCCAGAAGCGCAGCAGCCTGATCCGGGTGTCGCAGGACGGCGCCCGGGCACTGGGCCGGATTGCCAGCGTGCTGGCACACGGCGAAGGACTGACGGCGCACGCCCGTTCGGCCGAATACCGGATGGAGGAATGACCATGGCTGCAACCGACTGGGTCCGTCCCGAAATTGCCGAGCTGTCGGCCTACCACGTGGCACCGGCGCGCGACATGCGCAAGCTCGACGCAATGGAAAACCCGTATGAACTGCCGGCTGCCCTGCGCGACGAACTGGCGCAGGAGCTGGCGCAGGCCGCGCTCAACCGTTATCCGGATCCGTCCGGCGGCGGACTGAAAGAAGAGCTGGCCGCCGCTTTCGGCGTGCCGGCCGGCATGCCGCTGCTTCTCGGCAACGGTTCGGACGAAATCATCACGCTGATCACCCAGACGCTGGCCCGGCCAGGCGCCACCGTGCTGTCGGTCGAGCCGGCTTTTGTCATGTACCGCATGAACGCCGTGTTCAGCGGCATGCGTTACGTCAGCGTGCCGCTGACCGACGAGTTTGCGCTGGACCTGCCGGCCATGCTGGCCGCCATCGAGGCGCATCAGCCGGCCGTGGTGTTCGTGGCGTATCCTAACAACCCGACCGGGCCGCGTTTTGCCCGCGACGAGGTGATCCGCATCATCGAGGCGGCACCGGGGCTGGTGGTGGTCGACGAAGCGTACGCCGCCTTTGCCGACGACAGCTTCCTCCCGGACGTGGGGCGCTGGCCCAACCTCGTGGTGATGCGCACGCTGTCCAAGCTGGGACTTGCCGGCATCCGGCTCGGCTTTGCCGCCGGTACGCCGGAGTGGATCAGCCAGCTCGACAAGGTGCGTCCGCCCTACAACGTCAACCTGCTGACGCAGGTGACGGCCCGCTTTGCCCTGCGCCATCTGGAGGTGTTTGCCGCGCAGGCCGCAACGCTGTGCCAGGAGCGCGGCCGGCTGCTGGCGGCCCTGCTGGAGCTGCCCAACGTACGGGTCTGGCCCAGCGAGGCCAACTTCCTGACGTTGCGCCTGCCGGATGCGCGCGCGGCCTTTGCCGCGCTGCAATCGGCCGGCATCCTGGTCAAGAACCTGCACGGGGTGCATCCCCTGCTCGACAACTGCCTGCGGCTGACCATCGGTACGCCGGACGACAATGCCGCCATGCTGGCGGTGCTTTCCTCGATGAAATCCTGACATGCGCCAAGCCACCGTTACCCGCAACACGCTGGAAACCCGGATTACCGTCAGCCTGAACCTCGACGGCAGCGGGCAGGCCCGCTTTGATACCGGCGTGCCGTTCCTGGAACACATGCTCGACCAGATTGCCCGCCACGGCCTGATCGACCTCGACATCACCGCGCAGGGCGACCTGCACATCGATGCCCACCACACGGTCGAGGATCTCGGCATCACGCTGGGGCAGGCGTTTGCCCGTGCCATCGGCGACAAGAAAGGCATCCGCCGTTACGGTCATGCCTATGTGCCGCTGGACGAGGCGCTGTCGCGCGTGGTGCTTGACCTCTCCGGCCGGCCGGGGCTGGAATACCACGTCGACTATACCCGCGCCACCATCGGCAGCTTTGATGTCGACCTGTTTTCCGAGTTCTTCCACGGCTTCGTCAACCATGCCATGGTGACCCTGCACATCGATAACTTGCGCGGCATCAACAGCCATCATCAGGCAGAGACTATCTTCAAGGCTTTCGGCCGGGCGCTGCGGATGGCCGTGGAGCCAGACCCGCGCATGGCCGGTGTCACCCCGTCGACCAAAGGAACCCTGACTGCATGAGTGCCAGCAACCGTATCGCCGTGGTGGATTACGGCATGGGCAACCTGCGTTCGGTCGTGCAGGCGCTGGGCCATGTGGCCGGCCGCCGTGCCGAAGTGATGCTGACCGCCGATCCGGCCGTCGTGTCCGCCGCTGACCGGGTGGTGTTTCCCGGCCAGGGTGCCATGCGTGACTGCATGGCGGAGCTTGCGGCCTCGGGCTTGCGGCAGGCCGTGCTGGATGCCGCATGCAGCAAGCCGTTTTTCGGCATCTGCGTAGGTGCCCAGCTGTTGCTCGAGCACAGCGAGGAAGGCGATACCCCGGCGCTGGGATTTTTCCCGGGCAACGTGCGCCGCTTTGCCAGTGGCCAGAGCACGGCCGACGGTGCGCGCCTGAAAGTGCCGCACATGGGCTGGAACGAAGTCCGCCAGGTTCGTCCGCACCCGCTGTTTGCCGGCGTGGACGATGCGGCCCGTTTCTATTTCGTACACAGTTATTACATGGCTCCGGCCCGTGCGGAACTGGCGCTGGGCCTGACGGACTATCCGCAACCTTTTGCCAGCGTCATCGGTGGCGGCAACGTGTTTGCCACCCAGTTCCATCCGGAGAAAAGCGCTGATGCCGGTTTGCAGCTGCTGAGGAATTTTGTCGACTGGGACGGCCAGGCGGGCTGACCGCCCGACCGGTCCGACAACGATTGCGGGCGCAGGGCGCCCGGCGGGCGAGGCGATCCGGGGTCCGGCGCCGCGCCGGTCTTTTGAAACCGCGACCCCGGTTTTTCATCCATATCGCTGCCATGCTGCTCATTCCCGCCATCGACCTGAAAGACGGTCAGTGTGTTCGTCTGCGCCAGGGGTTGATGGAGGACGCCACGGTGTTCTCCGACAACCCGGTTGAAGTTGCCCGCCTCTGGCGCGACCAGGGTGCCCGCCGCCTGCACCTTGTCGACCTCAACGGCGCCTTTGCCGGCAAACCGAAAAACCTCGGCGTGATCCGCTCCATCCTCAAGGAGGTGGCGGATGACCTTCCGGTGCAACTGGGGGGCGGCATCCGTGACCTCGACACCATCGAGCTGTACCTCGACGCCGGCCTGTCCTACGTCATCATCGGCACCGCCGCCGTCAAGACGCCGGGCTTCCTGCGCGATGCCTGCGACGCGTTTCCGGGACAGGTGATCGTCGGACTGGATGCCAAGGACGGCAACGTCGCCATCGACGGCTGGGCCAGGCTGACCGGCCAGAACGTGATCGACCTTGCCTGCCGCTTCCAGGACTATGGTGCGGCCGAGGTCATCTATACCGACATCGGCCGCGACGGCATGCTGTCCGGCGTCAACGTCGAAGCGACCGTCAAGCTGGCGCAGGCCCTGTCGATTCCGGTGATCGCCTCGGGTGGCCTGACCAACCTCGACGACGTGCGCGCCCTGTGCGCCGTCGAAAGCGAGGGGGTGACCGGTGCCATTACCGGCCGGGCCATCTACGAAGGCACGCTCGACTTCCAGGCGGCACAGGCGCTGGCTGACCAGCTGTCGTCCGCCGAGGCCTGATGCCGGCGGCCTGCTGCCGGTTCCGGGGCAGGCCGGTAGCCGGGCGATGATGCTGCTTGCCAAGGCCGGGCTCGGCGCACTGGCCGTGCTGCTGATCGCCTGGCTGTCGAAAAGCCGGCACTATTACCTCGCCGGGCTGGTGCCGTTGTTTCCGACTTTTGCCCTGATCGCGCACGCCGTGGTCGGGGGTGAGCGCGGAGCCGCGGCGCTGAAGGCCACCGCCCTGTTCGGTCTGGCGGCACTGGTGCCGTATGCCGGCTATCTGCTGGCCGTCTGGCTGCTGGCCGGCCGGTTGTCCTTGCTGCCGGTGCTGCTGGCAGCCACGGTCGTCTGGCTGGTGCTGGCCTGGTGCCTCGTGGCCGGCTGGAGCCGGCTGATGGCCTGATCCCTGATCCTGTTTCCTGTCTGAAAGAAGTACATGCTCGCCAAACGCATCATTCCCTGCCTCGACGTGACCGCCGGCCGCGTGGTGAAAGGCGTCAATTTCGTCGGCCTGCGCGATGCCGGTGACCCGGTCGAGATCGCCCGCCGCTACAACGAGCAGGGTGCCGACGAGCTGACCTTCCTCGACATCACGGCCAGTTCCGACGCCCGTGACATCATCCTGCACGTGATCGAAGCGGTAGCCGAGCAGGTGTTCATTCCCCTGACCGTCGGGGGGGGCGTGCGGCAGGTCGAGGATGTGCGCCGGCTGCTGAATGCCGGAGCCGACAAGGTGTCGATCAATACGTCGGCAGTCACCCATCCGGAGCTGGTGGCCGAGGCGGCCGGACGTTTTGGCTCGCAGGCCATCGTGGTGGCGGTGGATGCCAAGGCGGTGACGCCGGACAACGACCGCTGGGAAGTCTTCACCCACGGCGGACGCAAACCGACCGGGCTGGACGCGGTGGAATGGGCGCGCAAGATGCAGGAACTGGGGGCCGGCGAGATCCTACTTACTTCGATGGATCGCGATGGCACCCGGATAGGGTTTAATCTAGCGCTGACGCGCGCCGTGAGTGATGCCGTGGATATCCCGGTGATTGCCTCGGGGGGCGTCGGCAACCTGCAGCACCTGGTTGACGGCATCAAGGAGGGACATGCCGACGCCGTACTGGCGGCGAGCATTTTCCACTTTGGCGACTACACCGTGCGGCAGGCCAAGGAACTCATGCAATCCCAAGGAATCGAGGTGCGACTGTGAGCAATACCCACCCGCAAGACTGGCTGGAACTCGTTCACTGGAACGAGCAGGGACTCGTCAACGTTATCGCCCAGGACGCTGCCAGTGGCCGCATCCTGATGGTGGCGTGGATGAACCGTGAGGCGCTCGAGCTGACAGCCGACACGCATGTCGCGCACTACTGGAGCCGTTCGCGCAACCGCCTGTGGCAAAAGGGAGAAGAATCCGGTCACCGGCAGACCGTGCGCGACATCCGTCTGGACTGCGACGGTGATGCCGTGCTGCTGACGGTCGAACAGACCGGCGGCGTGGCCTGCCACACCGGGCGCGAATCCTGTTTTTACCGCCGGCTGGAAAAGGGCGGCTGGCACGTGGTCGAGCCGGTACTCAAGAATCCGGCAGACGTGTACGGTCATCCGACCAAGGCATCCTGAGCCCCTGCCCCCCGCGACGAGCGGGGGCAGGGTACACTTGACGGCGCTTTTCCCATTCCAACCGCGAGGCCGACCATGATCCAGTCCGACGTGCTGTACAGCATTGCCGATACCCTTGAGGCGCGCAAAAGCGCGGCTTCCAGTTCGTCCTATGTCGCCAGCCTGTTCCAGAAGGGCGAAGACGCGATCCTGAAAAAGGTCGCCGAAGAGTCGGCCGAAGTGCTGATGGCCTCCAAGGACGGTGACAAGCTGCACCTGGTACGCGAAACGGCCGACCTGTGGTTCCATTCGCTCGTGCTGCTGGCCTACCACAACCTGCGCCCGGAAGACGTGCTGGCCGAACTCAAGCGCCGCGAAGGCATCTCCGGACACGACGAAAAAGCCTCGCGGCAAACTTCCTGAACTTCTCTGCCTGCATCGCAAGGACCGCACCGCATGAGTGACTGCATCTTCTGCAAGATCGCCGCTGGCGACATCCCGGCCACCCTGGCCTATCAGGACGACCAGTGCGTCGCGTTTCACGACATCCATCCCAAGGC